>OGYZ01000082.1_pt1 | contig 74821 bp, 57 predicted proteins | sample 1576681 | NCBI WGS metagenome assembly OGYZ01 (sample SAMEA3541480, study PRJEB24748) | human gut metagenome | biome: human gut; feature: human-associated habitat; material: faeces | place: China | collected 2012 | reverse complement strand
CCATCGGAGCGGTCGGGTTAGCAAGACGCCAGTCCTCGAAGTTGGAGTTTAACAGGGTCATCAGGTACTCCAGCACCGATGGCACCGGATAGCCCTCTGCATTGTAGAAGTCGAGCGCCAGCTCCGGGTCCTTTCTCTTGGAAAGCTTTCTTTTGGAGCCGCCGTCCATCTTCATCAGCTGAGCAGTGTGGACATATTTTGGAGCCTTCCAGCCCATCGTGCGGAACAGCTGGAGGTGGATATTCAAAGTAGCCAGCCACTCTTCGCCGCGGACAACGTGGGTGGTGCCCATGAAGTGGTCGTCGATGATGTGGGCAAAGTGGTAGGTCGGGATGCCGTCGGATTTGAGCAGCACGATGTCCTGATCGTTTTCCGGCAGCTCGATGTCACCCTTGACCAAATCGCGGTGAACAAAGCGTTTGTTCGGGTCGCCCGGGCTTCTGAAGCGCAGGACATACGGCTTGCCTGCCTGGATGTTTTCTTCGATCTCTTCCAGAGTCAGGTCGCGGCATTTTGCCCACTGACCGTAGTAGCCGAAGTTGATTTTCATCTCCTGCTGCTTTTCGCGCATGGCGGTCAGCTCTTCCTCGGTGCAGAAGCATGGGTAAGCCATTCCCTGTTCCACCAGCACCTTGGCAAAGGTCTGGTAGATTTTGGCGCGCTGGCGCTGGCGGTAAGGACCGTAGGCACCGTTGTCGCCCTCGATGGTAGCGCCTTCGTCAAAGTTTAAGCCGTAGTGGTTAAAGACGCGGATGATGGTTTCCACGCCGCCCTCTACTGCACGCTTGAGGTCGGTGTCCTCGATGCGCAGGAAGAAAACGCCGCCGCTCTGGTGAGCCAGACGTTCACTGACGATGGCGCTGAACAGGTTGCCTAAATGCATAAAGCCGGTTGGGCTGGGTGCGATTCGGGTGACCTTTGCGCCTTCCGGCAGGTTGCGCGGTGGGTACATCGCTTCGATGTCTGCCGGTGTGGTGGTAATATCTGGAAAAAGCAGTTGTGCAAGACGCTGGTAATCCATTTGTATAATCTCTCCTTTTATGAAAACGCCGCCTTTGGACAAGCCAAAACAGCATGGATTTATATAGATAAAATCGGGGATTTATAGATACTAGGATACCACAAAATCTGGATGAATAAAAGGGTTTTGCCCAAATTTACCCTTTTCTTCCACCAAAAAAGCGAAGGACTTTGCAGGAAGTCCTTCGCTTTGGTTTAAAAAATGGGAGAAGAGGGGGATTATTCCACCACGATCAAGTCTTTGGTGTAGCGGTTGAGCACCTCGCAGCCATCCTCGGTGACCAGCACCAGGTCCTCAATGCGCACGCCAAAGTTTCCGGGCAGATAGATGCCGGGCTCGATGGAAAAGACCATGCCGGGACGGGCGATGGTTTCGCTTTCAGAGGATACCGGCGGACGCTCGTGCTCCTTCATGCCGATGCTGTGTCCGGTACGGTGGGTGAAGTATTCTCCATAGCCGGCATCTTCGATGACCTTGCGCGCTGCCAGGTCAAATTCCTTGAAAGCAACGCCCGGTTTGATGATGGCGATGGCAGCTTCGTTTGCACGGCGGACCGTTTCATAGACCTTGCGCTGTTCTTCGCTGACCGAGCGGTAGAAGATGGTGCGGGTCATATCGCACCAGTAGTGACCAAAAGGAGCGCCGATGTCCAGAACGATGCTGTCGCCCGGCTGCAAAACGGTGGAGTCGGCATCGTGGTGCGGATCGGCTCCGTTTTTGCCCATGCCTACGATGGAAAATCCAAGAGAATTGCATCCGTGTTCCTTAAAGAAGTTTTCTACCTTGGTGGAAAGTTCGCGCTCGGTTGCGCCTTCGTGTACAGCGTGGATGACCATATCCATGCAGGCGTCGTTGATGCGGGAAGCGTTGCGCATCAGCTCGCGCTCCTCTTCATCCTTGTACATGGTAGCCTGTTCGACCGGCAGCGAACCCATGACCAGCTGTACGTCGGGACGGTGTGCCATCAGACCAATCAGGAAGCGGCTGGGCCAGGTTTCGTCGATGCCCAGTTTGCCGGGCTGCACGCTCTGTGCCAGCTGAGCGACCGGATCGTCGCTGTCGGTGTGTTCCACCAGCTCCATCCCTTCCTGTGGCTGTACGCCGAACAGCTTGTTTCCAAAGAAGGTGACCTTGCCGCTGCTGTGGATGTACACCGCCATCATTCTCTCCAGCGGTGCGACCCAGATTCCGGTCAGATAGTAGACAGGTTCGGTTTCGGTGACGATGATCTGCTCCAGACCCGCTTTTTTCATGTTTTCCAAAACCTGCTGCAATCTTTTTTGATTCATATTAACATCCTCCCTTAAAATTTTATAGCCATAAACAGAAAAATTCTGTTGGTTGCCGTTTTGTAGTGGATGTACAAATGCTTCTATCTTCAAAATGTGGGGAAAGCATTTTCTTGTACACACAACCATTTCCTCCACATTATAGCACATCCATCCGCCGGATGCTATGATTTTTTGGGTGGATTTTCTAAATGCCGGAGATTTTTGCAGCAGATACTTGACAAATCTGCTGTTGTCAAATATAATTTGTAACTATTGATACTTTTGTAACTAAAGATACATTTTAGGAGGAAGAGGATGAAACAGAAGGTAAATGTTCGCAATTTGAGCTTGATGGCATTGTTTGCCGCGTTGACAGCGGTAGGAGCTTTTATTACCATACCGGTGCCGCCGGTTCCGTTTTCCTTGCAGATTTTTTTCGCAATTTTAGCGGGTGCTCTGTTAGGATCGAGACAAGGTGCGATGAGCATTGTGATTTATCTGCTGCTGGGATTGTGCGGGCTGCCGGTCTTTACCAAGGGAGCGGGCTTGTCCTACCTGCTTCAGCCGACCTTTGGTTATCTGCTGGGATTTGTTCCGGCAGCATGGCTGTGCGGAAAAATCATCGAGGTTCGAAAAAGCAGCAGCTTTCGGACGATGCTGGTGGCTTGTTTTTCGGCAGCAGGTGTGGATTTTGCCGTCGGGTGCGGATACTTTGCACTGATTACCAACCTTTGGCTGGGAAAGGGGATAAGTGCAGGAGCAATCCTCTATTCGACCTTTCTGATTTTTGTGCCGGCGGATACCCTGCTGATGGTCTTAGCAGCCTTTTTAGGCAGTCGCTTGCTGCCGATTCTGCGGCGGGAGCAGTTGATTTCCCATTGAGTTGTTTGCCTTGTATCTTTCCTCAAAAGGGAATATAATGAAGAAAAAGAGGGGAGAGATGAAGATGAAAATACAGCCGACCAATTTGACCGAGCCGCTGACAGCTGGAAATCTGCTGTATGACCTGGTGCAGATGCAGCAGCAGGACGAGGAGGAGTTGCACGGCGGCATCTACCGAAATCAGCTGCTGGAAGGGTTTGACGGCAGTGGCATCGAGTTTAAAAACTGTGTCTTTCACGGCTGCCAGTTTTCGCAGTGCTGTCTGGATAATCTTTCCCTCACCGATGTGCTGCTGGAAAATTGCAGCTTTTCTGCCTGCCGTTTGCAGGACCTTGCCGCCTGTCGGGTGACCCTGCGCGGGTGCAAGCTGATGGGTGTCGGGATGGCTCACTCTCTGCTTCGGGATGTGTCCTTCTTAGGGTGCAATCTGCGCTATGCAGCCATGGGAGGGAGCCGGTTGAAGGCGGTGCTGTTTGACGGGTGCAGCTTGCAGGAAAGCGATTGCAGCGAATGGAGATGGAAGGAAACAGCCTTTTCCGACTGTGACCTGCGCAAATCCCAGCTGCTGCACACCTCTTTGAATGGGATGGACCTGCGCAGCTGTGAGCTGGATGGGTTCCGTCTGGCACCTCAAGATTTAAAGGGAGCCATCGTCACACCGGAGCAGGCGATGATGCTGGCGGGATTTTTGGGTGTTGTGATTCGGTAGCGGGTTTGATAACAAAAAGCAGCGGTTGCACAAAAGTGCAGCCGCTGCTTTTTATAAATTGTAGAAAAATTATTTGGTGCCGAAGATACGGTCGCCGCAGTCACCCAGACCAGGAACGATGTATTTATCGTCGTTGAGCTTTTCATCCAGAGCAGCACAGTAAACCTGTACGTCAGGATGTGCTTCGGTCAGTGCGTTCAGACCTTCCGGTGCAGCGATGATGCACATGAATTTGATATTGGCAGCGCCGCTTTCCTTGAGCATCTGGATGGCAGCGACAGCAGAACCGCCGGTTGCCAGCATTGGGTCAAGAACGATGACCTCGCGCTCATTGATGTCGGAAGGAAGTTTGCAGTAGTATTTGACCGGCTGCAGGGTCTGTGGGTCGCGGTACAGACCGATGTGACCGACCTTAGCAGCAGGAACCATCGACAGCACGCCGTCGAGCATACCGATACCGGCACGCAGGATTGGAACGAATGCCAGTTTTCTGCCGGCAATGACCTTGGTCTTTGCCAGAGCAACAGGAGTTTCGATTTCAACCTCTTTAAGCGGCAGGTCGCGGGTAGCTTCATAGCACATCAGCATGGATACCTCGCCGACCAGTTCGCGGAATTCCTTGGAACCGGTGTTTTTGTTTCTCAGCAGGGAAATCTTGTGCTGGATGAGTGGGTGATCAAAAATCATAGGAGTCATAATGATCGAATCCTTTCAGTTTTAATAAGATGAGGATAGGTCATCCGGCGCTTGAACAAAAATCAAATGCCAAACCTATATCTCTATTTTACAACAAACGCGGTCAGAAGAAAATATTTTTTTCACCATTTTTTTCAGAAATGGGAAAATCGGCAATTTACTCAAAAAAGACGGGGAAAATGCGTTATTTGCCAAAGTTTTCTTCCAAAGCCAGAATTTTGTCCACCCTTCTCTGATGGCGTCCACCCTCAAAGCCGGTTTCCAGGAAGGCATCGACCATCATGCAGGCAAGTCCTGCGCCGACAACCCTGCCGCCAAAGCACAGAACGTTGGCGTTGTTGTGCAAACGGGTGTATTTTGCGCTGAAGCAGTCGGAGCAGCAGGCAGCGCGGATTCCCTTGACCTTGTTGGCAGCCATCGAGATGCCGATGCCGGTGCCGCAAATCAGGATGCCGATGTCACATTCTCCGCTGGTGATTTTGTCACAGGCAGCCTTGGCAACGTCGGGATAATCCACCGAATTTTCGTCGTAGCAGCCGACGTCTACAAAGTCGACTCCTTTTTCTTCCAGATGTTTTTTGATTTCCTGTTTGAGCAGGAAACCGCCGTGGTCACTACCAATTACGAGCATAATGATACCCTCCGTCATATTTAGATGATTGGATAAGATGATGTAAAAATAGCTTTGCAAAAAGCAGGAGCGGTTACTGCTGCTTTTTCAGTTTGAGTTGAAGCTCCCGCTGTGCCTGCGGCAGCTTGAGGTAAACAGGGACCAGCTGCTGGGCAGAGATGAGCGGCATCTTCTGCTGTGTCACCTGGCGCCAGGCGGCAAGCCCGATGCCGTAAGCGTGCTGGAGCAGAAGGTGCTTGCCCGGGAGCAAAAGACGGTCAGCCAGCTGCGGGTCGATGGTCTGCATGGTGTCCTTGACCAGCTGCGCTCCGTCGCCCACCAGGGTGATGGGAGCCTGCCGGGAAAGAGGAATCAGCTGTTCACACAGCTGGTCTGCCATCAGCGCACAGTCCTCGTGCATCCGCTGCATCTGCCGGTCGGCGTCGAACCAGGCGGTGTAGACCTGACCGCAGCGCGCATCCAGTGCAGGACAGATGATGCCGGTGCGGTCGGACAGGTTGTACGCCAGTCCTTCCAGCGCGGAAACGGCAGCACAGGGCTTGTCCAGCACCTGCGCCATCCCTTTGACGGCAGCTACCCCAATGCGCAGACCGGTGAAGGAGCCGGGACCGACCGAAGCGGCAAATAAATCCACCTGCTGGATGGTCATGTGGCTGCAGGACAGCAGCGATTCCACCATCGGCATGATGGTCTGGCTGTGAGTCAGGTGGGCATCGGTATAAAATTGAGCAATCGGTCGGTCGTCCTCGAGCAAAGCGCAGGAAGCGGCGGCAGCCGAGGTATCCATAGCAAAGATGATCAAGAAAAAGCTCCTCCTTATTTAAGGTCGGTCGATCTGAATCACGCGCAGATCGGGGTCGTTTTCGTCCTTTTGGATGGTAACGGTGATGGTGTTGGGCGGAAGGACCGCCTCGATGTTTTCGCTCCACTCGATGGCAAGGATGCCTCCGTAGTCCAGATAATCAAAAAATCCAGTGGAGTACAGGTCCTCGTAGCTTTCCACCCGATACATATCGAAGTGATACAGGGCGCGTTCCCCGTTACCATATTGATGGACCAGAGCAAAGGTAGGGCTGGAAACGGGATCGTCCAGTCCCAGCCCACGGCAAAGCCCGCGGGTGAAGGCAGTTTTTCCTGCGCCCATCGGACCTTGATAGGCGATCACATCGCCGCTTTTTAAAGTCGAGGCAAACTCGGCGGCAATCTGTTCGGTCTGCTCGGGACTGTGGCTGATATATTTTTTCATGGATTTCCTTTCTTCCCAACCGGGCGGCAACCAAAAGGCAGGGAGGTCCCCGCCTTTGGAAACCTCCCTGAAAACTGCGTTAAAACAGACCGTGGATGTGACCGTCCTCATCAATGTCGATGCGGTAAGCCGCAGGGTCCTTGCCCAGACCGGGCATGGTCATGATGGTACCGGACAGAGCGACGATGAAGCCGGCGCCGGCAGAAAGCTTGACGTCACGGATGTTGAGTTTGAATCCGGTTGGACGTCCAAGCTTGGAAGGATCGTCGGACAGCGAGTACTGAGTCTTTGCCATACAGATTGGCAGCTTGTCGCGACCGAGCTTTTCGATATTGGCAATCGACTTGAGCGCTTCGGAGGAGTAAACAACGCTGTCTGCTCCATAGATGTTTTTGGCGATGATGTCGATTTTTTCCTTGATTGGCAGTTCGATGTCGTACAGCGGGGCAAAGTTGGCAGGTTTTTCGCAGGCTTTTACCACCTTTTCTGCCAGAGCCACGCCGCCTTCGCCGCCTTTGGCGAATACGTCGGAGAGAGCAAATGCAACGTCGTTTTCGCGGCAGTAGTTTTCCAGAACAGCAACCTCTTCGTCCGAGTCGGTCAGGAAGTGGTTGATGGCAACAACGACCGGAACACCGAATTTCTTCATGTTTTCGACATGAGCGGCAAGGTTGCACAGACCGGCTTTGACAGCCTCTACATTTGGCTGTGCGGTTTCTGCTTTCGGTACGCCGCCGTTATACTTGAGTGCGCGCAGGGTGGCGACTACAACGATAGCAGACGGTTTGAGTCCTGCGTAGCGGCACTTGATGTCCAAAAACTTCTCAGCGCCAAGGTCCGAGCCGAAGCCTGCCTCGGTGATGGTGTAGTCAGCCAGCTTCAGAGCAAGTTTGGTCGCACGAACCGAGTTGCAGCCGTGCGCGATGTTGGCAAACGGACCGCCGTGCATCAGGGCAGGAGTATTTTCCAGCGTCTGCACCAGGTTTGGTTTGATGGCGTCTTTGAGCAGGACTGCCATTGCGCCGTTTACCTTGAGGTCTTTGGCGTAGACCGGTTTGTTGTCGTAGGTGTAAGCGACCAGGATGTTGCCCAGACGTTCCTTCAGGTCCTGCATATCCGATGCAAGGCATAGAATTGCCATTACTTCGCTGGCAACGGTAATCTGGAAGCCGTCCTCACGCGGGATACCGTTTGCTTTTCCGCCCAGTCCGACGTTGACAAAGCGCAGCGCGCGGTCGTTCATGTCCATGCAGCGTTTAAACAGGATGCGGCGCTGGTCGATGTTCAGCTCGTTGCCCTGCTGCATATGGTTGTCCAAAATGGCGCACAGCAGATTGTTGGCAGCGGTGATGGCGTGCATATCGCCGGTGAAGTGCAGGTTGATGTCTTCCATCGGAACGACCTGTGCATAGCCGCCGCCGGCAGCGCCGCCCTTGATGCCGAATACAGGACCCAGAGAAGGCTCACGCAGAGCGATGATGGCTTTTTTGCCGATCTTCTGCATCGCCTGTCCAAGACCGACGGTTGTGGTGGTCTTGCCCTCGCCTGCCGGAGTTGGGTTGATAGCGGTGACCAGGATCAATTTGCCGTCCGGCTGGTTTTCCAGACGTTTGGCAAGGTCGTCCGAAAGCTTTGCCTTGTAGTGACCGTACGGCTCCAGCTCCTCAGGACGGATACCGAGCGCACCGGCAACTTCGGTGATAGGCTTCATAGCGCACTGCTGGGCGATTTCGATGTCTGTAAGCATGGGTAATTTCCTCCTTGGTATCTTTGATAAAATAAAGATGCAGTGAAAACTCAAAGAGAGTGCGGAACGACCCCGACTGACCAAAAGCGGATGTCCCGCGAAACTGCCGCGGGTATATACACAAACCGGTCAGGCAAACCGGTCCGGTCATATACCGGTATCCACAGTATACCATAATTTTGTGAAAGGTGGAAGAGAAATGCGCGCGAATATTTATAGATTTTAGCTTGAATCCCGACAGGTTTCATAATATAATAAGACTGTTCTGAGGGTCAAACAGCCGAAAAACGGGAACAGAAAGGCTTTTTTACAGATGATAAAAAATATTTTTTCTGCCATTGGCAGATATTTTAAACAGACCGACTGGCTTTTGCTGCTGTGCTGCACCGGATTGTCGGCATTCAGCAGTCTGCTGATTTACAGCCTGTACCAGAACGGGGAAATCGGCAGAATCAACACCGTTGTGGTGCAGATGGCGATGGCGCTGTGCGGCATCACAGCGGCAATCATCCTGTCCAAAATCGACTATCATACGATGGCACGGATGTGGAAGTTTCATACGGCGGTCTGCTACGGACTGCTGCTGCTGTTGTTTCCCTTTGGCGTGCAGCGCGTCGAATGGGTGGATGACCGCAACTGGCTGCCGATTCCGTTTTTGGGAATCAACTTTCAGCCTTCCGAGCTGCTCAAGATTTCCTTTATTATTACCTTTGCCTACCATCTATCGAAGGTAAAGGATACCCTCAACCGTCCCAAACAGCTGCTGCTGCTTTTGCTGCACGGACTGCTGCCGGTCGGAATCATCCATTTGCAGGGTGACGACGGAACGGCGCTGGTCATGGCGGTCATCTTTGCGGCGATGCTGTTTGCGGCAGGGCTTTCCTGGAAGTATATTTTGATGGTCGCGGCGCTGGTCCCGCCGGCAGCCATTGTCGCGTGGAATTTTTTGCTGGATGACGACAAAAAGAACCGCATCCTAGCTGTCATCGACCCGACGCTGGTGGAGGCGGCGGACTCCTGGCAGCAGCAGCGGGGACTGATTTCGATTGGCAACGGCGGACTGTGGGGAAACGGCGTGTTCATGGAAACCGGACAATTTCGCTATGTCCCCGAGGTGTACAACGACTTTATCTTCACCTACATCGGAGAAACGGTGGGATTCATCGGCTGTCTGGCGGTGCTGCTGGTGCTGGCATTTTTGTGCATCCGCATCCTGAGCAACGGACTGCGCGCGCCCGACGAGCTGGGAAAATATATCTGCGTGGGTGTTTTTGCGATGATTGGCATTCAAATCATCATCAACATCGGGATGTGCCTGGGAATGATGCCGGTCATCGGCGTCACACTGCCGTTTTTGTCCGCAGGCGGAACCTCGACCGGCACCCTCTATCTTGCCATCGGCGTGGTGCTGAGCGTCTACGTTCACAGCGGCAAGGATATGCTGTTCGGTTAAACGGCGCGGTTTGGACCATGCAAGGCTCCGGCGATTGGGTCGGAGCCTGATTTTTATTTTTTGCAAAACTTTTACATTTATCACTAAAAATATCGGGTGTTTGCTGGTAGGATATACCACAGGCAAGCGGTTACAGTTGAAGGAGGCAGCAGAATGAAGCAGGACAGCACAAGAGCGGGAGCGGTCATCGCCGCCGGAGGAATGGCGCAGCGGATGCAGGGTGTGGACAAGCAGCTGTTGGAGTTAAACGGAGTGCCGGTTTTAGTGCGCTCCATCCAGGCGCTGGCACAGGTCCGGTCGATTCGGGAGCTGGTGGTGGTGGCGCGGCAGGAACAGTTTGCCCAGCTGCAAAACTGGAAGGAGCAGTATCATCTGCCCGATTTTATCCTTACCACCGGAGGCTCGACCCGACAGCAGTCGGTGCAGGCGGGGATTGCAAAGCTGTCCGAGCAGGTGGAATATTTTGTCATCCACGACGGAGCCAGACCCTTTGCACAGCCGCAGATGATTGAGCGGTGCATCCGGTCGGCGGTCGAATATGGAGCGGCAACGGCAGCGGTGCGTGTCAAGGACACCATCAAGCAGGCAAACGAGGAAGGCTTCATTGAACAGACACCGGACCGCAGCAGACTGTATCTGACCCAGACACCGCAGGTGTTTGAGGCGGGACTATACCGCCGTGCAGTAAAGCAGGCGCAGCGGGAAGGACTGGATTTTACCGATGACTGCCAGCTGGTGGAGCACATCGGTCATGCGGTGAAGCTGTGTGAAGGAGATTACCGCAACATCAAGATTACTACGCCAGAGGACATTGCGGTGGCAAAGGCGATGGCAGGTCAGCAGGAGCAACAGGAGGAGAAGAGGATGGAGATTCGCACAGGACACGGGTACGACGTACACCGACTGACACAGGGGAGAAAGCTGATTTTGGGCGGGGTGGAAATCCCGTGGGAGAAAGGACTGTTGGGTCATTCGGATGCAGATGTGCTGGTACACGCAGTGATGGATGCCCTGCTGGGTGCAGCGGCACTGGGGGACATCGGCAGACATTTTCCCGACACCGACCCGCGCTATGCCGGAGCAGACAGCATCTGCCTGCTGAAGCAGGTGGTACTGCTGCTGAAGGGAAAGGGATATTCCATCTCCAACATCGATTGCACCATCATTGCACAAAGACCAAAGCTCAAGAACTATATCCCACAGATGGCAAAAAACATTGCCGATGCCTGCCAAATCGACACAGAACAGGTCAACGTCAAGGCGACCACCGAGGAGCAGCTGGGCTTTACCGGCAGCGGTGAAGGGATGAGCGCCCACAGCGTTTGTCTGATTACCCGAGGCTAGTCTAAAAAATACATTGCCGCAATGGGCGCGTGCATCCGGTTCCCTGCATAGAATGGAAGAGGACATTGTTTGTCCGATAATCAGAAAGGGGGAACGTCAGATGAACAAAGAATATTTATCGACCGATATACCGGTCAGCTCGCTGACCTATGCACTCAAAGGGCAGAAGCTGCTGGAACAGAAGGGATTTCGTGCCTGGGCGGGCAGAGACCATGACCGCATCCAGGGCTGTGGATACAAACTGACGGTGAAGGGGGATGCACAGCGCGCAAAACAGCTGCTGCAATCGGGCGGCATCAAGCTGGCGCGCTCGACTCAGCCAAAGGCAGGTGAGGGGCGATGATCTATTTTGACAACGCTGCCACCACCTTCCCGAAGCCGGGCTGTGTGGTGCAGGCGGTGCAGCAGGCGATGCTGTACTATGGAGCCAATCCGGGCAGAGGAGGTCACGACCTTTCGATGCAGACCGGCAGGATGGTCCACCGCTGCCGCGAGCGGGCAGCTGCCCTGTTCGGCTGTCAGCCCGAGCAGGTGGTGTTCACCAAAAACTGCACCGAATCGCTCAATATCGTCATCAAGGGACTGGCGCAGCCGGGGGACCATTTCATCATCTCCGACCTGGAGCACAACGCGGTCTACCGGGTGATGGAGCAGCTGCGGCGGCAGGGGATAATCGAATACAGCGTGGCTGCGGTGGAGGAAAACGAGCAGAAGACTGTCTGGAATTTTGAACATCTGATTCGCCCGAACACCCGCATGATCGTCTGCACCCAGGCATCCAACGTCTTTGGAATGCGGGTGCCGGTGGAGCGCATCGGTGCAATGGCACGCTGCCGCGGCGTGATGATGACGGTGGACGCTGCGCAGAGCGCGGGATTGCTGCCGTTGGACCTCAGACGGCAGGCAATCGACTACCTGTGTCTGCCGGGTCACAAGGGATTGTACGGACCGGCAGGGACCGGACTGCTCATCGTCAACTGTCCGGTGCTGCCGCAGCCGCTGCTGTCCGGCGGAACGGGCAGCTTTTCGATGGAGCCGGTGATGCCCGACCTGCTGCCCGACCGGCTGGAGGGCGGGACGGTCAACACACCCGGAATCCTGGGACTGAGCGCCGGCATCTCCTTTGTGCTGCAAAACACGCCGCAGCGGCTGTATGAAAAGGAGATGCAGCTGTGTGCTTCTCTCTACGAGCAGCTGTGCGGGATTCGGGGCGTACAGCTGTATTCGCAGCCGCCGTGTATAGGAAAAAATCTGCCGGTGATTGCGCTGAATCTGGGAAATCTGGATTCGACTACGGCAGCAGAGTGTTTGAATGAAAAGGGGATTGCGGTGCGGGCAGGTTTTCACTGTGCGGCACTGGCACACCGCAAGATGCACACCGACCGCGACGGTGTGGTGCGGATGAGTCTGGGTGCCTTCAACACCCGCGCGCAGGCGGATGCCTGCTGTGCAGCGGTGCGAGCTATTTTATCGTAAAATTTGTGAGATTGTGTGAAAAGGGAAAAATGTTTGCGGGAAATTTTGTAGGAGCTGTTGGATTGCTGCACAAAATATGTTAAAATAAAATAAGGACAGCCACATCATCTTCCGGCGCTGCACGGCAGCGTCGGCAGCCAGAGGGGACAGGCTGTTGAACAACGAAAAAACAGGCAGAGAAGAGAAGGATGATGACGATGGTAAGTGAATGGAACCAGATCATCGGTACGGTAAAGGCAATCGGAATTTGGGATATTCTGGATATTGTGATTGTTGCCCTGCTGATCTATCAGGTGATCAAACTGATTCGGGAAACCAGAGCGATGCAGCTGGCAAAGGGATTGATTTTGCTGCTGCTGTTATATTTTGTAGCATACAACTTAAATATGAAGACGGTGCGATTCATCATGCAGAATGTAGTGGCAACCGGTGTGCTGGCGTTGGTCATCGTCTTTCAGCCGGAGCTGCGCAGGATGCTTGAGCACGTGGCACAGACCAAGCTCAACAAGCTCAATATTTTTCAGTCCTCGCAGGATAAGGACAGCGAGCTGACCGGCGTCTGGAACGAGTCGATTTCGGTCATTGCCAACGCCTGCGAAACCCTTTCCAAAACCAAGACCGGTGCTCTGATTGTCTTTGAACGGCAGACCAAGCTGGGGGAAATCATCAAGACCGGAACGGTGGTGGATGCAACCCCGAGCAACGAGCTGATTGGAAACCTGTTTTTTGTCAACTCGCCGCTGCACGACGGCGCGATGATTATTCGAGACGGACGCATCTGCGCTTCGGGATGCTTCTTGCCGCTGAGCCAGAACTATACCATCAGCAAGGAGATGGGCACCCGTCACCGCGCAGCGCTGGGCGTGAGTGAAAACTCGGATGCGGTGGTCGTGGTGGTTTCGGAGGAAACCGGGACCATTTCCATTGCAGAGGGCGGCGTCATCGAGCGGAATTTTACCATTCCACAGCTGGAAAAGCGTCTGCGCCATGAAATCCTTCACAAAAACGAGGAAGGTCAGCGCAAGCAGAGCAGCGTCAAGGCGTTGCTGCGCAAGGTCAAAAAGTAAGACGGCGGAGAGGATGATCTGTGGGTGAAAAAAGAATCTATTTTTGATAACAAAACCTTTTTGGTAGTGCTTTCGGTCGTCATGGCATTTTTGGCGTGGATTTTTGTGTCGCTCAACTCCAATGATACCAAAGGAAAGACCATCAGCGGCATTGCCATTGATATGCAGCAGGTGGACGAATCGATTGGCAAGCTGGGCTTGAGCACCATCTCAGCAGAGCAGCCGAAGGTGACCGTTCGGGTGGAGGGTGTAATTTATGACATCGGAAACCTGACCGCTTCGGATGTGCGGGTCTACCCGGATATTTCCAAGGTGACCACCGCAGGCGTACACACGGTGGAGCTCAAAGGAGAGGTGGAGGACGGCGACAAGAATATCAGCATCGAGTCCATCTCACCGGCCAGCATCCAAATCAAATTTGACAGCCTGGAAACCGTTACCATGGACATCAAAGCAAGGCTGTCCGGGTACAGCGCACCGGCAGACGATTATCTGATCCGCGATGTCAGCGTCAGCCCGTCCAGTGTGGAGCTGACCGGACCGGCAGAGGATATTGCAAGAATCAGCCAGTGCGTGGTGGAAAAGGACATCGACCAGGAGTTGACCAGCAGCTACAGTGAAACCCTTCCGATTCAATTTTTGGATGTGGACGGCAACGAACTGGATTTAAAATATGTGGTCAGCGATGTCACCGAAGCCAGAGTGACCATCCCAATCCTCAAGAAGAAGGTCGTTCCGGTTCGTCTGGATTTCATCAATGTGCCGGAGGGCTTCCCGGTCGGACAGCTGAGCTTCCATATTTCCAACGAGGAGATCGAGGTGGCAGGACCGGCGGAGGCAATCGACCGTTATAAGGAGATTCCACTGGGACAGATTGACCTGCGCACACTGGATATTGGTATGACAGAATCCTTTGCAGTCGAGCTGCCGACCGGATTTGTCAACACCCAGAATATCCAGAGCGTTCTGGTTCAGCTCAATTCGGAGGGAATGGTCAGCAAAAACTTTAACGTAAGCACCATTCTGATCAACAATGTGCCGCTCAACTATCAGGCGACCGCAACCACCCAGGAGATTCCGAATGTCAAGGTGGTGGGTCCGCAGTCGATTGTAGAGAATCTGGTAGCGGGCGACATCGTGGCAACGGTCGATCTGGAGGAAAGCTCGAGCATCGCTTCGGGACAGATTGAGCTGCCGGTCAAGATCTCCATTCCGAAAAAGGGTCTGGTCTGGGCAAGCGGCAGCTATAAGGCAATCATCTCCATCGCCGAGCAGAACGGCTCACAGACAACGACGGAGGATGAAACAGAACAGCCGCAGGAGCCGCAGTCGGAGTCAACCGAGCAACAGACAGAATAAAACGAAGATAGAGCAGGAAGCCCGCAGCCGTCTGCATGACAGCCCGCGGGCTTTTTGCCGGAAGAAAACAGGAAAGGCGGTCGGATATGGCGATCATTGTTTCGCAAGTCAAAACCAGATTGAAGGATGGCAGCAGCCATCAGCAGATCATCGAATCGGCAAGAAAAACAGCGCAGCTGCGCCCGGAACAGATTAAGCGCAGCTATCTCATCAAAAGCAGCGTGGACGCAAGACACCAGGAGAACATATTGCTGGTCAGCTCGGTGGGATTTGAGCTTCATACAGCGAAAGAAGAACAGCAGACGGTGGCACGGCTGCAAAGGACAAAGGCAGCTTCGTCGGTCAAATGGGAGGAAAAGCAGCCGCTGGAATTTGTGCAGGGTCAAAGCCCGATGGAGCATCCGCCGGTGGTAGTAGGCTTTGGTCCGGCAGGGATGTTTGCCGCCTTGACCCTTGCCCGTCTGGGCTACTGTCCTGTTGTACTGGAGCGTGGCGCGGATGTGGACAGCCGGGTGCAGGCAGTGCAGGGCTTCTGGCAGCAAAGGCATTTGGATGTCAAAACCAATGTGCAGTTCGGCGAAGGGGGAGCCGGAACCTTTTCGGACGGCAAGCTGACCACCCGCATCAGCGACCCGCGGTGCGATTTTGTGTTGGAGGAGATGATCCGCCACGGTGCGCCGGAGGAGATACGCTACCGGCAGAAGCCGCACGTGGGGACCGACCTGCTGCGCGGGGTGGTCAAATCCATCCGAGAGGAAATCATCCGGCTGGGTGGACAGGTGTTGTTTGAAACCAAGATGGAGCGTGTGGTTTTGCGGCAGGGACGGGTGCAGGCGGTCAAGAGTAGTGCCGGAGAGATTCCGACACAGGTCTTGGTGCTGGCAATCGGTCACAGTGCGCGGGACACCTTCGAACAGCTGTGTGCCGACGGTATATTTTTGGAGCCGAAGCCATTTTCGGTGGGTGTGCGCATCGAGCAGCGGCAGTCGGTAATCGACGCCGGACTGTACGGTAAACAGGCGGGACATCCGGCTCTGCCAAAGGGAGAGTATCAGCTTTCTTGGCGGGATGAGCAGGGCAGAGGGGTCTACACCTTCTGTATGTGTCCCGGAGGATATGTGGTGGCTTCCTCCTCGGAGGAGGAGACGGTGGTCACCAACGGAATGAGCGAATATGCCCGCGATGGAGAGAATGCCAACGCAGCGCTGGTGGTGTCGGTGGATGCTTCCGATTTTGGCAGCGGCGTGCTGGACGGCGTAGCATTTCAGCGCAGACTGGAACATCAGGCGTTTGTGCTGGGCGGCAAGGATTACCGCGCACCGGCGCAGTCGGTCAAAAGCTATCTGGAGGCAGCCGCTCCCGACCTTTCGCAGGCTGCCACCGCACCCAGCTTTTCCTGCGGAGTGCGGGAAGCGGATCTGCACAGCCTGTTCCCGCAGCCCATCAACCAAATGCTCGAGCAGGGACTGCGCCGCTTTAACCGCAGACTGCCGGGCTTTGCCGATGCCGATGCGGTGATGACCGGCGTGGAGACCAGAACCTCGTCGCCGGTGCGCATCACCCGCGATGCCCAGAGCTTTCAGGCGCTGGGGATGCAGGGACTGTACCCCTGTGGAGAGGGTGCAGGCTATGCGGGAGGCATTATGAGTGCCGCAGTGGACGGTGTTCGGATTGCCCAGCAGATTATCGGGCAGTATGCACCGGTCAAACAATAAAGCAGACAAAAAAGCCACCGGACCTTTAAAAGGTCCGGTGGCTTTTGCAATGGTATTTTCAATCACACATCGTTGTGTCAATTTTACCAAGGCAGGCTTTTGCTCCATGTTATGATACCTTTTGAGGAAAAGCCTACCAGTAATCTGCCCGGTGACAATCTGAGGTATTATAGACAGAGAAAGTCTCTGACCACCAGACAGCTTGCAGAGCTAATAGATGTTGTACCTGCAACTATCCTGATGTATGAACAAAATAAGCACCCGATTCCGTTCGATGCAGCAAATGGTCTTGCGGATGTATTGGATGTAAATGCAGACCTCCTGTATGACGATTTTGCAGTATTCCTTGCCACCCCATATACCGAAGCACTAAAGGATATTCGTATGAGCGTAGGAATGTCTCAGAGGGCGTTTGCGGAGCATATAGGTGTTATCCCAAGTTATTACTATAAGCTCGAATCTGGGCATCGTAGGCCGTCCAGAAAGGTATATCAGAGAATGGTTGATACTCTGAGCCGCACCCATCAACATCATTCACTTTTTGCACAGCATAAGCTACAATCAAAGTGAAAACAGATGATTGATTGGAGGTACTATTATGGTTCAGAAATTAACTTACACCCAATACGGCGATTACTACATCCCTGACATCAGATTGGCACACACGGGAACGCAACCCCTTGGTAAATATGGAAGGATGCGCAGAGTATTCTTAGAGCAAAACAAACCGATGCTTTTTAGTGACATGGTTTTGACAGAAACGCTGTTTCCGCACCTATGGGAAGTACAGCAGACTTGTGAGAAGCGAATGGATTTACTGATGGCAGAATTGTTGGTGAAGAATCCAGCTCCAGACAAGGTAACACAGCAGTTTGCATGGGTGGCGCACATGAATAGCCTGAAAGCACAGGCTGAGGAATTAGTGGTCTCAGAGCTGATTTACAACTGAAGCAAATGATTTATAACGAAGGCTGGCCTGCATGGTCAGCCTTTTTCTATGTGGATTCATAACTCTTGAATTGTGTTTTTGACAATTCCAGAATTGTGATTTTCACAATTCAAGAACTGTGAAAATCACAATGTAATAATACTGATATTAATAATACTGATTATAGTGATACTGATCCTTTCCTTTCCGTTCTGGATTGGATGGGACAGGACAAAATCAAGCTAATGTATTTAAAGCAAAAAGAAAACCATGGCTGCCACTTGCATTGTGACAGTCATGGTATGTGTTACATTTTATCAATTAAGGCAAAGACAACAGCCTGTTGTTCTTCACTCAGTCTTGCCCAACGATCAAGGAGTTTATGCTGAGATTCTGTCAGAGAAACCGTAGTATCTCCTTCTGCAAACAGCTGAGACAATGTAATGCCAAAAGCAACGCATATTTTCTCAAGAGAAGGGATTGTTGGCACCATATTCTTACGATACCAAGAAGATATGGTGGATTGGGGCAAGCCAGAGTGCTCCGCAAGCTGATACTCCGTCCAGCCTCGATCTTCTCGATATGTGGTTATGGCTGCAAGAATATCTTTCACTACACTCACCCCTTTACTTGCATTCTTCGTAAATTATACTTCGATGAATCGTTGCATTTTAATCATTTATATCGTATAATTTTAACGATATACACAACTAAAGATAGACGAGCCTAAAGGAGCGAATGAAATGAAGATCTTTACTGCCAGTTTCTTTGGGCATAGACAAATAGACAATGTATTTGTAATCGAGCAACGTCTGCAAGAGATAATCCAGGAACTTCTTATATCCAAAGAATATGTAGAGTTCCTTATCGGTCGTGACGGAGAGTTCGATCAGCTTGTCGCTTCAACTGTCCGCAGATGTAAGCGAACTGTCCGTGATGGCAACAGCGCACTTGTTCTTGTTCTACCCTATACAACGGCGGAATACCGCAATAATGAACTATCGTTCCATGAATATTACGATGAGGTGGAGATTTGTACAGAAGCCGTAGAGCATCATTTTAAGTCTGCTCATCAAATCCGAAATCGTTTCATGGTTGACCGTTCGGACTTAGTTGTTTTCTGCGTGGAACGCGACTCAGGCGGTGCTTATCAAACGATGCAGTATGCAAAGAAAGCAAATACCAATATCGTTAATTTGTCTGATGTAATCCATTGATCTCTACACTCTATTTCCAAGAAGGATGACCATGAACAGAAAGAAAACATTTTTTATTGTCTTAGTAATCGCTGTTGTTGTAGTTGGAGTTATCTTCGCCTTGGTGACTCAGAAAGAGAAAGAAATGAATCCGGAAGAATTTCTGGAGCGTTTTGAGAATGCCGCAGAAGAAGTTTTGGGAGAAGATATTCAGCAGGTTTCCAAGACGGAACTTGTTGCGACCCTTACCTATGGTCACGAAACAGACAAGGACAATAACATCTATTATAGAATTTTGAAAACTACATACGGCGAAGCTGGTGATCCGTCCTCCATTACCGGATTGAATACCGACGCTCTGAATGTGCTTTTCCCCGTTGACATGATGGATAGTTGTGAAGAAATGATGATTCAGGACTGGTATGGTGCGCTCTATAAAAAAGATGACACCGCATATCTGTGTTGGACCTGTGATCCGGAAGTGACTTATGTTTTGGAGTACACTCCAAGCAAAATGCCTGACTCTGAAATCATTAAGATGGCTGAGAGTACCGAACCTGTAGAATGAAAATGTGCCACGATTGTTCGACGCTATAGTCTGACAGTCGTGGCATTCTTAGATTGTATGAAACGTTCAGAATGAACGAGTAGCGTGCAACAAGTGTTGCAACTCGAAGGGTTTTGGGGATGCTGCACCAACAAGCAAATTTTGCGAAATGACTCGCAGAGAGAAATGAGAAAAATAGTAAACTGGTACCAGGTTGCACTGCTTGCCAATTTGTGATGAGCTGTTTTGAAAAACAAATAAGCCCACAGGATAAATATGATAGTTTTCCTATTGTAATGAATTGATAATCTACAGGAACACCAAGATGTAGTATTGGTTTTTGTCGGAAAATGAGTTATAATGTAAAATAGAGTTTTTGTAATCTATTGCTGTTGCTGTTTGCAGCAATACATTCCGATGGGAGGAAACCGAATATGTCTGTGAGTTATAATAAATTGTGGAAGCTCTTAATCGATCATGGTATGAACAAAAGCGATCTTGGAAAAGCAGCTAAAATGAGTCCAAATACAATTGCCCGGCTCGGCAAGAATGAAATGGTATCTTTAGAAGTTTTGGTAAGAATATGCCAAGTTTTACGATGCGACATTGGAGAAATTGTAGAAGTAAATTTGGATTAAGACAGTAAGTTCTGTGACAGCAGAATTGAAAGAAAAACAACGGAGGAATAAAAATGAGATACGCAGATATGCCGCCGTATGCGCCAACGCTCATGGAATCTACTCGAGCAATTGGCTATTCCATAGAAGCTGCTATTGCAGATATTATTGATAACAGTATCGTTGCCAACGCTGCACGGATTGATATTGATTTTTTTCCTATAGGGCAATCATATATTTCAATCCTTGATGATGGTCACGGTATGTCAGAAGCGGAACTTATCTCTGCTATGCAGTATGGCAACCGTAGCCCATTGGACATAAGAGAAGAATCTGATCTTGGCAGATATGGATTGGGAATGAAAACGGCGTCCTTATCCCAATGCAGAATATTGACAGTGATAAGCAAGCAAAATGGCACGGTTGCAGGGGCACAATGGAACCTCAATCATATTAAGCAGGCAGAGTCATGGTCATTGATAGTGCTTGATGAGAGTGAAGTTAAGGATTTTCCTAACTGGGATAAGTTAAATGGCTATCTTAATGGTACTCTTGTTGTTTGGCAAGATTTAGATAAGTTTGGAATAGGTGAAAACGATATTGCTGCAGCATTTACAAGAAAGATGAATCTGATTCGTGACCACCTTTCTTTGGTGTTTCATCGTTACTTGAGCGGAGAACCAGGATTAAAGAAAACGGATATTAGAATGAACGATTTGAGCATTGTTCCTCAAGATCCTTTCTTAACCAAGAAAAGTACACAGCTAATGGATGAAGAAACCATTGTTGTGCGTGGTGAAAAAGTTAAAGTGAAACCGTACATTTTACCTCACACATCAAAACTGACCAAAAAAGAATTAGCTGCGTTGGGCGGCAAAGAGGGGTTGAGAAGACAGCAAGGATTTTATGTGTATAGAAACAAACGTCTTCTCATATGGGGAACATGGTTCCGATTGATGAGACAGGGTGATTTGTCAAAGTTGGCGAGAGTCCAGGTTGATATTCCTAATTCACTGGATGACTTGTGGACTTTGGATATTAAGAAATCTACAGCTACACCACCAGAAGAGGTCAGAAAGAATCTGTCTGTCGTTATCGAAAAGATATCGGAAGGCAGTAAGCGCACTTGGACATATAGAGGGAAAAAAGAGGTCAGTGATCAAGTGGTTCATGTTTGGAACAGATTAACGACCAGAGATGGGAGTATCGTTTATGAGGTTAATCCTGATCATCCTATGATTGATGCCCTCGTTGAAGAATATCCGGGAATCAGACCTAAAATCGAGCTGCTTCTCAAACAAATAGCGATGTCTTTGCCGCTGAACTCGCTATACATAGATTTAACTAACGATGAAAAATTATCAAACGAAAGCGAAACGAAAAGTTCTGAAATTATCAGTGTATTAAAACAGCTCGCTGCACCTTATCCTGCGGGAGATATTAGGACTGCTATGATAAATACACTTATCCAAACGGAGCCATTTTCAGCTTTTATTGATGAAATAAATGATGCTATGCAACGAGGTGAATTCAATGACTGATAATATGAAATATATCGTGAACACTGTTACAAGCATGATTAACAGTAAGTTCGGTGATGAATTGCCTACTATTGAGGATATACATACAGAGGCAGAAACGATCCGTACGGCGTTCTCTGCTATTTATCCTGTCACTGATGAGGAATTTGCTCAAATTAAAATTACATTATCCTCAAATATTCTCCATTCCATTGGAGTGGCAATTACACTGCGTGGTCGTGATTCTGCACACCAGTCGTGGTATTTTGTTCAGGAAAATGATGGGTTCTATTGGAACAGATATAAGAATTATCTGAAGAATAATAAACATTGGGGTATTGAAGTTGTAAACAGGCTTCACGAGACAACGAATGGCATTATGGATGATTTAGGAAATCCTAAAGACCCAACCCATCCTTTCCAAAGGCGTGGTCTGTTACTGGGTGATGTTCAGTCAGGCAAAACAGCGACATATACCGCAATCTGCAATAAAGCTGCGGATGCAGGATATAGAGTAATTATAGTACTTGCGGGTATGATGGAAAACCTCCGTGTACAGACTCAAGAGAGATTAGACGCAGAATTTGTCGGAGTTGAGAGCAAATATACTCTTGATAAAAAAGCTGCTCAAGAGATTAAGAATACGCCTGTTGGTGTAGGTACAATTCCCCCGCATAATCCAGATAAACGTATTGCGTGTTTTACATCGGTTGCTACAGATTTTAATAAAGCAACACTGCGTGCATTAGGATTGAGTCTCAGAACAATAAGCGGTACAGCCTTGTTTGTTGTAAAGAAAAACAAAAGTGTTCTTAACAATTTGTATAAATGGTTAGTAGAAAATAATGCAGACCACGAAACAGGAATGATTGATCTTCCATTGCTGCTGATTGATGATGAAGCAGATAATGCGTCTGTGAACACTAATTCAGAAGAAAAAGATCCGACTGCGATCAACCAAGCAATTTGTAATATTTTGGATTGCTTTAAGCAAGCCTCCTATTTGGGAATTACAGCCACCCCATTTGCGAATATTTTCATTGAACCTGACGCTGATAGTAATACAAGAAATTTGTTTCCAAAAGATTTCTTGACGGTTTTGCCTACACCAGAATTATATATTGGTGCAGATAAGATATTTGGCAATGGCGATGCTGATGATTGGGAGAGTGAAGGTGGTTCATGGAGAATTGAAGGCCAGTATGGTGCTTCTATAATTCCTATCGAGAATGAAGAACAAGAAAGCTTTTATGTGTTTAAGCATAAAAAGGAATTGGCAGATGAACTATATGATTTGCCTGCAAGTATGCAAGAAGCAATTCGGTATTTCATTCTTGTAACGGGTATTTCCGATTTGAGAAAAGATAACACTGAACATCGTTCTATGCTCGTGAATGTCAGCCGCTTTACGAAAGTGCAAAATGTTACGGCTGACTTGATCGAAACGTTTGTTTCGCAAATTAAATCTGATCTTGAAAACTATGCCCAACTCCCTTTAGATCAGGCAATGCAGATTTCTTCCATTGCTATGTTCAGCATGGTGTGGGATAAGTATGACTTAACTTCACTGACTGGAATAGAGTGGGCCTATTTCTTAAAAGAATATCTTTTCAAAGCAGCACGACGCATTGAAGTAAGGTCTGTCAATCAGCAGCATGGAGCGTCTTCACTGAATTACTATGAATACAAAAAGACCGGTATGCGAGTTATTGCTGTCGGAGGCAATAGCCTTTCCAGAGGTTTAACCTTGGAAGGCCTTTGTGTAAGTTACTTTTATCGCAACACCATGATGTACGATACTCTGCTGCAGATGGGACGTTGGTTTGGATACAGACCAAATTACGATGATTTATTCAAGGTGTGGATGGCAGAAGATGCTATCGATTGGTATGGATATATTACTGATGCAGTTAATGAGTTGAAAGAAGAACTCAAAAAAATGAAGCGTCAGAATCAAACGCCAGAACAATTTGGCTTAAAGGTAAGGCAAGCGCCTGGAGCTTTGCTTATTACTGCCAGAAACAAAATGCGTTCTGCAACAGCAGTATCACGACCTATTACTGTTTCAGGAAGAATGATTGAAACACCTCGCTTGAAAGGTGATAAGGCTACTGTTGCTGAAAACGAAGCATTATGCCGTTCTTTCTTAAAATCTTTGGCAACCGATGAACGTATTCCAATCGTTGAATATGATAGTTTTACAAAAGCGTATATTTGGAAGAATGTTCCTAAAAAACTGATTGTCGAGCTGGTTCGTAACTTTACAACTCATCCGTGGAATTTGAATTTCCAGCCGGTTGCACTTGCTGATTATATCAGTAATGATGATGGTGCCCTTGAATGTTGGGATGTTGCAATACCGCAGGGTTCGCAGATGGAAAATACGGTACCCGTTGATCTGATTGATAGAACTATTGATATTGTTCCTGAGGGACGTAAACTCGAATGGGATGCCTCTATTGCCAATTTACTTCGTGTCAATGGACATCACGTAAGAGTTGGTACTGGTGGATGTTCTAAAATCGGTTTGGATGAAGATACAATTCGTCAGTTGAGGAAAGATAACGAGAGAATTACGGATAGAACCTACCTGATAAAAGATCGCAATCCGATAGCGTTGGTTCACATATTAAAAAACACTACGCCTATCGAAAACAGGAAAGAGAATGATCCTGAAATTCTGTTTGCACTGGGTCTTGGTTTCCCAAATGACGGACGTAATAGGCAAGCAAATTATATGGTAAACGTGAATGAACTCAGGAATTGGGTTGATATCACAGACGAGGATGATGACGATGATATCGATTAAGGAATTACATAATAAATGGAACAATATATCTCCATTTACAGGTGGCTTTTTGCTTGTATCAGGAGACCATCCTTTGTCATTCCATATCGGACATGTAAATGGAGAAAGCAAGTGCTTTATGGTTTTGAATACAGGAAAGGTTGATAGGATTCCATCTTCAAAAGCTATTTTAGCAGAATGCGTTCAAACAACTATGGGCGAATACGCTTTGAGATTCACGCTGAATTATGCTTCTCTTGACGAACTGTTTGTAAAACTTTGCTGGGATCTGATTGATGCATCAAAAGTATCTTCCAAACCCGTAGAAAAAATCGTTGTTCAATATAAAAGTTGGATGAGATTGCTTCAGCAAGCAAGTGCGGGATTACTGTCATCATCTTCTCAAAAGGGGCTTATCGGAGAACTGTTGTATCTCGAAGAACAGATCAATACTATTGGCGAAGCAACGGCTCTCAAAGCGTGGGTTGGGCCGGAAGGAAGTGACCAAGATTTCATATTTGAAAACACGTGGTCAGAGATTAAAGCTACATCTATCGCTTCTGATGCTGTCACAATATCTTCGATTCAGCAACTCGATTGCTCGGATAATGGACACTTGATTGTTTATTTCATGGACAAGACTTCTTCAAAAGGGCAACTAACAATCTCCTTGCCTGAAATGACTGCAAGAGTTAAAGTTTTGTTATCTGTACAATATCATGATGAGCTTTCATGCAAATTAGCTAAGAACGGTTATTTTGATAAAGATGCCGAACATTACGAATCATATCGTTATCGTTTGGCTGAAAAAAGAACTTATATAGTGGATTCTACATTTCCACGACTAATACGAAACAATATTCCTGCAGAGATTGCAAATGCCCGATATGAGTTGAGTCTTGCAGCTATTGATGCTCATAGGGGTTAGGAGGACGAAAAATGGATGTACATGACTTTCACAAAGATTTTCTGGAAGAAATCAAAGCAACTGCTGCTACGGAAGGAGCAGGATCTAACGCTGCTTTTGTAGAAGTTGCGTCAGCATATCTTGTGAATGCTGAAGTTCTGTCCGATTTCACACCTGCATTCTATTTGGGAACGGGTAAAAACAATCGCAGAATTCGAGTTGATGGTTATGTACTGGACGAGTTCGACATGACGTTCAACTTGGTGATAGCAGATTACACTGGAGATGAAAATCGTGATACTTTAACTCGCTCTGCGGCATCTGCATTCTTTGATAGACTCATGTATTTTATCGAAGAAGCATATGGAAGCAAGCTGTACCGATCAATTGAGCCAAGTACACCAGCAGCGGATTTAATTGAGTTGCTACGATTATACAAAGATAAAATCAGAAAGTATCGTCTTATTCTGTTGACCGATGGCTTTATGAGTAATCGTATCAGCGAAATCGATGCCCGTGAATTTAATGGTATTCCTGTTGAATGTCAGATATGGGATATTGATAGAATTTTTAGAGTATGCTTCTCTGACTTGGGACGTCAAGATATTGAAATTGATTTCAAGGCATACACAGGCGGAAAGGGTATCCCATGTATTGAAGCCAGCAGTGCCAATACAGATGATTACAAAAGCTATCTGTGTATTATTCCGGGATCCACACTTGCCGATATTTATGACTACTATGGAAGCCAATTGCTTGAAGGCAATGTTCGCTCCTTCCTGTCGATCAAAGTTGCCGTTAATAAGAAGATTCGTGAAACGATTTTAAGAATCCCACAGAATTTCTTTGCTTACAATAACGGTGTATCTGCTACTGCGATGGACTTGCAAATTGAATCCACTGAAGATGGCAGAGTTATCACTTACGCAAGAGACTTTCAGATTATCAACGGCGGTCAAACAACAGCTTCTCTATCAAATGCTCGTTATAAAGATGGCGCAGATTTAAGCCAGATTTATGTGCAGATGAAGCTTACTGAAGTCGATTCAGATGCAGATAAAGCAAGCGAGTTAATTAGAAATATTTCTCGTTCATCTAATAGTCAGAACAAAGTAAGTGATGCGGATTTCTTTGCAACACATCCATTCCATATCCGTATGGAGCAGATTTCACGAAGAGTTTTTGCTCCTGCGTCAGGCGGGGCGCAATACGAAACAAAATGGTTTTATGAACGTGCTCGTGGGCAATATATTCAAGCTCAGATGCACATGACAAAATCTCAGAAAGACAAGTTCGCTGCACAGCATCCAAAGAAACAGGTTATTACAAAAACCGACTTAGCAAAAGTGAGAAATTCTTGGTTAGGCATCCCTCATGTAGTAAGTAAAGGTGCGCAGACAAACTTTATGAGATTTGCAGAAATTATTGATGAGAGCTGGGGTAAATCTGATGTTCAATTCAATGATAAATATTTCAAGGATTCCGTAGCTCTGGTGATTCTATTTAAACATACGGAGTGGGTAGTTTCACACCAGCCGTGGTTTGAACAAGGCTATAGGGCAAATATTGTTACTTACTCCATTGCTTTGCTTCATAGACTGATTTTACAGCAGTTTAAGGGTATGGATTTAGACTTGCAGCTAATTTGGAACAGACAGCAAGTGCCTGATGCTGTGACTAATGAGCTTGTAAAAATAACAAAATATGTGTTTGATACAATCACGGATCCGAACAGAGGAACAATTAACGTAACACAGTGGTGTAAGCGAGATGCTTGCTGGGAAAGTGTTAAACGATGTAATATAAAACTTGCTGATGAATTACGTCTTGTACTTCTCAGCAAGGATGAAACAAAGGCTGCCGATAGAGATGCAAAGAAAGACCAAAAACTAATATCTGATGTGGAAGCACAGAAGACAGTATTGGAGCTTGGTGCGGATTATTGGAAGGCAGTCAGTGAGTTTGTAACTGCAAAGAGAATAAAAACTACTGCTGACCAGTTGAAAGCACTAAAGTATGCAATGCGAATTCCTGTTCAATTTCCAAGTGCATATCAAAGTGTCCAGTTGCTTGCCTTACTGGAGGAAGCTAAATCAAATGGATTTAAGGCATGAGGGAGAGGATAAACATGGATAAATATAGTGTCGTCGATCTGTTTGCAGGTGCCGGCGGCTTGAGTTTAGGTTTTATGCAAACGCAGAAATATGATATAAAAGTTGCGTTTGAAAATAATAAAAATATGCAAGACACATATCGCCGAAATCATCCTACTGTGGATGTGCAAGGAGACGTATGTGCTGCGGATTATGCTGCGATTCGAGAGAAGTATGGCGAAATAGATATTGTTATTGGTGGCCCCCCTTGTCAGGGGTTCTCTAATGCAAACAGGCAGAAAAATCACGCAATCAGCAAAAATAATATGCTTGTAAAACAGTATATTAGAGCTGTCATAGAGCTTCAGCCCAAGGCATTTGTTATGGAGAACGTTAGTATGCTTCGTTCAGAAGTACATAGATTCTACATGGAAGCTGGAGATGAAGAATTGATTGAAAAGTATCATGTGCCAGTAAAAACGGTAGATTTGGTACTTCTCGAAGAAAAGTACATTTTTGATGGGGCTTTAGAGATAATACAAAATCTTGATCAGGTAACGGCTTCTTTATGGCCAGAAGAACATTATGCGGCGCTGAATGTCATATATAAGGCTGCAAAGAATCCGCAGAAGATGGTGGATGCGCTAAAGAAGCATAAAGCCAAACTGCTCAAATATGCGGAGGAATATGTTATTCTCAAAACGAATTCTTTTGTTAATGAACAGAGTAAAAAGGCATTTATTGCTATTAAGGATTATTATGATGGAAGCATAGATGCTGGCGAAATTCTGAAGAATATCGAATCGGCAATTATGATTCAGAGAATGGTGAGCAAAGCAAAAGAAATCTTCGATAACAATATTGTGGTGGACGAGTATAACTTCAAAGGTGATATTGTTGCCAAAATACGCTCTTTCGCCGTTTATGATTATTTAAAAGCAATTCTCAGCTCCGATGAAAATGGGTATATCATTACCAGCGATGTATTGTGTGCTGCAAATTATGGTGCGCCTCAGAAAAGAATGAGGTTTGTCGTTATGGGTATTAAGCGACATATTTCGACAAAGGTGGCTTTACCCAGAGGACGATTTGATGAGGATGAGTACAGAACTGTTCGTGACGCAATTGCAGATTTAGCGGATGTTGAACCGGTAACTGATATCTCTGCGGATACAGGTATTGCGTTAGCTAAAGTGAAATTGGGTGAGTTGGGAACTTCCTTAAGAGATAGTGATATTCTGCATAATCATATCATCACCAAAACTACGGAGACAGCAATGGAACGTTTCCGTGCACTGAAGCAAGGCCAGAATTTTCATTCTCTTGATGAGTCAATGAAAACCAATACCTACACAGATGCTTCACGAACACAGAATACGATCTATCTTAGATTGAATTACGATGAACCGAGTGGAACTGTTGTTAATGTTAGAAAGTCTATGTGGATTCATCCCGAAAAAGACAGAGCTATAAGTATTCGTGAAGCTGCTCGATTACAGACATTTCCAGATAGTTTTGTTTTCTGCGGATCTAAGGATCAACAGTATCAACAAGTAGGAAATGCAGTTCCGCCAATTATGGCAAAGTCAATCGCAAAGAAACTTGCAAAACTATTGAATCAGGGATTGGAAACACAGGTGGAGAACGGTGGCAGATAATCACTCAAAAGATCAGCGAAGTTATAATATGTCCAAAATCCGAAGCAAGGATAATAAACCAGAAGACTTAGTGCGCAAATATCTATTTTCCAAAGGATTTAGGTATAGAAAAAATGTTAGAAAGCTTCCGGGATGTCCAGACATTGTTTTGCCTAAATACAACACCGTAATTTTTGTAAACGGTTGTTTCTGGCATAAGCATGATTGCCCTCGATTTGTGTGGCCGTCGTCTAATCAAGATTATTGGATTCCCAAAATAACCCGAAATGTGGAGAGAGATATAACTAATCACGATTTGCTCCGTTTGCAAGGATGGAATGTAATTGTTGTTTGGGAATGTGAGTTGAAAAAGTCGGTCAGAGAAAAACGATTAGAGAGACTTATCAATGAGATTATAAGTAATCAGCATGGGATTTCGGGATAAATCGTAACGGAACTTCGTCTCAATTTGGGACGAAGTTCTTTTTCTGTAACGATTGAAAACTCGTGCAGCCAATATCGCAGATATTGTTCGAAGGGTCACAGGGATGTTTGCCCTGCAAGCAATTTTGCGTAGATTGTTCCAGAGGGAAATCTGCAAAATGAGCAAAGTGGTACCACTATGCCCTGCTTGCCAATTTGTGTTTCTTCGTATCACTTCGGACCAAGTTGGTCTGAAGTTGCAGTACAACTTCCCGACAAATTGTCGGGAAGTGAAATCTCCGACAACTCGTCGGGAATAAAAAGTGTAAGCACCCATCCAATCACTTTCTATAAATTCACTTCGATACAAGTTGTGTCGAGGTTAAAAAACAACTTCTGCTCAAGTTGCGCAGAAGTTGAAATTGTTATTGGTAATATCGACTTCGTGCAATTATTGCACGAGATAACTTCTCGCCAATTTGGCGAGAGGGGCGGTACCTGAGTATTTCACTTGTTCCCAAATTGGGAACAAGTAGGATCGAAGGTTTTTTCAAAATCACTTGTACCCAAGTTGAGCACAAGTTAAAAAGAGCGAAAGAAGATTTCAGCTTGTGGACGAATTGGCCACAGGTGATGCAGAGAAATTATTCCCAAGTTGAAAATTAATTCTGACCGATATTTTGCCCTTTCACAAATTGGCAAGCAGTGCAAACCTGTACAGGTTTACTCATTTTCTTGCTCTCCCCTCTGGGTCAATCTTCGTAAATTGCTTGTTGGGGAAGCATCCCCAATCCCCTTTGAACGCCACCTGCGGTGTCGGCTGCGCATTCATTCTGAATACTTTTACTTACTGACTTCTGCGCAATTTGCATAGAAGTTCAATTTTCTATAAACGAAAAAATGAAAACATGGGAGAAGTTGTCCCTGATTATTTATGTGATGTATGGCGATCCACTTCCCGACAAATTGCCGGGAAACTTTGTGGGCAACTCGCCCACAAGTAACGAAAGTGGCAATGCTCGGATACAACTTCATCCCAAGTTGGGTGAAAAACTTCGTGCCAACTTGGCACAAAGTTAAAAATGTAGGAAACAGAAAAACGAAAATCACTTCGACATAATTTGTGTAGAAGTTGAAGGGCTGAGCTTTATGCTTGTGGACGAATTGAACACAAGACAGTGCTTCTATTTTCTGAAAATCAACTTCGTCCCAAGTTGGGATGAAGTGCTACGGTGTAACTTGCACCAAAGTAAGGCGTAGAGATTTTGTATTGTAAATTCTTGATGAGGCGTCTGGAATTTCGTAAATGTCAAAATGACTTCTGGACAATTTGTCCAGAGGTATCATCATGCTTCAATTAGAAAATCAAAAATATCCTTACTGCAACTTACGGCAAAATGAAAATCTGCTATTAGCTGCCTGTTCTCAACTTTGGGATGTGCTCTTTGGCTGAACTTGACAAGATTGCTTATTTCGACATTTCATGCTATGATAGTTACAGATGAAAATTAAATACTGCTTCATACAAGATTTTATTGATGGGTAAGCCCCATATTTATACAAACATATTTTTAGTCAGTCCGAACTGTCGGAGCTGTTACATGGAAGCATCAAGTCAGATACAGAATCTTCTTGTGTCTGTTGTTGGTGCATCTGTGTAGCAGCTTTTTTCATTATCTGACTTTGAGCCAAGTGTCCGAGGTCGGAACCACAGACATAAACGGAGGAAACTATTTGATTGCAGTAATTCACAGAGGACAAAAATTCAAAGAAACTATGGAAGCCTTTCAGCAGAAACGAACGGAGTTTATCGCACAGGAAATCAGAAATTTTGATGCAGAAACCTTGTGTGTGTTTCTGGAATGGATTCGTGGCAACACCCACAAACTTGATAGAATAACTGGGATGGCGGTATGATATGAGCGGAGGTGACTACCCATGAAGAAACAGAGAAAAGTTGAAAAAGATAACCGTGGCGTTGCGATATACGCCCGTAAATCTCGTATCACCAATAAGGGTGACAGTATCGGTGTTCAATTCAAACAATGTGCGGATTACGCCAAAAAGGAATTGGGGTTGGATGAGGAGTATGAATTTTTACAATACGAGGACAAAGGACTCAGCGGATATTTTTCAGACAGACCGGATTTTCAGAGAATGCTGCATGATGTGCAGGATGGGAAAATCAAAGCAATCGTATGTTACAAGCTGGATCGTGTCGGCAGAAAAACAGCAGACCTAATCCGTTTGATGGATTTCTTGGAAATGTACCATGTTAATCTCTTGATTTGCTCCAATGGTATCAATACTGCCAGCGGACTATATAAAATCTTTATTCAGATATTCGCTGTCATTGCAGAATTTGAAAGAGATACTCTGACAGAAAGAATTGTAGACAATATGATGGAACTTGCAAAGGACGGACGATGGCTCGGCGGCAATACACCGATGGGATTTACTGTCCGTCGTGTAACAACCGGAAGTGGTAAGGGAAAATCAGCATACAGCTACTTAGAAAGCCTGCCAGAAGAAAAATGTATGGTTCAGCGTTTGTATGAAATCTTCAGAACCACTCGCAGCATCCAAAGTACTGCAAAACAGATGAATGAGGAAGGATTTCACACTCCTTCCGGTGCTACATTTAACGCATCCACCACAAGACTGGTTTTGAGAAATCCTATCTACTGTACTGCTGATAAACGCAGCTATGATTATTTCATCGACCATGACGGCAATGTGTTTGGAGATATGATAGAGTTTGACGGAACTCACGGATTGTCGGCTTACAATAAAACTGATCAGGAAAAGTATGAAGGCAGTGACAGCACATTTATCTCTCCGAAATATGTTCAGACCATTGAAAGCAAGCCTGTTAGCGAGTGGATTATTGCGGTTGGTAAGCACGAAGGATTTATTCCAAGTGAACAATGGATTGAGGTGCAGGAACTTCTGGAGGCTATTGCAGAGAAATACAATCGACCTCATAGAAAAACCAACGCACTGTTGGCGGGGCTGGCGCATTGTCCTCACTGTGGCAGACGATTGAGTGTAATTTCCGAGTCCGACCGTTGGACGAATGGAAAGCCTCGATTTAAATATGTTTGTCCCGGTTATCGTAAAAAGGAATGTAATTTCAAAGCGGTAGATGGCGTTCTTCTGGACGAATTTGTGGTACAGCAGTTATCTGAACTATCGGATGAAAACAGCGAGCGTTTCAGAAGTATTCTGGAAATTAAAATTGAGGAAGTCCTTGAACAGTCACAGACAGTACAGGAGCACAATCTCATTAAAAAGAAACGAGACAAGCTGAAAGCGGATATTGCAGCGCAGACAAGAAATCTGCGTGAAGCAGATGGCAGTATCAAGCAATTTATTCAAGAGGATTTGCAAAATCTGGCTGAAGAACTGAGGGAAACGGAACGGCAGCTTTCCAAACTGGATGAAGGCAGAAAGAACAATATGATTGCCATCCGTGACTTGGAAATGACAAAAGAAAGGCTGCTCTCCTTTGCAGAATATGCAAAGGATGCGCAGCCGGAGGTTCTGGTCAATTTGATCCAAACTATTGTAGAAAGAATTTATATTGTGGATAAGGATGACGAGCGTTACTGCCACATCTTTATCAAGGGCTGTTCCGGAGAAGATTACACCGGCTTCTTCCAGACAGCCGGTTACATAGAGCAAAAAACTACCCCTGTGTGTGATTCAGGACAGGATAGCATTTGCAATTTATTTTTTTATTTTAGCAATGGTCATGTCCACAGCTGCAATGCTCGTCTTCACATCCGCAGTGGTCATGTCCACAGCTGCAATGTTCGTCTTCACAACCGCAGGAATCCTCTTCCTCACAGCAAGCCTGATGCGGGTCATAGAAGATGCGGTGTTCGCTGTCGGGGATGTTCAGCTCCTCGCGCAGACGTTCCACCAGCTCTTCGGTGGCAAAGATGCCGTCCTGTGCCAGCAGCTGAGCAAGCTGTTCGTCGGTGTACGGCTCATCGGGCTGTTCTGTGCGCACGATGGCGGACAGTTGGGTGCGGATTGCCTCCATGCCCTCCTGCTGCGGCTGGTGTTCCCGTGCAACGAAGAATTTCATCGGGTACACGCCGAATGGAGATTGCAGGTATTTATGCTTGAGAACAGCGCTGACCAGCTCCACCGGCAGATGGACTGCCTCGGCAAGCTCCTGGATAGGCAGCAGCTTCATGTAGCGGGGACCGAAGCGGAAGAACGGTTCCTGTAATTTAATCAGCTCCTTGGTCACTTCGACCAACAAGTTGCCGCGTAAGGTGACCTCCTGCTCAAGAAGCTGTGCATCTGCGATCTTGTCCTCCAGATATTCCCGCTCTTCCCGGTGTTCCTCTCCGCGGGAACGGGCAAGCAGATTGCGGTAATCCTCGCTGATGCGAATCTGCGGGAGGGAAAAGTCGCTGAGGGCAACGTAATACTCGTTGACAAATTTAATCATCATTACGTCCGGCAGGATGTAGGAGGAACGGTCGTGGCTGCTGTACTGGGAGCCGGGTTTCGGGTTGAGCTGGCGGATGCGCAGCATTGCCTGCTCGATCTGCTGTTCCGATTGTCCAAACTGCTCTGCCAGCTGATGCACGTCGGCGCTGCCGGTCAGGTCGATTTCATCCAGCAGCCGTCTGGCGGTCTGGTCGTCCTCGTCCAGCTGTAAGCAAAGACATTCCTTCAGGCTGGTAGCGCCAACGCCCAGCGGCTCCAGATTTTGCAGGACAGACAGCGCTTCCTCAAATTCCGATTCACAGTAGCCCTCTTTGGCAAGGTCCTGCGCCTGTGCCAGCAGGTAGCCGTTTTCATCCAGGCAGCCTGCCAGGTAGATGGCGGCGCTGCGCACCCGTTCGGGCAGTTGCAGCACGCCGATTTGTTTGGTCAGATGCTGCTCCAGCGTTTCGTCGCTGCCGACGTTGAGCATGGCATAATCGGGCTGTTCCAGAGCGGGCAGTTCCATCTCCTTGTCAAAATAGCCCAAGCCTTCCTCAAAGTCGTTGGATTCCAGCCACTCGGCTTTGCGGGCGCGCATATCTTCATCGGTGTAGCCGGTCAGATTTTCCTCCAGCTCGATCACCGGATTTTCCAGCATCGCCTCATTCAGGTATTGGTTCAGATGCAGGGTATCCATTTTTAAGATTTTCAGCTGTCTGGGGCTGATAGTTTCTTTTCGGGCATCCATTATGATCAGTCACCTCTTGGCAATAAAATTAGATAGAAAAGCCTTGAAAATTTTGCCATAGATCGAATCAGGCTAAAATTTCAAATTCATTTATATTTATTATACCATACCTTTTCGGATGCGAAAATGATATTCAGGTTGTTTCATTAAAATAAACAAAAATCCCTTTTAAATATTAGCAAATTAAAGGATTCTCGGCGGCTGTTTTGGAAAATTTAATAGTTGAGGTCTATTTTTCCTAAGGAAAATCCGCTATAATGAAGCAATGTGTACAGCCGTTTGTACGGCAAAATCAGGAAAGGTGTGTCTAAAAAAGATGAAATGCAGTCATTGCGGCAGAGAGATTTCTGCCGAGCAACTGGAAGAAAATAAAGGGCTTTGTCCGCACTGCGGCAAGCAGCCGGACGAGCAGCTAACCGGGCAACAGCCGCAGGAACAGCCGGAGCCAAACGAGAACGGGGATGCCCAACAGGAACAGCCACAAAAGCCGGTGAAAAAGCGCAGCCCACTGCCGTTTGTACTGGGTGCAATCGTGCTGGCAGCGGCAGCAGCGGCGGTCATCTGGCTGGCAGCAGGCGGCTCGCAGCAGACAGTCACCGCACAGGACCACAAAAATCCGACCGTGTTAGCCTACACCAGCGATGATGCCATCGGCTTTGCGAAAGGCGAAAAGATGATCGGGATGTACCTCAACGAGGCGCAGGATGAGGAGCAGCACCGGCAGGTTGCCAACGGACTGTCGCTGGCATCCCCTTACATCGGCAGCAAAAACTATGTGGAGCTGGACAACGGCGATGTGGTCTACCTGCCGATGACCTTTGAAACCACCGCAGAGATGGTGGGCGATTTGCGTGTGAAAAAGACGTCCGGCGAGGAGGAAATCCTGGACGAGGCTGCAAACCTAATCTATTGCAGCAACGGTCTGGCAGTTTACTACAACAAGCTGGACGAGGACGGAAAGCTACAGCAAATTCGTTACAAGGACGGTCAGCTCAGCCCGATGTCGGAGGTGGCAGAGCAGGAGAACATCGTTGCGGTCAAAGCCTCTGCGGACGACACTCTGTTGCAGGTGCTCCAGTTGGGCGATGAACGCAACACCATCGGCGGCGGCTACCTGTACAACGGTCAGCTGCACCTGCTGGACAGCGAATACACTGTCTACAATATTTCCTCCAAAACCAAAGATGTCTTTGCCATCAAGATGGATGGCGAGGACGGTTTGGTGGAGCTGTACCGGGTCAGCAATCTGGAAACCGGCGAGCTGGAAAAGCTGGGAGGCAAAATCAGTGAAGCAATGCTGTACGGCGACGGTTCGGTGAGCTTTGTAGGCGACTGCGACCTTGCTTCCAACAAATATAACCCAATCGGCAGCCTGTATCTGTATGACCCAGCCACCGGTGCAGTCGAAAAGATGGCGGACAATGTAGCCGCTGTGCTGGAATCGACCGTCCGTTCGAGCGGCTGGCTCAATGAGAATGCCAAAGAGCTTGCCACCGGCGAGATGATGGGCAGCTCGGAGGAGGAAGACACCCTGTATGCAGGACAACTGCATTATATCGATGGACAGGGCAACCTGTGCGTGGTGGCAAAGGGCAGCGCAACAGTAGGGGACAGCGGTTTGCAGGGTTTTACCATCTTTGAGAATTTTTACAGTGTGAACGGCTATGCCATCAATTATGATATTGACTTTGCCAGCGCCACCGACAAGGCGCTTTATTGGAGTCTGGGCGACCAGCTCTACCGTTATCAGTTGGGCAGCATGCAGTCCCCACAGGTGCTGCCGCTGGACGAATCGCTGGAGGATAAGGCGGGCAACGATGCACAGGTGGGCTATTTTGTCACCGGCAGCGGGGATGTCGTCGAGGAAACCGAGCAGAAGCTGGTGCTCAAAAACTTTGATGATGAAAGCAGCATCACCATTCTGGAAAATGTCGGTCAGCTCAATCTGATTGGCATGGACAACGATGGAGAGAATATCTATTTCATTTCGGAGGACAACAGCCTGTATGCAAAATCGCTGACCAGCCGCTCCAATCCAAAGCGCATTGCATCGGATGTGACACAGGCGGTTGCAACCAGCCATGGGCTGTATTTCCTGCAAAAATCGCAGCAGCAGCCGGTGGTAGGTCAATCCGGCGAGGAGCAGGAGGAGCAGACCGACCTGATGTTCCTGCAATATGGTCAGAAGAAGGCAAGCTGTCTGTTGGAGGATGTCAACAGCATTTCCACCATCTATCTGGCAGAATAAGAAAATCGGACAGGATAAGCAAAAGCCTTCGCTGCGTGTAGGAGCGAAGGCTTTTTGATTTGGCAAGGAGGGTATGTTATGTCGAACCCAATCGGGATTTATCTTCACATCCCGTTTTGTATAAGCAAGTGCCCGTACTGTGATTTTTACTCGCTGCCCTACTGTGAGCAGAACGCACAGCAGTATGTCGGCGCCTTGCTGCACGCGCTGGACACCGCTCCCGGAAAGGGACGAGAGGTGGACAGCATCTACTTTGGCGGCGGGACACCGGTGCTGCTGGGCGGTGCGTTGCTGGAAATTTTGCAGGGAGTGTATCGAAACTTTTCGGTGCAGCCGGACTGCGAAGTGACACTGGAGGCGAACCCGGCGGCGATGACCCTGCAAACTCTGCGGCAGCTGCACGGGGGAGGATTCAACCGCATCTCGATGGGGGTGCAGTCGGCATCGGACCGGGAGTTGCAAACTTTGGGGCGGCGGCACAGCTTTGAGCAGGCGGTGCAGAGCGTGCAGATGGCGCAGCAGGCGGGTTTTGAAAACGTATCGGTCGATTTGATGCTGGGGACACCGGGACAGGGACGGCAGTCGGTGGAGCATTTTGTCAGCACCTTTGCACAGCTGGGCGTGCAGCACATCTCCGGCTATCTGCTAAAGATAGAGCCGGGAACGGCATTTGCCAAAAATCAAATCGAGCGGCTTTGTCCCGACGAGGACCAGAGCGCACAACTGTATTTGGATACGGTCGAACTGATGGAGCGGCATGGATTTTTGCAGTATGAGATTTCCAATTTTGCCCTTCCCGGGCGGGAAAGCCGCCACAACCTGAAATACTGGCGGTGTCAGGAATATCTGGGAGTGGGACCGGCAGCACATTCCTTTTTGGATGGCAGGCGGTTTTACTTTCCGCGTGACCTTGCAGGATTTGTCAACGCATCCGACCCCTGGGAACAGGTGGTGCAGGACGGCAGCGGCGGAGATGCGCAGGAGCAGCTGATGATGCGCCTGCGCCTGCGGGAGGGCATCGACCTTGGGTGGTTTGCCCGCAGCTTTTCGCTGGAGCTGGAGCCGATGTACAAAAGGGCAGAGTTTTTGCAAAAGCACGGGCTGCTCGAGCTGCAAAAGGGCAGGCTCTTTTTGACCCCGCAGGGCTTTTTGCTCTCCAACAGCGTCATCAGCGACCTGCTGGCAGAAATCTTTTAGGCAAGACCGAACAAAAACTTTGCACAACTTTTAACCGCTTGACACTTGTGCAATATGGTTAATTGTGATAGAATAAATGCAAACCTATGATATGGCGGAGGAGGAATGCTTTTATGAAAATTCTGGTTCTGGATGGATTTGCATTGAATCCGGGCGATTTGAGCTGGCAGGGAATCAGGGAGCTGGGAACGCTGGTCGTGTATGACCGTACTGAGCCCATCAGACTGCTCAACCGCATCGGCGATGCACAGGTTATTTTGGTCAATAAATGTCCGATTTCCAGAGAGACCATTGAGGCGTGCCCAAACCTCAAGCTGATTTGTGTGACAGCGACCGGCTACAATACCATCGACCTGGAGGCGGCAAAGGAGCATGGGGTGCTGGTGTGCAACGTTCCGACCTACGCCACCGAATCGGTCACCCAGCATGTGTTTGCAATGCTGCTGGCGGTGACCAACCGCATTTCGGAGCATGTGCAGTCGGTCAAAGCGGGTGACTGGCAGAAGGCACCTGATTTTTCCTACTGGAAGACACCTATCACCGAGATTGCTGGCATGACGATGGGCATTATTGGGACTGGACGCATCGGTATGAGCGTAGCCAAGGTGGCAAAGGCGTTTGGAATGCAGGTGCTGTGTTACAACGGCAACCACCCGCACCCGGAGGAAGAGGACGATCAGCTGCACTTTGTTTCCCGTGAGGAGCTTTTGGCAAATGCAGATGTTATCTCACTGCACTGCCCGTTGACAGAAGAAACCGACCAGATGATTTGCAAGGACAGCATTGCTAAGATGAAGCAGGGGGTCATCATCATCAACACCGCTCGCGGCAGGATCATCAATGACCTTGACCTTGCCAATGCGCTGGCAAGCGGCAAGGTGGGCTATGCCTGCATCGATGTGCTGGAGGAAGAGCCGCCGGTTCACAATTCTCCGCTGATTGAGCAGCCGCACTGTCTGGTGACACCGCACATCGCGTGGGCTCCTTTGCAGGCGCGCAAACGCTGTATGCAGATTGTCGAGGACAACATCCGCGCATTCCAGCAGGGACATCCGCAGAATGTGGTCAATCCGTAAATACAATAAAAAGGCACAGCAGAAAATTTCTGCTGTGCCTTTTCTTGTAGCGTTTGTAAAAGGATTCTTTGTCGTCAGGAAAGATGCTCGAGGGCATCGCTGTCGATGACGACATCGGTTTCCAGCCCCAGCGGATGATGCAGCAGCACTTCGCCGCGCGCCATCGGGCGGGTAATCTTCTCCTTTTTGATCAGGCGAATCAGGCGAAAAACCAGCTCGGTGGGGACGATGGAGGTGGTTTTGACCTCGACGCTGGGGACCTGCTCAAAGCAGGTGGAAGCGTGGTAGGTCACAATTTTGCCTTTGCCCTCCAGTTCCTCGCGGGCGTGCAGCTCTCCGCGGGCGCATTTGTTTCCTTGAACCAGGATGTCGCTGCCGTTTTGTTCGACGGTCAGCAGACAGCGGTTTTTACAGACCGGACAGGTCATCTGTACCATAGTGGGATACTCTCCTTACTGTGCGATTTGATTTTACAGGTAGCGGCGGCGGTTGACGCGGCGGTATTTCTTGCGCCGCTTGTTCTGGATGATGTTGATGATGATGGCAAACAATACGACCAGCACCACAAACAGGAAGGCAAAGCGGAACCAGAAGTTCTGGAAAAACTGGCTGATTTTGTCCATCAGCACCAGCATCGGGCTTTCCTCTACGCTTTCAGCAGCAATCAGGTCGACCGAGCCCAGCTCGCTGCCGTACAAAATGAGCTTGAGGGTACCCATCTTGGCCCCCTTTTCAATCGGTGCGGTGACATAGTCATTTTCACCGATGCGCTCGCCGTTGTTGTTATAGGCGATGCGGCGGACGTTGGTGACATCGATGTTGTTGGGAATCAAAGCGGAGAAGGTCTGTGCGCTGACCAACTGTAGGTGGTTTTTGCCGTCCTTGGCAAGGCGGACGTTGTTGATGCTGCTGACCTTGTCCCCTTTTTCCACGATGGTCTTTGCCTTGTAGGTGTCGAACACCCAGTCATAAAATTTTGCCGTCAGGACAAACGCCTGGTTTGGGGTGACATATCCGCCGGCTCCATCCAGATAGGGTGCACCCATCAGCACCAGCAGGTATTCGTAGCCGTCCTTCTGCGCGGTGGTGATTAAGCATCTGCCCGCTTCCTCCAGGGTGCCGGTCTTGACACCGGTGATCTGCGGATAGTAAAAGCCCGAGCCTTCCACAATCATCTTGTTGGTCGAATCCCAGTGCAGGTTTTCCTGCTTGTTGGTCGGACCGGTGTCATAGCTTGGGGTGGACACAATCTTGCGGAAGGTTTCGTTTTGCAGGGCGTACTTGGTAATCAGGTACATATCATAGGCGGTGGAGTAGTGATTTTCGTTGAACAGACCGTTGGAGTTGACAAAGTTGGTGCCGGTGCAGCCAAGCTCCCGGGCTTTGTCGTTCATCATCTGCGCGAATTTTTCCAGTGAGCCGTCACCCATCTCATAGGCGAGCATGACGGCAGCCTCGTTGGCAGAGGGCAGCATGATGGCGTACAGCAGCTGTTCGACGGTCAGCGTTTCATTGAGCACAATGCCGCCGGTCGAAATACCGCCGCCGTAGGAAACGTTGATTTCATAAACATAGTTTTGCAGCTCGGCAGTGAAGGTCAGCTCCTGGCTCAGGTCGGGAAAATGCTCGAGGGTGAGGATGGCGGTCATAATCTTGGTCAGCGATGCGGGATATTTTTGCACATCGGCGTTGCGGGAATGGATGAGGGTATCGGTGGTCAGCTCCACCATATAGACCGCCAGATTCTGCATCAGCGGGTCGCTTTCGTCGATAAAGGGCACTGTGCCCTGTGAAACATCCAGCTTTTGTGCACCGGTGGCATAGTCGCTGTCGATGGCAGGTGTGCTTGGAGTGGTGTCGCTGTCGCTTTGTTCAGGCTGCTTTTGTTCAACCTGCGCCTGGGCGGAAAACAGGTCGCCCAGAGGAGCCGCTGCGCTTTGGAGGGCAAAGGAGCCTACCATCAAACAGCAGAGCAGCAGGGCGGTCAATCGTTTCATCAAGTCATCTTCCTTTCTGATCTGTTTGGAGAATGTATCGTTTTCTATCGTTTATGTAAAAAGAAAATAAGAACAATTCCATTATAATATATCCTCTGGGATTTGTAAAATCATTTTCCACACCAAAAAAATTTGCCGGTATTATTCATTTTCAGTTCATATTCCTTCTGGAAAAAAGAGGTGCTGTGTGGTAAGATAAGATAGAATTGACAGGGGGAATCAGGATGATTTATCTGACGGGAGATCTGCACGGCGATTTTGAGCGATTTCGCTCCAAAGAGATGAAGAAGCTCAAAAAGGGGGACACCCTGATCGTCTGCGGAGATTTCGGTTTTGTATGGGACGGCTCGAAGAAGGAGCAGTCGATCCTCAAAAAACTGGGAAAGAGCAAATATCAAATCCTTTTTATCGAAGGAACGCACGATAATCTCGACCTGCTCTCGCAGTATCCGCAGGAGGAATGGAACGGCGGCAAGGTGCGCAGAATCAGCGGTTCGCTGCTCAAGCTGGAGCGCGGAGAGGTGTTTGAGCTGGAGGGCAAGCGCTTTTTTGCTTTTGGCGGAGGCGAAAGCCCGGAGATGGAGCTGCGCGCAGCCGACGGGACCTGGTGGCAGCAGGAGCTGCCCAGCGTCGAGGAGGTGCAGCGGGCAAGGGAAAAGCTGGCAGCCTGCCAGAATCGGGTCGATTTTATCGTGACCCACGAGTGCAGCTCGAAGGTACGCCACTTTATCGAAATGGATGAGGAGCACAGCAACCTGATGACCTACTTTTTTGACGAGGTGGGGGAGAAGGTGCAGTTTGACCGCTGGTATTTTGGCTGCTACCACATGGATAAGGTGATTCCACCGCGTTATCATGCGTTATTTTCCAAGGTAGTGGCACTGGAAGGGTAGATGATGGTGTTGGACAGAGGAAAGGATTGTGCCATGGAGCAAAAACAGGCAATCGAACAGAGGATTTCCCGGCGCAGCTTTTTGCAAACCCCCATCGAGCAGCAAATCCTTCGGCAGTTGCTCGAGGCAATCGAGGAGGTCAACGAAACAAGCGGGCTGACCGTTTCCTATCTGGAGGACGGGAGCGATGCTTTTGCCGGCTTTAAAAGCTATGGGATGTTTGACGGCGTGCGCGCGATGCTGGTGCTGAAAGGAAACCGGGAGCTTGCCTTTTTAAAGGAGAAGGTCGGCTACTACGGCGAGCAGCTGATTTTAAAGGCGACCGAGCTGGGACTGGGCAGCTGCTGGGTCGGAGGGACCTTCGACAGGCGCTCCGCTGTCTTTGAACCGTCACCGGAGGAAGAGATGGTTTGTGTGGTACCGATTGGAAAGGTTGCCCAGAGCAGCCGCAAGGAGCGGATGATCCGCGGAGTGATCCACCGCAAGAGCAAGACCATCGAGGAGATGGTCCGCGCCGACCGCCCGCTGTCCGAGGAGGAAAAGCAGGCGATGCAGCTGGTGCAGCTGGCGCCCACCGCCAAAAACACCCAGAAGCCGGTCTTTATCTTTGCAGGGGACAAAATCTATGCGGGAGTAGCGGATGATGAACCGTTTGACCTGGTGGACCTTGGTATCTGCAAGCTGCATTTTGAGATTGGGATGAAGCAGCTGTTCTTGCAGGGTCACTTTGAATTTGGCAACGGCAGCATCTATAAGAGAAGCTGATGTAATAAAAAATGTACAGGAGGACACCTTTATGTCTAGTTATGTAACCAAACCGACTCCGGGCGACACCGCCTGGTTTACCCATGACCGATTTGGTATGTTCATCCACTTTGGATTGTATTCGATGCCGGCGCGCCACGAGTGGGTCAAGACCCGCGAGCGCACACCGGAAGAAAAGTATGACCTGTATTTTAAGCACTTTGACCCGGACCTGTATGACCCGAAGGACTGGGCACGCCGCGCCAAAGCAGCCGGTATGCGCTATGCAGTGTTTACCACCAAGCACCACGAGGGCTTCTGCCTGTTCGACAGCCAGTACACCGATTACAAATGCACCAACACACCGGCGGGCAGAGATTTGACCCGCGAGTATGTGGATGCTTTCCGTGCAGAGGGAATCCATGTCGGCTTCTACTATTCGCTGATTGACTGGCATCACCCGGACTTCACCATCGACGTCAACCACCCGCGCCGCGATGACCCGGATGCCCGCCAGCAGAACGAGGGCAGGGATATGCACCGCTATGCCAAATATATGCGCGACCAGATCACCGAGCTGCTGACCAACTACGGAAAAATCGACATCCTGTGGCTGGACTTCTCCTACAGCCAGCGCCACGGCGAAGGAGACAAGGCATGGTTGGGCGGCAAGGGCAAGGATGATTGGGAATCGGAGGAGCTGATCCGCACCGCAAGAAGCTTGCAGCCGCACATCATCATCGACAACCGCGCAGAGCTGGAGCAGGACCTGTGGACACCGGAGCAGTTCCAGCCGACCGACTGGTTCCGCCATCCAAAGACCGGTGAACTGGTGACATGGGAAGCCTGCCAGACCTTCTCCGGCTCCTGGGGTTACTACCGCGACGAGTTCACCTGGAAATCGCCGGAGATGTTGATTCGCATGCTCATCAACACCGTTTCCAACGGTGGCAACCTGATTATGAACGTGGGACCGACCGCCCGCGGTTATCTGGACCACCGCGCCGAGGAAGCGCTGGCAGTCTATGCCGACTGGATGAAGTACAACAGCCGCTCGATTTACGGCTGTACCAAGGCAGAGCCGGAATTCAAGACCCCGACCGACTGCCGCCTGACCCAGAGCGAGGACGGAAAACGCCTGTACATCCACCTGTACGCTTACCCGTTTGACAACATGAAGGTACAGGGACTGGCTGGCAAGGTGGAATATGCCCAGTTCCTGCACGACGGCAGCGAGGTCAAATTCACCGACGGAACGGTTGAGCTGCTCAGCGACGACAAGCAGGAGGACGATGAGACTGCAACCTTCTTCTACCTCCCGCACGTCAAACCAAATTCGCTGGTGCCGGTCATCGAGGTATTCTTAAAATAATCATACAGCTGTATCCGACCTGTGAGGCAACTTGCAGGTCGGATTTTTTATGTGGTTTTTGATTTGGGAAAACGCCGCTAGAAAGGGTGGTCGGTTTCGATTGGCTGAAACGCGAGCCGCTCATTTCGATAAAAAAAGAGCCTGGAACGCGAACTGCGTCCAGACTCAGTCTGGTAGAAAGGGTGGTCGGTTTCGATTGGCTGAAACGCGAGCTACTCATTTCGATAAAAAAAGAGCCTGGAACGCGAATTGCGTCCAGACTCAGTCTGGTGGCGGAGATGGTGGGATTCGAACCCACGTGCCCATCTCTGGACAAAACGATTTCGAGTCGTTCTCGTTACGACCACTTCGATACATCTCCAAATCGAAAAGACGGACCATATGATGCCGCCGCTTTCAATGAAGCTTTATTAGTATAACAGATTTTGCACGACTTTGCAAGTGCCTGCTCGAAAAAGATGATGCTTTTTTAAAGCGGCACAGGACTTTTTGGCAAAGGTGCAGCAGGAGCGGGATTTGGTTGACAGTCGCGTATATATCGGATATAATCAATGAAAAGAAGAGAACAGGTGAATATTTATTCGTTCGTTTTTCCGAAAAAAAGGAGGCGCTTGCTGTGACGACCGAACAGGTGAGCGAATTGCTTGCACAATTTCCCAAGGTAGGGTTGGCGCTCAACCCGACGCCGTTGCACCCGATGCAGCGTTTGCAGCAGGATTTAGGCTGCGGTCCGCTGTTTATCAAGCGGGACGATCTCAACGGGCTGGGCGTGGGAGGCAACAAGATACGCAATTTGGAGTATCTGCTGGGAGATGCGCTGGCACAGGGCAAGAAAACCATTTTGGCGTCCGGTCAGACCCAGTCGAACCTCTGTTCGCTGTGTGCGGCTGCCTGCTGTCGTCTGGGACTGCGCTGTGTGCTGGTACACAATAGCCCGCCACCAAAGCAGCTGGAGGGAAATGCCCTGCTTAACCATCTTCTGGGCGCAAAGGAATACTATATGGGAGAAGCCAGCGAGCAGGAACGGGCAGACTTTGTCGAGCAGCTGCGGGTACAGCTGGAGCAACAGGGGGAAGAACCTTATGTCATTGAAAACGGTGCCTCCTCTGCGCGCGGAGCGCTGGGCTATGTGGAGGCTGCGGTGGAGATTGCCCGGCAGATTCAGCAGGATTCGAGCCTTTCGAGCATCCAAAGTGTCTGCATCCCGGCAGGCAACGGCGGGCTGGCAGCCGGAATGATTTACGGGACGGCGCTGCTGGGCAATCCGTTTCATATTGAGCTGATTTCGGTCGAGCATCCGCTCGAGCAGCTGCGAGCAATCCTGCTGGGATTTTTGCAGGATTTGGAGGAGCTGTGCGGTGTCAAGATGCCGTGTGCGCTGGAAGAAACGGTCACCCTGCACGGCGGATACCGCTTTGGCGGCTGGGGAAAGGTCGAACCGGAGCTGGAGCACTTCACCCTTCGTTTTGCACAACTGGAGGGCATCTTTGTGGAAAAGGTGTACACCGGCAAAACGCTGTATGGGGTCTGCGACTTGGCAAAACAGGGATATTTCCCGGCAGGTGCTTGTTATCTTCATTCGGGCGGACTGGGTGCGCTGTTTAGCCAGTACCCCGAAGAGAGATAAGGATATGATTTTACCATCAGGAGGAAGAAGAGTATGCGTCAAATTTCAGAATTTCCCCGTGTGGAGCTGGGTGTTCTTCCCACTCCACTGTACAAGCTGGAAAACCTGAGCAGAGAAACAGGCAAGAACATCTACATCAAACGGGACGACATGATTGGCGTGGCACTGGGCGGCAACAAGGTCAGAAAGCTGGAATTTTTGCTGGCAGATGCCAAAGAAAAGGGAGTGGACGTCGTCTTTACCGCAGGCGGTGCGCAGTCCAACCACGCCATGCTGACCGCAGCCTGTGCTTCCCGCTTGGGAATGCGGGCGGTGCTGGTCCTCAAAAAGCGCGGCGAGCTTGCCGGAGGCAACCAAATCCTCAACAAGATTTTCGGGGCAGAGGTCTGCTTTGTGGACACCGATTCCTATGAGGATGTTTATGCACAGATGCACCGTATGATGGAGCAGGAGCAACAGCAGGGTCACACCCCTTACTTCATTCCGGTGGGTGGTTCGGTTCCGCTGGGCTCGCTGGGATATGTCAACTGTGCCCATGAGATTGCCCAGCAGGCAGAGCAGATGAACGTTCACTTTGACAGCATCGTCAGCGCGACCGGTTCCGGCGGCACCTATGCAGGTCTGACCTATGGAGCCAAGCTCTATATGCCTTCCACCCGCTCGGTCGGCATCGGCGTGTGTGATGACCCGTTTGAAGAGATTTCCTACGACTTGATGTGCGGTATTCAGGAGCTGCTGGAAAGCGATGTGCCGGTGGAGAAAAAGGACATCCATATGCACTTCCACATCGGTCCCGGATATGCCATCCCAAGTGAGGAGGGCTGTGCAGCAGTCCGCAGGCTGGCGCGCGCCGAAGGGATTTTGATGGACCCGGTATATACCGGCAAGGCGCTGGCAGGATTTTTCCAGCTGCTGGAGGAAGGATATTTTGACCAGGATGAAAACATTCTCCTGCTGCATTCGGGCGGCGCAGGTGCGCTGTTTGCAGTAGACCTGCTGGCAGAATAATTGGCAGCATTAGAACACGATGCGTGTTTTTACAGAAAGGAACAGCACCGGCATCTTCCCAAAAAACAGGGAGGTGCCGGTGCTTCTTTTGTAAAACCCCAAATATGAAACGGTCCTAGCGATGGATGGAGTAGTACACCATCCCAAGGGCGCTTTGTCGGATGCAGATTCTTCGTTCTTCGCCGATGTCGGTGTCGCGGTAGACACTGCTGGATACGCTGAACTGTTTTTCTTCGCCGTTCCAGTATCCGTGCAGGTAGTAGTCGTCTGTTTTCCCGCTGGTGCTGATGTGTTTGTCTGTGATAGTCACCGTTTCGTGCCGGGCTTTGTCGAAGGTCAGAAGAAAATTGAGCGGAAAGGTGATGGAAAAAGCGAGGATGAAGGCAGCAAATATGACGGACAACTTGCGACCCAGCCGCTGCGGCAGCTTGGTTTTTGCCGACTTGATGAGGTAGGGAAGTGCCAGAAGTACAGTCAGAGCAAAGGTGATTTTAAAGTAAACACCGGAATCATAGTTAAAGGTCTGCGCAACACCCAGGCACAGGAGGATGGCAGCCGCAGCACCCAGGCAGGGCATTTGCAGCGCTTGCTCTTCTCCCTTTTTGGTGGTGGTTTCGATATAGATATATGGATAGTACCACAGATAAACCGTATAGGCAGCCAACAGCACACCGGTCAGCAGCAGCATCATGGGTTTGCCGCCGCTCAAATAAGCTGCGACATCCAGCGCAATCAAAATCCAGCCGATGATTTTCAGCCGTTTCTTTGCCTTGACCCGATAGAAGGCTTTGCTGTTTTTGGACATCTGCTCGATGACCTTGGTTTCATCAACAATGGCGTGGTAGTAATTTCGCTCGATGGCGGTCAACAGCGGAAAGTATCGGGACAGGTTCTTTTTCTGCTGCGCCATTTCTCCAAAATCAACAAGGGGAATTTCGTTGTCGATCAGAACTTCCAGAAGAATTTCGGGATTTTCCAGAGTAGGGTCCAAAGAGAGAAGCCGCCGGTACTGCTTATCCACCAGGACCATGCGGGTGCGATTGCGCAGTGGAATCAAAAGCAGACATCGAATCTCCCGATAGTCGACCTGCTGTGTCTTTCCAAACAGGCGGCAGATGGTCAGGCTTTCCTTTTCCAGCAGGATTTTTTCTTTTTTGTATGCCAGAATCAATATGATTCCCAGTGCGGCAAAGGGAAGAAAAAAGAGGGAAGCCAGCAGATTTCCTGTCAAAATCAGGAAGACACTGACCGACAAAAAGAGGGTTGTCGTAATGACGCCGATGACCTTTACAAACTTAGCATTTCTGACCACATTTGTTTCCATACAATCTTTCCTCCGCCTTTTCTTCAGACAATCTATTTAAGATGCAATCCATGCCAGTGCTGCCAGAGCGCTGATGACCAGAGCGGTTCCGCCGACCAGCAGCAGAACACGCTGCCATGTGGCTTTCAGTCCTTTTTTTACCAACCGAACGATGACCATAGGACTTATCAAAAAAACAGCAAGGACATAGACAATCAAAAGTAGTTTCATTACAAATTCTCCTTCGCAGCTTTGTATCAAATGTCTTTGCAGATATTATATCATCTGTACGCCTTGGGGTCATCTGTTTTTTTGGAGCGTGCCGATTTTTTAGCAGGAAAAAAGGAAACACCCGCACGCATCCGAAAACGGATGCGTGCGGGTGTTTGTTTATAGGATGAAAGGACAGGGGGTTATCTTGGGTATTTGATAGCAGCCTGTGCAGCGGCAAGGCGTGCAATCGGTACACGGAATGGAGAGCAGGAAACATAGGTCAGACCTGCTTTGTGGCAGAACTCAACCGAGGACGGGTCTCCGCCGTGTTCGCCGCAGATGCCCAGCTTGATGTCAGGACGGGTCTGGCGACCGAGGTCACACGCCATCTTGACCAGCTTGCCTACGCCGTTCTGGTCGAGCTTGGCAAATGGGTCGAATTCATAAATCTTCTTGTCGTAGTAGTAACCCAGGAATTTGCCGGCATCGTCGCGGCTGAAGCCGAAGGTCATCTGGGTCAGGTCGTTGGTTCCAAAGGAGAAGAATTCAGCTTCGGTAGCAATCTCGTCCGCAGTGACAGCAGCACGTGGGATTTCGATCATGGTACCGACCTTGTAGTGCATCTGTACGCCTTCCTGTGCGATGATTTCGTCGGCAACCTTGCAGACGATACCTTTGACGTAAGCCAGCTCCTTGACCTCACCGACCAGTGGGATCATGATCTCAGGAACGATCTCCCAGTCAGGATGTTTGCGACCTACGTTGATGGCAGCGCGGATGACAGCGGTGGTCTGCATCTCAGCGATTTCCGGGTAGGAAACAGCCAGACGGCAGCCGCGATGACCCATCATTGGGTTGAATTCATGCAGCGAGTCGATGACGTTGTGGATTTCTTCCACAGAAATGTGCATCTCTTCGGAAAGCTCTTTGATTTCCTCTTCGGTGTGAGGAACGAATTCGTGCAGCGGTGGGTCGAGGAAACGGATGGTGACCGGCAGTCCCTGCATGGCTTCGTAGATGCCCTCAAAGTCGCCCTGCTGCATTGGAAGCAGTTTTGCCAGAGCAGCACGTCTTTGCTCTTCGGTCTTGGAGAGAATCATCTCGCGGACTGCTTTGATGCGGACACCCTCAAAGAACATATGCTCGGTGCGGCACAGACCGATGCCCTGTGCGCCGAATGCCAGAGCCTGTGCAGCATCCTTCGGAGTGTCGGCATTGGTGCGGACCTGCAGCTGTCTGACTTCATCTGCCCAGCCCATCAGACGACCAAAGTCGCCGGAAACGGAAGCGGCAACGGTTGGGATGGCTTCGCCGTAGATCTTACCGGTGGAGCCGTCCAGAGAGATGTAGTCGCCGCGATGAATTTTCTTGCCGCCCAGCTCGAAGTATCCTTCTTCGTCGTGCATGATGATGTCGCCGCAACCGGATACACAGCAGGTGCCCATGCCTCTGGCAACAACCGCTGCATGGGAGGTCATACCGCCGCGAACGGTCAGGATGCCCTGTGCATGGTTCATGCCTTCAATATCTTCAGGAGAGGTCTCCAGACGAACCAGAACGACCTTCTCGCCTTTCTTGCCTTCTTCGGTGGCTTCCTCTGCGGTAAAGACAACCTTGCCGCAGGCAGCGCCAGGGGAAGCAGCCAGACCGGTGCCAATCTCTTTGGCAGCCTTGAGTGCTTTGGAATCAAACTGTGGGTGCAGCAGAGCGTCCAGCTGTTTTGGCTCGACCATGCAGACCGCTTCTTCTTTGGAGATCATGCCCTCGTCCACCAGGTCGCAGGCAACCTTGATGGCAGCGGTAGCGGTTCTCTTGCCGTTGCGGGTTTGGAGCATAAACAATTTGCCGTTTTCGATGGTGAACTCCATGTCCTGCATATCTCTGTAATGCTTTTCCAGACGGTGTGCAACGTCGCAGAACTGCTCATACACTTCCGGCATGATGTCTTTCAACTCATCGATGTGCTGTGGGGTTCTGACGCCGGCTACAACGTCCTCGCCCTGTGCGTTGACCAAAAATTCGCCGAACAGCTTGTTTTCGCCGGTGGCAGGGTCACGGGTGAAGGCTACGCCGGTACCGGAATTGTTGCCGGTGTTGCCAAATACCATGGTCTGTACGTTGACCGCAGTACCCCAGGAGGATGGAATGTCATTCATTCTTCTGTAGTAGATTGCGCGTGGGTTATCCCAGGAACGGAATACAGCTTTGACAGCGCCCATCAGCTGCTCTTTTGGGTCCTGCGGGAAGTCTGCACCAATCTGCTCTTTATAGTAGGCTTTAAATTTGACAACCATGTTCTTGAGGTCTTCTGCATCCAGCTCGGTGTCCAGTTTAACGCCCTTTGCCTCTTTCATCTGGTCGATGATGACCTCAAAGTTGTGCTTTGGAACCTCCATTACAACGTCGGAGTACATCTGAATGAAGCGACGGTAGGAGTCGTAGGCAAAACGCTCATTCTGGGTCAGCTTTGCAAAGCCTTCCACTACCTGGTCGTTGAGTCCCAGGTTGAGGATGGTGTCCATCATGCCCGGCATGGAAGCTCTTGCACCGGAGCGGACGGAAACCAGCAGCGGATTGTTGACGTCTCCGAATTTTTTGCCGGTAAGCTCTTCGAGTTTTCCGAGGTATTCAAAGATTTCAGCCTCGATTTCAGGGCTGATCTGTTTGCCGTCTTCATAATACTGGGTGCATGCCTCGGTTGTAACGGTGAAGCCCTGTGGAACAGGCATACCGAGTACGGTCATTTCTGCAAGGTTTGCGCCTTTGCCGCCGAGCAGTTCACGCATTTTTGCGTTTCCTTCAGAAAACGCATAAACAAATTTCTTGTTCAATGAAAAAACCTCCCGAAAAATATTGCTGGATGATCAGCTTTTCCTAAAACGGAAAAAGATGGACCCAGGAGTTTCAGAATTTGTGCCGGCAGGACAAGAGTCCATGTCAGCATACCTCTTCTCACATTATACCAAATAAGAAACCACAATTCCAGACCATTTTTTATAAACCTTTCATAAAAGTTTGCACTGTTTTTTTATAAAAAACAGATAAGTTTCACACATATTTTTGCGAGCAAGGACAAAGGAAGTATGGATAGCTTATTTAAAAAGCCAAAACGAAGGCAAAATATACAAAAATGCAATAGAAAAACTCACGAATATGCGCATGAGTCGTTTGAGCTGACAAAACGGCGCCTCATAACGAAAAGTTATGGGAGGAACGCTTGAATTTTTGCAGTGCTAAATTTATAATAATAGGGTGAAACGGGCAGCGGCTTTATAACAGCAGCTGCCATACCTTCTTTTACAGACGGAAACGGGGGAATCATGATGACAAAAGCCTGTGCAATCATCCTGGCTGCCGGACAGGGCACCAGAATGAAATCCAAATATCCGAAGGTACTGTGCCAGGTGCTGTTTAAGCCGATGATCAACTGGGTCACCGATTGGTGCCTGAAGGCGGGTATCGAAGAAATCTGTGTGGTGACAGGGCAGGGTGCGCAGTATCTGGAGCCGGTGCTGCCAAAGCAGTGCTGCACCGTATCGCAGCCGCAGCAGCTGGGGACAGGGCACGCGGTAATGATGGCGCGTTCCTTTATCGGTGAACATCGCAGCAGCCCGATTTTAGTGCTCAACGGGGACGCTCCGTTTGTCGATGATGCGATTTTAAATCAGGCGCTCGAGCAGCACATCGAACAGCAGGCACAGGTGACCGTGATTACCGCCGAGCTGGGCAATCCTGCGGGATATGGCAGAATTGTGCGCGCACAGGACGGCACTGTACAAGCAATCGTGGAAGAGAGGGATGCGACAGAAAGCCAGCGCGCTATCTGCGAGGTCAACTCGGGTGCCTACTGCTTTGATGCAGACTTCCTGCTGGATGGATTGGAAAAGCTTGGATGCAAAAATGCACAGGGAGAATATTATCTGACCGATTTAGTTGGAATTGCTGTTAGTGAAAGAAAAAAGGTCTGTGCCTGCCGCAGCCGGGACGAAAAGGTAGCGCTGGGAGCCAACGACCGCGCCGGTTTGTTAAAGCTAAATGAAATCGCCAACAAAATTGAGGTTGACAGACTTTTGGAAGATGGTGTAAACTTCTATTGTACGGACGGTGTGGTCATCTCGCCGGATGCAGTGGTGGGAAGAGACACCACCCTTGGACCGGGCACCCAGCTAAAAGGTCATGTGGTGATTGGAGAGGATTGCGACATCGGACCGAGCACCATCATCGAAAACAGCACCATCGGCAACGGTTGCCAGATCCATTCCTCCTTCATCGAGCGCTCTGTGGTCGGCAGTGGGGTCCGCATCGGACCAAACAGCCATCTGCGTCCTGACAGTGTGCTGGGCGATGGGGTGAAGATTGGTAATTTTGTCGAAATCAAAAATTCCACCCTGGGAGAAAAGACCAGTGTGGCACACCTGACCTATATCGGGGATTCCGATTTCGGCTCGCACATCAACGTCGGCTGCGGCGTGGTCACTGTCAACTACAACGGCTACCGCAAATTCCGCAGCAAGGTGGGTGACAACGCCTTTATCGGCTGCAATACCAACCTGGTGTCGCCGGTCCATGTGGGAGCGGATGCCTATATCGCGGCAGGCTCCACCATTACCTCCGATGTGCAGTCCAATGAGCTTGCCATTGCAAGGGCGCGTCAGGTCAACAAGCCCGACTGGGTGGAGGGCTACCGCCAGCGCGAGCTGGAAAAAAAGCAGCAGAGCAAAGGAAAATAATTTTGTATCACACAGTGGGATACCTTGCATAAAGGTCCTGCTGTTGAACGGCTGTTAGCCGGATATTCTTTAGAACGACTAAAGAGCAAACAAAAGGTGGGCGGAGAAATCTGCCAAGAAAAGTAAGGGGAGTCAGAAAAGAAATGAATTTGCATGGTAAGGACATCAAAATCTTCACTGCCAATGCCAACCCGAAGGTGGCTGCAGAGATCGCGGCTTGTCTGGGCCTTCCACTGGGAAAAAGTGAGGTAAAAACCTTCTCCGACGGCGAGATCGGCGTTTCCATTCAGGAGTCGGTCCGTGGTTCGGACGTGTTTGTGGTACAGTCCACCTGCACACCGGTCAACGATAACCTGATGGAACTGTTGATTATGATTGACGCGTTTAAACGCGCTTCTGCCGGTCGTGTTACAGCAGTTATCCCATATTTTGGTTATGCAAGACAGGACAGAAAAGCAAAAGCCAGAGACCCGATCTCTGCAAAGTTGGTGGCAGACCTGATTACCGCAGCCGGCGCAGACCGCGTTTTGACCATGGACTTGCACGCAGCACAGATCCAGGGCTTCTTTGATATTCCGGTTGACCATCTGCTGGGTGTTCCGATCATGATCCCGCACTTCATCGAGAAGATTGGCGACGAGCAGTCCAGCTACACCATCGTTTCCCCGGACCTGGGTTCGGTCACCAGAGCAAGAAAATTTGCTGAGCGCTGCGACGTTCCGCTGGCTATCATCGACAAGAGAAGACCAAAAGCAAACGTCAGCGAGGTTATGAACATCATCGGTGACGTACGCGGCAGAAAGGTCATCATCGTGGACGATATGATTGACACCGCAGGCACTTTGTGCAATGCAGCCAAGGCACTGGTGGAAATCGGCGGTGCAACCGACGTTATCGCCTGTGCAACCCATGGCGTACTGTCCGGTCCGGCTCTGGAAAGAATCGAGAACAGCGTCCTCAAAGAGGTCGTTCTGCTCGACACCATTCCGCTGCCGAAGGACTGCAACTGTAGCAAGATTACTCAGCTGCCGGTTGCTCCGGTTTTTGCCGAGGCAATCGAGCGCATCTATCAGGACAAACCGGTTTCTCCACTGTTTGTTTAATTTTGACAGCCAAAAAAGGGCAGGTAAGTGTCACCTGCCCTTTTTTCTGGTAGAGGGGTTGGAAGAAAAATGAAGTATATTTGTTACTGCGACCAGGTGACCGAGCAGGATGTTCTGGATGCAATCGGAAACGGTGCGCGCACCGTCCGGCAGGTTTGTCAAATGACCGGCGCGATGACCCACTGTGATTGCAAAAATAAGCATCCGAATGGGACCTGATGCAGCGCGGATATTTTGCATCTGCTGAAAAAACAGCTGGCAGCGGCAAAATGAGCCGTTTGGAAAACGGAAAAACAAAGGAATGGGCAGGCTGACCACAGGCGCTCCATCACAGGATGGGGGTCTGTGGTTGTCCTGCCCTGTTGCCGACCCTGCAAAAAGGACGGGTCAGAGCAAGAAAGGACAGGTGGATTATGTACGATATTTTTGAAAAGTTAAAAAGTCTCAATACCGCTCCGACGGTGACCGGCACGCCGGAATTTCTGGTGGTGGGACTGGGCAACCCGGAGCCGAAGTATGATACCACCCGGCACAACGCCGGATTTATGGCAATCGACCACATTGCACAAAAGACCGGCTGCAAGGTCAACCAGCTCAAATTTAAATCCTTGTGCGGAATGTGCGAAATCGAAGGGAAAAAGGTCATGCTCATCAAGCCGACCACCTATATGAACAGCTCGGGGGAAGCGGTGCGGGAGGCAGCGGCATTTTATAAGATCCCGCCGGAAAAAACCGTCATCATTTTCGACGACATCTCGCTGGATGTGGGCAAAATGCGCATCCGCCGCAAGGGAAGCGACGGAGGACACAACGGCATCAAGAGCATCATCTATTTGACAGGGAGCGACCAGTTTCCGCGCATCAAGGTGGGTGTGGGCAAAAAGCCGCATCCCGACTACGATTTGGCAGCATGGGTGCTGGGACATTTTTCCGCAGAGGAGCTAAAAATGCTGGAAGAGGTGTATGAGCACTGCTATCAGGCGCTGGGAGAGATGCTCACGGGAAACATCGACCGCGCCATGAATCTGTTTAACTAAGAGAAACGAAACAACCGACGCAACAAACAAAACAAGGAAGGGTGGGTGAAGAACAATGAAACAGTTTTTAACACTGATGGATGGAATGGTGGAATACCGTCAGATGAAGGAGGCATTGCAGCAGGGCAGGGTGCCGATTTCGGTCAGCGGTGCGTCCGCTTCGCACAAGACCCATATCATCGCCTCGCTGACAGCGCAGCTGGACAAACCGGCACTGGTCATCGTGCCGGACGAAAGCACAGCGATTCGTTTTACGGCGGACCTGAGTGTGCTGCTCGGCGAGCGGGTGCTGCATTTTCCGGCAAGGGACTATGTGCTGCTGGACGTGGACGGAGCCTCCGGCGAGTTTGAGCATCAGCGCTTAGGGGTGCTCAGCGAACTGCTGCAGGGAACTGCCAGGGTGGTGGTCGCTTCGGCAGAATCTGCCTGTGAGCGCACCATCCCGAAGGAAACGCTCAAAGATTCTATCTTGACCATCGACATGGACGGCAGCTACGACCAGGAGCAGGTGGTCAAAAAGCTGGTGGCAATGGGTTACCAGTGCAGGGACCAGGTGGAGGGCATCTGCCAGTTTGCACGCCGTGGCGGCATTCTGGACATCTTTCCGCCGGACCGCAGCGAGCCGGTGCGAATCGAGTTTTGGGACGATGAGATTGACACCATGTCCACCTTCCAGGTGGATACCCAGCGTCGTCAGGACAGCATCGAGCAGGTCACCATCCCTCCTGCAAGGGAGGTGCTTTACCAAAGTCCGCAAAAGCTTGCCGATCTGTTGCGTCAGCAGATGGCAGCCCAGAAGGGTAAGGCGGGTGTGCAGGTCAAGGAACATCTGCAGCGGGACATCGAGCGGCTGGAAGGCGGGCTGAATCCGGTGAGCATCGACCGGTATCTGCCGATTTTGTACCAGCCGCAGACCATCTTTGATTATTTTGAAGCGGACGCGCTGGCGTTTTTGTGCGAACCGGTCAGCTGCAAAGAAAATTTTGCCAATGCCATGGCACAGCACCACGAGGATGTCAAGATGCTGATGGAGCAGGGCATCCTGTTCCGCGGGTGCAGCGTCTATTATGATGATTTTACCGAGCTGTGCCGCAAATTCTGCCGCTGCCAAAGCGTGATGATGGATACCTTTACCCGCTCGCTCAGTGATGTGCCGGTGCGAGAGCTGGTGCAGCTGAGTGCATCGCAGCTTTCTACCTGGAGCGGGGAATATGCCATCTTAAAGGATGACATCGAGGACTACATGAAGACCGGCTTTTGCTGTGTCATCTTTGCGGGCACACCCAGAGGAGCGCAGGCGCTGACCGAGGATTTGCAGAAGGACTTTTCGGCACAGCTGGTTCGGGATGTTCCTTCCATCGACCCGGGCAGAATCTATGTGCTGGAAGGGACTTTGTCGGCGGGCATGGAGTATCCGCAGCTGAAGCTGGCGGTCATCAGCCATGCCAAAACCGGCAGCAGCCGCAAAAAGCCGGCAAAAGCCAAAAAGGGCGGAATCAAAAATATTTCGGACTTGAATGTGGGCGACTATGTGGTACACGTTTCCCACGGAATCGGCATCTTTGAGGGAATCGTCAAGCGCGACATCCACGGCGTAGTCAAGGACTACATCAAGATTCGCTATGCCGGCAGCGATATGCTGTTTGTGCCGGTTACCCAGTTGGACCTTGTCACCAAGTACATCGGCGGCAAGGAGGACAGCGTGGTCAAGCTCAACAAGCTCAACTCCGCCGAGTGGGCAAAGACCCGCGCCAGGGTCAAAAAAGCGGTCAAGGATATGGCGGATGAGCTGATCAAGCTGTATGCCAAGCGGGAGGCGGCACAGGGCTATGCCTTTGGACCGGACACCGACTGGCAGAACGACTTTGAGCGCCGCTTTCCCTACGACGAAACCGACGACCAGCTGCGCTGCATCCGGGAAATCAAGGACGATATGGAAAAGCCCTCCCCGATGGACCGTCTGCTGTGCGGGGACGTTGGCTTTGGAAAGACCGAGGTTGCCATCCGCGCCGCCTTTAAATGTGTGATGGACGGCAAACAGTGTGCGGTGCTGGTGCCGACCACCATCCTTGCCTGGCAGCACTACCAGACCTTCCGCAAGAGGATGGAGGGTTTTCCGGTCAAGGTGGACATTCTCTCGCGCTTTCGCACGCCAAGGGAGCAGGAGCAGGTGCTGGAGGAGCTGCGCCGCGGACAGGTCGATATTGTGGTGGGTACCCACCGTCTGGTGCAGAAGGACGTGAAATTTAAGGATTTGGGACTGTGCATCATCGACGAGGAGCAGCGCTTTGGCGTCAAGCACAAGGAGAGCTTTAAGGAGATGCGCAACAATGTGGATGTGCTGACCCTTTCGGCAACGCCGATTCCGCGCACCCTGAACATGGCGATGTCGGGCATACGGGATATGTCCACCATCGAGGAGGCGCCGCAGGACCGTCAGCCGGTGCAGACCTATGTGATGGAGCACGACTGGGGAATTTTGGTGCAGGCCATCAGCAAGGAGCTGCGCCGTGGCGGGCAGGTGTTCTACCTGCACAATCGGGTGGATACCATCGACCGGTGCGCTGCGACCATCCAGCAGTTTTTGCCGGATGCAACGGTGGTAGTGGCACACGGCAAGATGAGCGAGGAACAGCTGTCCAAGGTATGGAAGAGGCTGCTGGACCATGAAATCGACATTCTGGTCTGTACCACCATCATTGAAACCGGTGTGGACGTTTCCAACTGCAACACCCTAATCATCGAGGATGCCGACCGATTGGGATTGTCGCAGCTGTATCAGATTCGAGGCAGAGTCGGGCGTTCAAGCCGAAGAGCGTTTGCCTACCTGACGGTGACCAAGGGCAAGGCGCTGACCGACGTTGCTACCAAGAGACTGGAAGCCATCCGGGAGTTTACCACCTTTGGTTCGGGCTTCCGCATCGCCATGCGCGATTTGGAAATCCGCGGTGCAGGCAACATCCTGGGCGCACAGCAGCACGGTCACATGGAGGCAGTCGGCTATGAGATGTATCTGAAGATGCTCTCCGAGGCAGTAGCAGTGGCAAAGGGAGAAAAGCCCGAGGTGCAGAACACCGAATGTCTGGTGGACATCCGCATCGGTGCGCATATCCCGGAGGATTACATCGAAAGCCTGCCGCAGCGCATCGACATCTACAAGAAGATTGCTTCGGTGGAGAACGAAAAGGACGCCAGCGACATCATCGACGAGCTGATCGACCGCTTTGGCACACCGCCCGAGGCAGTCAAAGGACTGGTGGACGTTTCTCTGCTGCGCAACATGGCGGCAGGACTTGGCATCCGGGAAATCTCCCAGCGCACCGACAGCCTGCTGTTCTACCCGGAGACGGTGGATATGCAGGCGGCAAGCCGTCTGGCAGCCGGCTTAAAGGGCAGGGTGATGCTCAACGCAGGTGCAAAACCCTACCTTGCTGTGAAGGTGGCAAAGGGAGAAAAACCGGTGGACACCATGCGACTGGCACTGACCATGATGGCAGGGGAAGCTCCGCCTGCAAAGTAAGGGCGAAAGCGGTGTATGATAAATTTGGCAGGGGCGTTTTCAGCCCTTTTTAGAGTTTATTCATGGACTTTTTGGGCGTTTGGGTGTATAATATCGGGGTGTTGCCCGAAGAAATATCCATGCCCTGTGATACAGGGTTCGGGAAGTAAAATAACAGGAGGATATTCGAATGAATTTTCTGAAAAAATGTGCAGCAGTGCTGCTGACCGGAGCGATGGTGCTGTCGATGTCGGCGTGCTCCTCGGATACAGACTGGATTATGCGCAAGGGTGAACTGGAAATGCCTGCGGGCGTTTACATCAACAACCTGCTGCAAAGCTATTATCAGGCATCCACTCTGGTGGAGAACACAGAAGAGGATGTGCTCAAGCAGCAGGTGGAGGGCACCGACGCCAAGGAATGGATTCAGCAGCAGACATTGGACGAAACCAAACGCAATATGGCAGCATGCAGCGAGTTTAACGAGCATAAGCTCTCTTTTACATCGGATGAGCTGGAAAGCTGCCGCCAGCAGGCAGAGGCTTACTATGAACAGAACGGCGAAAATCTGGAAAAGAACGGCATCTCGCAGAACTCCATCGAGCTGCTGTACCAGATTGCTTATATGAAGAATAAGCTGTTTGATGCGCTGTATGCACAGGGCGGCGAGCAGGAGGTCAGCGAGGAAGAGCTGCGCAGCTACTACGAGGAAAACTACATCAAGATGGCAGTGCAGACCTTTAACTTCCCGGAGGAGCCGGAAATCCCGGAGGGTGCTACCGAAGAGGATAAGGCTTCCTACGAGGAATTTTATAAAACCGAGCGCGGCAACGTTTACACCAACGCAAACTCCTTCTACCTCCAGGCACAGATTGGCATGGATGCAGGACAGAGCTGGAACGAGGTGCTCAACACCTACAAACAGCAGAATGCAGCGGCTGCCGGTCAGGAGTACGACATGAACACCAACAACTACCGACTGCTGGATACCGCCACCACTCCACTGAATGCGGACATCGTCGGCGCTCTCAAGGAAGCAGAGCAGGGCGAACTGGTCAAGGTAGAAACCGACACCATGATTGCCATCGGTGCGACCACTGACATCAACGAGGACCCGACCGATTATGAGTATGTCAAAACTGCCATCCTGCACGCGCTCAAGGACGAGGCGTTTGAGGAATATCTGTTGCAGCAGGCACAGGACGAGTCCTACGAACTGAATCAGAAAGCGGCAGACCGCTATCAGATTAACAAACTCAAACTCAGCTAATTGCAAAAGAGGACCGTATGCACAAACGGTCCTCTTTTTTCTTGTATAAAACAGAAAAATGGCACAGAAATAATATGAAAGAATCTTTAAAATTTTTTGAGAATCTTCCACAAACGTACTTTTTTATGATATAATAGACAGGAATAAACTTCGACAGCAGAGAATGGTTCTGCAAATGCCGGATGCTGCGCAGCGTCCGGGAAAAATGATAAGCGAGGGATGAAACATTTATGAAGGATAGAATCGGACAATCCAGCAGCAGAAAGAAAAAGAACACCGAATCGGATTTTTCCAATGTGACAGGAGTTCCAAAGCCGGACAACTACGGAGGATTTTCCCCCGATGACGACGGAATGCCGCCAAAGAAAAAGTCGAAGCTCCCGATTATCCTGTGCGGGCTTCTGGCAGTCGCAGTGGTAGCGGGCGGCGGATGGTTTTTGCTCAGCCGCAACGGAGGAGGCGATGTCGTGCAGCAGCCGGCACAGCCTTCGGTGGAATATCCGCTGAACACAGCCGAGCTGGACCAGGACGAGCAGGCACTGCAGCAGGTGCTTCAGAGTGCAAAATCCCAGCGGGTGCCGACCATGACCCAGCTGGTAGACCTGATTGCCATCAACGAGCTGCTGGGCACAGTGGAATCCAGCGGGGACGGCAAAAATGCTAACCTGGTCGCACAGCTGGAAACCGAATCGCTGGCAGCCAAGGCAGCTGAATTTAAGACCACCAACAACGATGACACCATCGGATGGATTCGCATCCCGAACACCAACGTGGACTATCCGGTTGTTTATAAAGCAGGCGTAGAAAACTATGCCTATTATGAGAGCAAGGGTTATGACAAGCAGTACAGCAAGGACGGTGTAATCTGGGCGGACTATGAGTGTACCTTCCCGGAGCTTTCGCAGAACACCACCCTGTACGGACACAACTGGCACAACATCTACACGCCAAGAACCCAGGCAAATATGCAGGCAAACGACCTGATGTTCTCGCTGGTGATGTCCTATAACTACACCGATTTTGCGCAGGAGAATCCGTTCGTCTACTTCTCCACCACCGAGCAGGACTATGTATTCCAGGTGTTTGCTTCCTACTACACCGACCTGAACTTCGGCTATAACTATGCGCAGATGAGCCAGGAGGATTTCCAGAAGGTGATTGCTGAGGCAAAAGCCAAGAGCCTGTCCAACTACAATGTTCCGGTGACCAGCGAGGACAAGATTGTCACCCTGTCCACCTGCACCCGTGTACATGGAAACACCAACAATCAGCGTTTTGTTGTAATGGCAAAGCTGGTGCCGGTCGGAACTCCATCCACCACCATCAGCACCCATTCCAATCCAATCGCATACAATTCGAGCATCGACGCTTAAAACACAAAAAGCTCCCCATCGGGGAGCTTTTTGTGTTGAGAGGAGGGATGTCTATTTTGCAAGGGAGACCGGATCGACATATTCTCCGTTGGAACGGACGTCAAAATGCAGATGCGGCTCCATCGAGAGTTCGCAGGGGACTTCGCCGACGCTGCCCAGCTGCTCGCCGGCGCGGATGGACTGGTCCATCTTAACCAGGATGTCCGCAGAAAGTCCCGCATAGGTCATCACATATTCGCCGCTGGTCACCTCGACAACATTTCCCCACATCGGGTCGTTGCGCACGGCAGTGACGGTGCCGTCGCTGGCTGCCCGGACCGCTTCTCCGGCTTCTGCGCGGATGTCGATGCCGTTGTGGGTGCGCCAGTCGCCCAGTGTTTCATTTTTCACCAGCATATCTCCGCTGAATGGGGTGATGGCAGCACCACTGACCGGCAGCTCAAGAGAAAAGCCGGAGGAAGGCTGCGGCTCGCTCGGTTCGTCGCAGGTCTGTGAGGAAGGCTGCTGTGCTTCGGAAGAGTTTTCCTGCGAGGAAGGCTGCGAGGATGCCTGTGCGGATGGGTCCTCCTCCGGCGCTTCGGCAGTGATTTGCAGCTGCTGTGACTGGGTGGAAGGGGAGCTGTCGCCGTCCGACTGTGCGCTGGGGGTGTCGGCGGCGGGCTGCTTTTTTGCAGGCTCATACGGCTGCTCCTGTTTCAGCTGCGGCTTTTCTGCCATAGGAGCTGGTTCTACGCTCTGGATAGTCTTGTCCACTGCGACCCAGGCAGCAGCGCCTGCACCGGCAAGGCACACCGCCAGAGCAAGGTAGAAGCCCTTGCCGGAGATAAATTTCTGAAAACCGTTACTCATGGTGATCACTCAATCCTTTCGTAGGTAAAATGTTTCCTCTGACTGTATTTTGCACCGACAGCTGCCGTTTATGCTTTGCGGTGGAAAAAGTTTTTGCAAATCAGCTTGGCTGCAAGGTATCCCTCCCGCAGACCGATGCACAGCAGAAAAATTCCGAAGAAGCGCCGCAGCAGCTGTGGGTCGATGCGATTGGAAATCAGGCTGCCGACCACGCCGCCCACCGCACCGGAAAGGATGCAGCGGGATAAAACAGCGGTGTCAATCAGTTTGTTTTTTCTATGGAAGTATAGGGAAAGCCCGGCAACCGGCAGGAAGAGCAGCAGGTTGAGCGACTGCATCTGCGGCTGGGAGAGGGTGGAAAAAAAGGAGAGGTACAGCAGCAGGATTGTCCCACCACCCAATCCCATGGCAGCAACGGCGGAGGAGAGAAAGACAGCGGCAAAGGAAAAGAGACTGAAGGTCAACGAGGATACCTCCCATCACAAGCAGATTTAACCCATCACCAGCCGGAGGGCGCTGTATAAAATCAACAGGGAAAACAACAGCTTGAGCAGTGGCACCGGGATTTTTTGCAGTCCCCATGCGCCACAGGCAGAACCCAGCAGCGCAGGCAAAAAGAAAGGCAGACCCTGCAAAAGCTCCAGATTGCCGTTTAGGTAATAAACCGCCAGACTGACCAGAGACAGCGGGAGGATGATGGCAATACTGGTGGCGTGCGCCTGACGGCTGGGCAAGCCCTGTTTTTGCAGCAGGGTGACCGCAAGGATGCCGCCGCCCGAGCCGAAAAATCCGTTGAGCAAGCCAATCAGCGCTCCGTATACTATCAGCATGACTTCACCTCCCAAGAAAAAAAGAGCCATCCTTTGTCAGTTTGATCAAAGGATGGCTCTTTTATGCAGAAAGGTTATGAAAAAGAAAAATTTTAGCTGCTGTATTTTTTCCAGACCCGGTAGGAATAAAGGATACAGAAAATTCCGTCAAGGATAAGTAGAGCAATAGGCAGGAGATTGAGCCACAGCCGATTGCCGATTAGCAGGCTGCCGGCAATGAGCAGTACACCGGTCAGCAGCAGGCTTTTTCCTCCGGCGCGCTGGCAAAGCTCCCAGCAGCGGTCGTTTGCCATGCTCCATTTGGTGCGCAGACCCAGGACACCGTTGCGTTTGACCTTTGGCATGGCAGTACCCAGCGGCAACAGCGACAGTCCCAGCAGGATATTGAGCAGCTGCGGCAGCAGGAGTCCTGTTTGCGGGACATCTGCGGCGGAGAAGGAGAAAAAGAGAATGACACAGGACAAGGCATCCAAAGCCGCCAGCAGCGAGCAACCGGCAACCAGCATCGGCTTTTGATTCTGCGGCTGGATAAGGGAGGTTTTTTGAATGAATCTCTTCCAGATTAGACCGCCGACCAGACAGCACAGCGGCAGCAGCAAAACCTCCAACCTACTTCCCCAGCGGTCCACCTGACCGTACAGATTGTAGTGGGCAGGGATGCGCTCGGGCAGCAGCGGCAACAGCAGCAGGCTGAGAACAACAGGAAAACAGGTCAGCGCTACAAAGATGCGATGTAAAGCTTTCATCGGGCGCGCTCCTTTCTCAAAGGCAGATGTCGTTTAGCGGATCATCCCCAGCAGCTGGCGGATGCCGACGCTTGCCAGCAGATAACCGGCAGCAGGCGGGACAAAGGCGCAGCTGGCAGGGCTGTGTCGACCGTTTTCTGCCTCGCCGACGGTGGTCTTGGCAGGCAGCTCCACCGAATAAACGACCGTCTGCCGTTGGACGCCACGTTTTTTTAGCTCGCGGCGCATCACACGGGCAAGCGGACAGCCGCAGCCGGAGGTCTGGGAGATGTCACCCCAGCGCAGCAGGGAAGGATCCAGGCGGTTTCCGGTGCCAAGGCAGCTGACCAGAGGGATGCCGCGCTGGCTGCACTGCTGGGCAAGGTAGAGCTTGGAGGTCACCGTGTCGATGGCATCCAAAATCAAATCCGGCTGCTGCTCGAACAGAAAGTCGGAATTTTCGGGGAGAAAAAACTGCTGATGGCAAATAAGCTCCAAATCCGGGTTGATGGAGAGCAACCGCTCCTTTGCGGCAAGGCACTTGCTCTGCCCGACCGTTTGGGCGGTGGCAAACAACTGCCGGTTGCAGTTGGTGCTGTCGATGCTGTCGTTATCTATCAAAATCATCCGTCCCACACCCATGCGGCAGACCGCTTCGGCGGCAGCGCCTCCCACGCCGCCCAGTCCAAGGACGGCGACGGTGGCGTTTTGCAGTTGTTCCATCGCAGGGTCGCCCAGCAGGGTGCGGGTCCGCATCAGCCATTGATTGTTCATCTGTTTCCTCCTTCTTCTCTTTTTGTCTGAAAGGTAAGCGACAAAAAGAGGGAAATCTTTTTATTAAAAAATCAGGCGCACCTTGTTTAGACAAAGTGCGCCATTGTTTTTATAGATACCCCACCGTGCCGTCGCCATGGCAAGTAAAACCCGTCGTATGGACAGGTGGGTTGCTGCCCTGCACCTTCACGCTCCCTTCGTCCGCAAAAGCGGGAGGTCTGCAATCCAGTGCCGGAGCGGGGCGTCCCTTTTGAAAAGTGTTGGATTATAAAAACCATACTTTCTCGAACACGGCAGGAGTATAAGCAATAGAATTTACAAAAACAGAGGGATTATTCCTCGTCGATTACATCGTAATCCTCTTCCAGGCGTTCCATGAAGATGTCGGCGATTTCATCCATTTCGTCCTCGTCCTCGATGGTTTCCAGAAATTCCTCGCCATCAACGGTGACCACCTTGAGGATGACCAGCTCGCCGCTGTCCTCCAAAGTCTGCTGTGGGTCATCATAGACAGGGGAAAGAGCCATGTAACGGTTTTCGCCGTTGTCGATGGCATCCAGGACTTCAAATGTATGTTCTACGCCATCATCGTCCTCCAGGGTGAGGATGTCGTTGCCAAATTCGTTGTCGATCATAGCGGTGATGCTCCTTTCTTTCCAGCTACGATTATATTATAGCATTCTGCGTGCAAAGTCAATCTCCATTGAGAATTTTATAAATTGTTCAATAAAAATATTTCTTTTTGTTGAAAATTTATATTGAAAAACGGCAAAGAATAGGTTATAATGGAATCACAACAAAGGTAATATTAAATATAAAACAGAAAGGGTGATTCCTCATGAATATGGAAAATGAACCAGTTATAATCCTTTCTGAGGAGTCGAACGGTTCCTCAGAACTGACCCACAACCGATAACAAAATCCATTCTCAAAGCGATTGGAACACCTGATGAGTAGGAAAACTCAAACGAGATTTCCAAAAGCAGGATAAAACAAAAATCGAAAGCATGAAGCAAAAGCAGAATGATGGAAAAAGTTATCAAAGGGTTTTATATTTAATAAGTTTCCGGTGGATGTAGCGACTGGAAGAAAAGGAAAAAACCTTTTAAAAAAATCATCAAAACTGAATATGGAAAACAAGGACAAAGATCCAAAAGCAAAATGAAAATTTCCGATAATTCGATTTGTCGAGTCGGATTATCAAAAATAAATAATATTACCTTTTCATTGTTAATATAGATTTTGAGAAAAAACCTGATTAACATTGATACCAAAAAATTTGTAAAGGTGATACCAATGAAAACTTCCGAATAGGATTTCCGAAAAACAGAAAATAGTCTGAATCAAAGGAAATCAAAAACAGAGAGTAAGCATCAGGGTAATTTCCAAAGGAAGCATTCCTGATTTTCACAAAGATAACCCAAACCCAAAAGGCAAACGAAGGCAAGTTCAAAAAGGAAATGTGATGTAAAATGAGAGCATTCCCCCAAAAACCTGAAATCGTAAGTTATCTGAAAGAATATTAAGAAAATGAGGGAACTACCAATGTACTAATCTGATTCGTTCGGAAAAGTTTATCATCTCAAAGCAATGCAGGATAAGGCAAAAAGGTAAGAGCATTGTAAAAGAAAAAGAACCAAAAAAGTGAATCAATACATACAGAAAAAGGGGTCGTAACACTACGACTCCTTTTTCATGTGCTGTTTTTGAGGGAGGAAATGTTGTGAGTTCACAGACTGTATGTAGAAACGGTAAAAAGAGTATGCTATAATAAACAAGAGAGTGTGAACATCACTAAAAATTTTATCCATTCTTTTCAGAATGGTTTTGGGAGATGAACCTATGAACTATCCGCTTGTGAGGGAAAAGATTGCATCCGGCGTTTATTTTTCCTCGATTACGGACAAAAAATTTAAACATAATCGAATGTCGGTCAATCTGATAGTCAAACTCGACCGGCAAAAAGTGACCAATCGCGCAGTCGTTCCCTTTATCCTGCGCCAGGGCAGTAAAAGCTGCCCGGATTTTGCGGTGCTCAACCAGCGGTTGTGCGACTTGTACGGCGCTTCTCTGGATGCAGGCATCGACAAATTTGGCGATTATCAGATTATTGCGCTGGGCATTGTGGGTATCGACAGCCGATTTGCACTGGAAAATGAGGATATGGTGCAAAGATGCGCCGCTCTGTTGGCAGAGATTTTGTTTGACCCGGATATTACAAATGGTAGATTCAATGAAAAGAATACCGAATTGGAAAAACAATATCTGCTGGATACCATCGATGCAGAGATCAACGATAAAAGGACCTATGCCACCGTCCGCTGCAAGGATGTGATGTGTGCCGAGGAGCTTTGCTCCATCAAAAAATATGGCTACCGCGAGGATGCCATGAAGATTACACCAGAGTCGGCAGCAAAGGCGTATGAGGAGCTGCTGCGCACTGCGCGGGTGGAAATCATGTTTGAAGGCTGCGGCGACCCGACCTTGGCAAAGGATATTTTTGCGCAGAAGTTTGCGGGTGTCAAACGCGAACCGATTGAATTGAGTAGAAGCCTTGTAAAGGCACAGCAGGGAGCGGTGAAGGAAGAAACCGAGCGGATGGAGGTCAAACAGGGCAAACTGGTCATGGGCTTTCGGGTGGAAGGAATCGAGGATTACCGCCGGATGAATATGGCGCGCATCACCTTTGCGCTGTTTGGAGGGACTGCCAATTCCCTGCTCTTTAAAAATGTGCGGGAAAAAATGAGCCTGTGTTACTACTGCTCTTCCGGCTACGACCGCAGCAACAGCATTATGATGGTTTCCAGCGGAGTGGAAGCAGAAAATGCGCAGAAGGCGCGCGACGAGGTGCTGCACCAGCTGGAGATGCTGAAAAACGGAGAGTTCACCGACCGGGAGCTGGAGGAAACCAAGCTGTTTATCCGCACCGCCCTGATGGCGACCAGCGATTCTTTGGGAGCGATGGACAGCTGGTATCTGGCGCAGACGGTTGGCGGCAGTGAGGTGTCGCCGGACATGGAGATCGAACTGTCCGCACAGGTCAGCCGCGAGGATGTCATCTGGGTGGCAAACCATACCCACCTGGACACCGTCTATATGCTGATGCCAAATGAAAATCAAAAGGAGGCAGAATAGCCATGAACAGCCAGATCATCAAGGACAGCCGACTGGCGGAAGAATATCTGCGGGTGGAGCATCCCTCGGGCTTGACTATGCTGCTGTATCCGATGAAGGGATTTTCCACCGCATACGCCATGTTTTCGACCAAGTACGGTTCCATCGACACCTGCTTTCAGCGCGGGGAGGATGCGGACTTTGTCAAGGTGCCGGAGGGGATTGCCCACTATCTGGAGCACAAGATGTTTGAAAGCGAAGAGGGCGATGCCTTTGAAAAATATGCACAGACGGGTGCTTCTGCCAATGCTTTTACCAGCTTTGACAAGACCTGTTACCTTTTTGCCTGCACTGACCGATTCCAGGAGTCACTGGAGATTCTGCTGGATTGTGTGACCCATCCGTATTTCACCAAGGAAACAGTGGAGAAGGAGCAGGGCATCATCGGGCAGGAAATCAGAATGTACGAGGACGACCCGGGCTGGCGGGTGATGTTCAACCTTCTGCAAAGCCTGTACCAGAACAACAGTGTAAAGGTGGACATCGCAGGCAGCATCGAGTCGATTGCACAGATCGACGCCGAGCTGCTCTACCGCTGCTACCACACCTTCTACAATCTGCACAACATGGTGCTGACCATTGCCGGAAACTTTGACCCACAGCAGGTCATCGAATCAGCGGACAAAATCCTCAAACCGGCAGAGCCGTTCTGCGTACAGCGTAAGACCGAGGACGAGCCGGCACAGGTGTGCAGAAAGCGCTTTGTGCAGCATCTGCCGGTGGCGGTGCCGATGTTCTACATTGGCTTTAAGGGTCCAAACGAGGGCGAACGCCAAAACTTCTGCAATATGCTGATGGACGAGATGATTTTGGACATTGTGACCGGTGAAACCACCGAGCTGTATAAGCAGCTGTACAACGATGGGCTGATTAACGGCGGCATCATTGGAGAAACCATGCCGGGCAGGGACTACCTGTGCTCGATGATTTCCGGCGAATCCCGCGACCCCGACCAGGTGTATGAGCGTATCTGCGCAGAGTTTGAGCGGGTCAAGCAGGAGGGAATCAATCAGAAGACCTTTGAACAGGTTAAAAAGTCGACCTATGGGCGGTATTTGGGACTGTTCAGCAAACCGGAGTCGTTGGCAAGTGCAATGAATAACTGCTATTTCGCAGGGCTGGATGTCTATGAGCTGGTGGAGATGGTCGCATCGACCACCAAAGAGCAGCTGGAGCAGAGATTGAAACGGGATTTCTGCACCGAATACAGCAGTCTTTCGATTGTAATGGCATAAAAGATAAGGAGCAACATGGTTATGGAACAGACAGCAAATATCGTTTCCTTCCCTGGATTGGGATGGGAGTTTGAAATCGACAGGGTCGCCTTTCACATCGGAAGCCTGCCGGTCTATTGGTACGGCATCCTGATTGCGCTGGGATTTATCCTGGCAATCCTGTATGTCACCAAGCGTGCCAAGGAATTTGGCGTTGACCCGGACCGGATGCTGGATGTGGTGCTGGGCGGCGCCATCGGCGGCATCGTCGGCGCAAGAGCCTATTTCGTGCTGCTGCGCTGGGACTACTACGGACAGAATCTGGACCAGATTTTTAATACACGCAGCGGCGGCATGGCAATCTACGGCGGTTTGATCGGCGGCTTGCTGGTGGGACTGCTGATGTGCAAGCTGCGCAAGGTCAAGGCAAAACCGGCGCTCGACCTGGTGGTCGGCGGATTCTTCATCGGTCAGTGTATCGGACGCTGGGGCAACTTCATCAACGTCGAAGCCTTTGGCGGCAATACAGGGCTTCCGTGGGGAATGTCCTCGCCAACAATCGTTTCCTATCTGACCCAGCACGAAGCGGAGCTGGAAGCCATTGGAATGAACATCGACCCGAATATGCCGGTTCACCCGACCTTCCTGTACGAGTCGCTGTGGTGCCTGCTGGGCTTTGTGCTGATTGCATGGTACACCAAGCGCCGCCGCTTTGACGGTGAGCTGACCCTGCTGTACACCGCATGGTACGGTGCAGGCAGAGCAGTCATCGAAGGACTGCGCACCGACAGCCTGATGATTCCGGGCACCTCTCTGCGCGCTTCGCAGGTGCTGGCGTTTGTTCTGGTGGTTGCGGCGGTCATCCTGTGGGTGGTCAAGAGCGTTCAGTTAAAGAAGACCGGCAAGACCCAGCTGTATGTCGATACCGAGGAGGGTCAACTGGTGGTCAGCGGTCAGTTCTATCAGAAGAAGAACAAGGAGCAGCCTCAGGTGGAGGAAAATTTCCCGGGAAATGGCGAACCAGCGAAAGTTTCGTCTGAAACAGAGGAAATCGCTGATGAGCCTCAGCCGCAGGAAGAAGCGCAGTCCGGGGAGACAGCTGCCAAAGAATCCCAGCCGGAAGAAGCGGCAGACACGGAGGATAAACAGCAGTAAAATGAGGGGAAAGCAGGGCGTGTCCCTCCCCTTATAAATAGATACCGTGAGGTAAGGAGGAATCCCGTATGGCAACAATCATGGATGGAAAGGCACTTTCTCTCAAGCTCAAGGAGCAGATGAAGCAGCGCATCGCACAGCTCAAGCAGCAGGGCATCAACCCGAAGCTGGTGGTTGTGTTGGTGGGGGATAACAGTGCATCACAGGTATATGTGCGAAACAAGCACAAGTCCTGCGGCGAGGTAGGTATCGAGTCGGAGGTCATCACCATGCCGGAGCAGACCACCCAGCAGGAGCTGCTGGAGGTGGTAGAGCGACTGAATCAGGATGAAACGGTGGACGGAATCCTGGTACAGCTGCCGCTGCCAAAGCAGATTGACGAAAAGACGGTTCTGCGCTCGATTCTGCCGGAAAAGGATGTGGACGGCTTCCATCCGGTCAACGTTGGACTTTTGAGCATCGGCGATGAGTGCTTTGCACCGGCTACTCCGAGCGGAATCATTGCAATGTTCCAGGAATACGGCATCGACATCGCAGGAAAGAACTGTGTTGTCATCGGCAGAAGCAACATCGTGGGCAAACCGATGGCAGCGCTGCTGCTGAAAAATAATGCGACAGTCACCATTTGCCACTCCAAGACAGAGGATTTGGCAAGCTACACCCGCCGCGCCGATGTGGTCATCGTTGCTACCGGTCGCCGTCACACCTTAACGGCGGAGATGGTCAAAGAGGGAGCCGTAGTTGTCGATGTCGGCATGAACCGCAACGAGCAGGGCAAGCTGTGCGGCGACGTGGATTATGAGGAGGTCAAGGAGAAAGCTTCCTTTATTACACCGGTTCCGGGCGGCGTGGGTCCAATGACCATTACCGAGCTGTTGGAAAATACCATCCAGGCGGCACAGCGCCATCATCGGGCAGAAAAATAGAGCGGATGTCCCTGTAAAACAGAAGAGTTGTAGAAAAGGAATAAAAGAGGCAGAGTTTTGTTGAAAAAATTCTGCCTCTTTTTTTCTGTTTATTCTGAAAAAGGGTGTTGACCTTTAGTGAATAGTATAGTATAATGATTTTGTTAAAAAAATAACGTTAATAATATAACAATACGAAGAAGAGAAATACAGACAAGGGATACCAAAGGAGGATGCACCAGATGGCAACCGAAAATACACAGATGATCATTGATAATGTGGATGCTTTGCAGGTGCGCATGAAAGAGATGCGCAAGGCACAGCAGGTATTTGCCACCTATACACAGGAGCAGGTGGACAAAATCTTTTTTGCTGCTGCAATGGCTGCCAATAAAGCCAGAATTCCGCTGGCAAAGATGGCAGTACAGGAGACCGGTATGGGCGTGGTGGAGGACAAGGTCATCAAAAACCACTATGCTTCCGAGTACATCTATAACGCTTACCGTGACACCAAAACCTGTGGGGTCATCGAGGAGGACAAGGCATACGGTATCAAAAAGATTGCAGAGCCGATCGGTCTGATTGCAGCGGTTATCCCGACCACTAACCCGACCTCCACCGCAATCTTTAAAACTCTCCTTTGCTTAAAGACACGAAACGCTATCATCATCAGCCCACATCCGCGTGCCAAGGAATCCACCATTGCCGCGGCAAAGGTGGTCTATGAAGCAGCGGTGGCAGCAGGTGCACCGGAAAACATCATCAGCTGGATTGACGTTCCAAACCTGGAGCTGACCAATGAGGTCATGCGTGAATCGGACACCATCCTGGCAACCGGTGGTCCCGGCATGGTCAAGGCAGCTTACTCCTCCGGTAAACCGGCTCTGGGCGTCGGCGCAGGCAACACACCGGTCATCATCGACGACACTGCGGACATTCGCCTGGCGGTCAATTCCATTATCCATTCCAAAACCTTTGACAACGGTATGATCTGCGCCTCTGAGCAATCGGTTACCGTGGTTGGAGATGCCTATAAAGCGGTCAAGGACGAATTTGCTTACCGCGGCTGCTACTTCCTCAAGGAGGATGAGCTGGACAAGGTGCGCCATACCATCATGATCAACGGCGCGCTCAACGCCAAAATCGTTGGACAGTCGGCATTCACCATTGCACAGATGGCAGGGGTAACGGTGCCGGAGCAGACTAAGATTCTGATTGGTGAGGTTGAATCGGTGGACATCTCGGAGGAATTTGCTCACGAGAAGCTCTCTCCGGTGCTGGCAATGTACCATGCGAAGGATTTTGACGAGGCTTTACAGAAAGCAGAACGTCTGGTGGAGGACGGCGGCTATGGACACACCGCAGCGCTGTATGTCCATCCGGCACAGCAGGAGAAAATCAGCAAACACGCAGCTGCGATGAAAGCCTGCCGAATTTTAATCAACACTCCTTCCTCCCACGGCGGAATTGGAGATCTGTACAACTTTAAACTGACACCGTCGCTGACACTGGGATGCGGCTCCTGGGGTGGAAACTCTGTTTCGGAAAACGTAGGGGTCAAACATCTGCTGAACATCAAGACGGTTGCCGAGAGGAGAGAGAATATGCTGTGGTTCCGCGCTCCACAGAAGGTATATCTGAAGAAGGGCTGTATGCCGGTCGCCTTGGATGAACTGGGTCATGTGATGGGCAAGAAGAAATGCTTCATCGTCACCGACTCCTTCCTGTACCAGAACGGATATGTCAAACCAATCGAGGAAAAGCTGGATGAAATGGGAATTCAGCACACCTGCTTCTATGATGTTGCACCGGATCCGAGCCTGAGCTGCGCACAGGAGGGTGCAAAAGCAATGACCTCCTTTGCACCGGACTGCATCATTGCGCTGGGCGGCGGTTCTGCAATGGACGCTGCCAAGATTATGTGGGTGATGTACGAGCATCCTGAGGTGGACTTCCTGGATATGGCAATGCGCTTTATGGACATCCGCAAGAGAATCTACACCTTCCCGAAGATGGGTGAAAAAGCATATTTTGTTGCCATCCCAACCTCTTCCGGTACCGGTTCGGAGGTCACACCGTTTGCCGTTATCACCGATGAGCGCACCGGAACCAAATATCCGCTGGCAGACTATGAGCTGCTGCCGAACATGGCAATCATCGACGCAGACAACATGATGACCCAGCCAAAGGGACTGACCAGCGCCTCCGGTATCGACGCTCTGACCCATGCACTGGAAGCGTATGCTTCGATCATGGCAACCGATTATACCGATGGTCTGGCACTCAAGGCGATGAAGAATATCTTCCGTTTCCTGCCAAGCGCGTATGAAAACGGCGCCAACGACCCGATTGCCCGCGAAAAGATGGCGGATGCTTCCTGCATGGCAGGTATGGCATTTGCAAACGCTTTCCTCGGGGTCTGCCACTCGATGGCACACAAGCTGGGCGCTTACCACCACCTGCCGCACGGCGTAGCAAATGCGTTGCTGATCTGCGAGGTTATGCGCTTCAATGCTGAGGAGGTTCCAACCAAGATGGGCACCTTCTCTCAGTATCAGTATCCACACACCCTGGAGCGTTATGCCGAGTGCGCACACTTCTGCGGCGTATGCGGCAAGGATGACAGCGAAACTTTGGAGCTGTTCATCCAGAAGATAGAGCAGCTGAAAGAAAGAGTGGGAATCAAAAAGACCATCCGCGACTACGGCGTGGACGAGAAATACTTCCTGGAAACACTGGACCAGATGGTGGAGGATGCCTTTGACGACCAGTGTACCGGAGCCAACCCGCGTTACCCACTGCTCGGCGAAATCAAGCAGATGTACCTCAAGGCTTACTACGGCGAATAAATCAAAGGACAGCGACAGGAAGGAGAAGAGATATGCAGGAAAATAAAACCGTCCTCTTCACAAGAGAGCACAAGACCCTGTATGCGCAGGGCGACAAGGTCATCAAAGTATTTGACAGCAACTATAAAAAATCGGATGTCCTCAACGAGGCGCGCAATGAGGCGCTGGTACAGGAAAACAGCGACCTGAATGTTCCATCCCTGTCCTCGGTGTCTGAAAGCGAGGAGGGCTGGTGCCTGATTCGCGACAAGGTGGAGGGTGTGACCCTAGCCGAGCTGATGCAGCAGCATCCAGAGAAGATGGAGGAATACATGGAGTTGTTTGTAGACCTGCAACTTCAGGTCCACAAGCAGCGTGTGCCTTCCATCAAGACGCTGCGCCACAAGCTGATGGACCAAATCAACAGCCTCAAGGAGATCGATGCCACCGCACGCTATGAGCTGGCAAGCAGATTGCAGGGAATGCCGCGTCACACCAAGCTCTGCCATGGGGACTTTAATCCAAGCAACGTGATTGTTGCACCAGATGGCAAACTGTGGGTCATCGACTGGGCGCACGCTGCACAGGGCAACGCTTCGGCAGATGCTGCCATGACCTACCTGCTATTTGCACTGGAAAGCAGCGAGCAGGCGGAGCAGTACATCCGACTGTTCTGCAAAAAGGCGGACATCGCCAGACAGTATGTCAACCGTTGGCTGCCGATTGTTGCCGCAGCACAGCTGACCAAAAAGAAAGAACAGGAAAAAGAAATCCTGATGCGCTGGATCGACGTCATCGAGTATCAGTAATATGAATGAAGCCCGGTTTCATAGCTTTTCCCGGGCATGAATGATGAAAACGAACACTCCTCAACCTGGTTCAGGTTGGGGAGTGTTCGTTTATTCTTCAACAGAGGAAAAACTAATTTTATAAAGTAAATACCTTAGAATTATTGAAAAGTGTATAGAAAATCAATAGTTTTTTTATAATTAGTTAATAAAATTTTATCAAATATATTGACAATGAGGATGGTGTTTGATATTATTTAGGGGCAAAAGTAATACTTATACTTTTTAAATGTTTTTTATCGAAAAATCAAGCAGACTCAGCTTATGAGGTCAATCAAAAATTTTTCTGTAAAGAGCATAAAAAATAAGTCCAATGGTATTAAGTCAAGAGGGTGATACAAGAAAATTTTAAGTAGAACTTG
>OGYZ01000078.1_pt1 | contig 76379 bp, 59 predicted proteins | sample 1576681 | NCBI WGS metagenome assembly OGYZ01 (sample SAMEA3541480, study PRJEB24748) | human gut metagenome | biome: human gut; feature: human-associated habitat; material: faeces | place: China | collected 2012 | reverse complement strand
CAAGCCATACATTATCTTAATGATATGGACACGGAGCATTTCAAAAGAATCTACATCCATTCGCTTTGCAAATACATTCTGATGCATCCGGCACTAATCATCGAAGGTCTCGAGGAACTGCAGCAAATGGGATGTCCTCCGGAAAGAGCGTGCCGTCTCATAACCGATATCTGCATGAAGGAAAACGCCACGCTCTTGAAATATATTATGATCAGCACACCTTCGGAACGTCTGAAAGCGGAGTGTGTCAAGGCGTTGACAAAAGCAAACAACCATGGTCCTGCAGGATATTAGACATGTTTCATTAAAGCCGGATCTGCCATCATACTTTATCCCGATTATGTTCTGCCGCCATACATGTTGGTCTCCGGATAGCCGATAATTGCCTTACCTGAAACAAACATCCGGCAACCGGACAAAAAGAGTGTCCGATTCCGGATTTATATAAATTTAGATATTATTATATATGAAACAATTTTTTATGTACAGTATAAGTATACAAACAATACTGCCGGAAAGCAAATTGTCATAACCATGACATAAAAACATATTATGAATATCTGCATTCTGCCATACTTACAAATATGCAACTTAAAAACGCTCTCATTTATTCGGTTCACCGCATGTACCATACCATGACGTGAAACAGCCTGTTCTGAACTGCGGAACAGCCTGTATCAGAGGCTGGAACGGTATGTTTCGGACGCCCGAAAAGCCCGTTTAACAACGCGCTGGAAATCAGACGGTTATCCATAGTGGCATTCATGGACACTGTTAACATAAAAATGTTAACGTAACAGACGTCTTCCTGCGGTCGTCGCGAGTATGTGTCAATTGCCGATATTCATAAACAGATTATTCAATTGTCTGAAAATACTTCCAAGCATGGAGGACATCTACCGTGCCATACTGACCAACGACCACGACAGCGCAGAGGAGCGGGTCGACGACAAGTACATCCAACGGGGAGTGTGTGAGAAGAACTTCGACGTGCAGAACAACGACTTCGGCTGGGCGCACCTTCCCTTCTCGACGATGGAGGACAACACAGTGTTCATGCTCTTTGCCGCCATACTGAAGAACTCCTGCCAGTATTTACCGGACAAGGCCTGTCGTGTCTTCCACCGCGTCGACATGAGAAGCCGCCTGAAGCGGTTTGTATTCTCGTTCATTGTTGTCCCGGTGGAATGGGGGTCGCGTGGCAAGGCAATGGACACTGGACATCTACACGCGGGACAGGTGGCTGCACTATTGGTCCGCCTTCAACATCACTCCTGGATGAGACGGACGTTTTCGAGGGCTGGTCGTTGGGAATCCTTTATGGGGGTAAGGAGGAGCTATGTGCGTAAGTCGGCATGAACAGGGGAAAACAGCCTTGATCAAGGGGAAAGCGAATATGCAGGCGGCATTGGATAAGATGAACTGAATTTAACTATAAGGTTGCGGAATTGAAGAGACATAACAAAATATTATTTGTTAAACCCGAATCGGTCATTAGACTCCGGTTTTTGATTATGCGTTAATGTAGAGTGGATTGCCCGCCGTTTCGACGAAGTCGTAGCGATGAGCAAGACGCCTACAGAAACGCCTAAGCAGACCGGAGAGTATGTGAAATGAAGATTTATTCAAATATATACGTTCTAATGACCGATTTGGGTTTAAGAATATTATGGTTTTATACTCTCTCCTCCATGTATTTCTCCGGATCGCGCAAAAAATCCATAAGATTTATAATATACACGCCTTCTTCATTCATGTAGGTAGGTTGTAGCCCATTGACAATTACGATTCTGCGAAATCCGTCGCGAAGTTTACGTAATGACGCCAGTTCTTGCTCCCGTTTTTCTTCTGTTTCCATCGCATATGCCGATTGGATATACACCCGCTCATAGCCACGGTTGCAGACGAAATCGATTTCCAGCGTCTTGCGCTGACGTGAACCATCCTCTCGTTTCTCTTCGGTAAACACCTGTCCTACATCCACCTTCATTCCAATAGCACGAAGCTCGTTGTAGAGCATGTTCTCCATCATATGTGTCGGTTCAACTTGTCGAAATCCCAATCTGGCATTTCTCAGCCCCAAATCCTCAAAGTAATACTTAAACGGCGAATCTATGTATTTTCTTCCTTTAATATCATAACGAGTGACACGTTCCAACACGAACGCATCCTCCATATATTCCAAGTAGAGGCGTATGGTATCCACCGAAATGCTACTCTTCTTTACACTTTTAAAAGTGTCTGCAATCTTTGGAGGATTGGTCAGTCCTCCCACACATGAGGCCATGATGTCCACAAGTTCTGACAAATCGCTATCCTGACGAACTCCATACCGCTCTTTTATATCACGCAAATAAGTATGCTCCATCTGATGTTCCAGATAACTTACTTTCTTGTTGACATCGTTTTCTAAAATGACCTGTGGCAATCCTCCATAGAGCATATATTCACGAATCATATCTTGCGAATAGTCATCACGGAAATCTGCGACCTCTTTGAATGTCAATGGACGCACATGTATTTCATCTCCTCGTCCGCGAAACTCAGTGATTACATCCTTAGACAGGAATTTTGCATTAGAGCCTGTCACAAACACATCCACATTGCTTATGCTTAGAAATGAGTTCAATACATCCTCAAATTCGCTGACCATCTGTACTTCATCCAGCATAACATAATATTGACCGTCTGATGAAAGGCGTCTGTCTATGTATTGAAGTAATGCGTCAGGGTCTCTCAAACTTTTATTCAGTCGGTTCTCCAAGTTCACCCCTATGATATGGTCTTCTTTCACTCCTTGTTTTATGAGGTAGTTCTTGAAAAGGGTGAACAACAGGTATGACTTGCCGCTTCTGCGCATTCCTGTTATCACTTTTATCAACCCGTTCCCACAACTGTGAATAAGTATATCCAGATATTTATCTCTACGGATTTCCATATCGCTATTCGTTTATTTTGTGTAAACACACATTATTAACGACCGCAAAGTTAATCTTAATCCTTTGCTCATGCAAATTTCAAGGCAAGCAAATGAGTCAATGGTCACATCTTTAACATTTCCTGACCCTCGATGGGCTTGCCACCAACGAGCACAAGGCGCTCTCGTCCGTGGTACGACTGACCGACGACTGTAAGACGGTCTTGGAATCACGCATAGCCAAATGTCCGGTATGCGGTGGTGACATCCATATAGGGCAACGTGCCTATAACTGCGCCAACTACCGCAATGAAGCAAACCCGTGCAAGTTCTCTATCTGGAGAAGTATCGGAGGACATAATGTGACGGTGTAGGAAGCAAGGGAGATATGTGAGGAAGGTATCACCCAACAGACCTTGGAGTTTTACCGGGAAGATGGGGTGCTCTATTACAAGCGACTGGCTCTCTCGCAACAGAAGGACCGGGTAAACATGATTTAGTTTCGGGAGGATATGACTATGAGAAAACCATTCTTTTCCCTGACGTTGCTATGCGTCTGCGTCCTCTCGCTTTGTTCCTGCCAATCCGGCAGGGACAGAGCCGGGCAGACGGCGGTTGAACACTTGAAGATGGCGGCTGACTATCCCGATAAACTGATCATCGAGGAAGTTGCACAACCTGACTCGGCTTTAGGCTTGTATTATCTGTCACAAGAGGACAAGCGCATCATGATGAATGCCATGCGGCAAGTGTCGGACACCATCATGAAGCGGACACACAACATGGAACGCTTTGACCCACGGGACAATGATGTGATGATTCTTATAGACCGGCAGATTAGAATGAATGCCGAATGGAGGTCAGCACTGTTCTCCAATATTCCCAAAGCCGACTTCTCCGGATGGAAACTACATGTTACCTATCGGGGTGTCACGCATCAAGGACAGCCGTTTCATGCACTGCGATGGTATTTCCTTGATAAGGAGGGCAGGACTGTTGTTAAGACAATGGAACAGCCTTTGCCGTAAGGGAAAAGGGTTATTTATACAAACATCACCAAAATAAAAAGATCATCTTGGTGATGTTTCCTTTGCCATCCGTAATGTAACTTGTACTGCCAAGATGGTCGGAATGGAAGTAGTATGTTTCCTCCCTCATGGTATCGTTGGCTATATAACCATATCCGGGCTGGGGATTATCAGATGTGGACGGGTCATCCCAGCTGATGGGTGCTCCGGATGCACTGCCTTGCTGCCCATTGGTCATTATGGACTGTGGGACTTGCTGTTTTGTAAATGTAAGTTTCCAAGGGCGTCAGTGTAATAATATTTGGTGATATTTACTTTCGCTCCCATCCCGAAATGTTTTATTATATATCGTGTATTGGGTTTGAGTTTTATATATTGAGGGTTCCAATCAAACTCTTTCGATGTATAAGAGAACTCTGCCCCTTTAATTTCTCTTGGTATCTTTTTTCTTAATGAAAGAGTGTATATTCCACTATGAGAAAGATATCTTTTACTAAAAAGATAATCATTTCCACCATCAAGAGTATCCAATGGTTCTATTGTAAAACACAGGAGGCTGTTAATGTAAAATTCCTGTTCTTTTTCGTTTAACTCAAAATCATGATTATCGCAAGAACAAATCAACAACAACGCTATAAAGACTATTGTATGTTTCATTTCTTTCTTATAATTATCAATTATGTTTTTATTTCTTTCTTGTAGAAAAAGCCTTCCACCACTTCGCGATTGTGTTGATTTTATCAACCTCAGACTTATTGCTTTTCAATAAAGTCTCAATGTTTGTTTTGTATTCCCTCATTACAAATCCATTGAAATATGTAAAAACTTCTGTTCCTTTTTCTGCCTCTTTCTCTCTTGGAGCATCATCGTGTCCCATTGCTTTCACATACCCCCATATAGTTTTTAGCAAATATAGCCCAAGACTTTTATCTCTTGCGATTTGTTTTATATGACCAACTTCATGAGAAAATTCTCTTAACCATAGATTATAGTCCTGACTACCTTCACCGTCTATATAATAGGGAGAAACTAAAATTCGAGCATTACATGGTGAACCTCCAAGGGTTATACAATTGCCAGATTCCTGCAAAGAAAATTCTGTCAACTCGGCACTTTTTATATATTTGATTGGGACTCCCGAAACTAAAGACAATACATAAGCAGCTGATTCTGTAAACTTATAATAAGTTTCTATTTCAGAGTATAGTTCTATTTTATTAGAAACACCAACAGCACGGGCTTTGACAACCTCTCTTGTATATGGTCTTACAAATTTTTCGGGGAATAATCCTTTAAAGTCAACATGGTTAAGTGGAGACTCATGACAATATGTATATGGTCCCCACATAACATACTTCTCTGCCATAGCATTTACCCCATACCATAGACTGGTAACCGGATTCATATATCTCGCACCATAATAGTACAAGCCTGTTTCTTCATCCAGTTCCTTGCCGTTGAATTTATAAGGCAGCTCTTCCGATGAGGAATGTTCGTCGACTAACAGTTCACCATACGGTAAATAGGCATCATATTGGGTGATGTTTCCTTTGTCATCCGTAATGTAACTTGTACTGCCAAGATGGTCGGAATGGAAATAGTATGTTTCCTCCCTCGTGGTATCGTTGGCTATATAACCATATCCGGGCTGAGGATTATCAGGTGTGGATGGGTCATCCCAACTGATGGGTGCTCCGGGTTCACTACCTTGATGCTGGTTGGTCTTTGGTGTCTGGATCCAGCCTTGGGGTACACTGTGGTCGCCGAGTTCCTTGATGATGGTGTTATAACCCACACCGGTATTCTCCGGATCACCGTAGGCTCCCTTCATGGTGGGTACACCGGGGGCGATGCCGAGTTCCTTGTAATATTCTTCCCGTTGTGCCTCTATCTGCCCCATACGAGCAGCGTAATCTTGTTGTCCTGCCGTCACATGACTTCCGTTAACGCCATAGACATTATTGAAACGACCGGTTCCGATACGGGAAGCCACACGCTTGTCACCAAGGAAATAATGTTTGGTGAAGCGATTCTTGTTCACTGTAAGGATACTGGCAGGGTAAATGGTGTAGTCATCCGTCTCATGGAATGTAATACCTTGCGGTGTACCGTTGATATATACGCCTTCCATTGTACCGTGACTCTTGACAATGCGCTCACCTCCGGCATTATAGGTGTAACGGCTGGTCTTGCCATTGTCGGAGAGTACCATCAGGCGGTTTTCCTCATCCCAGAACATTTCACGTGTCGTGTTGGTGGAATCGTTCACCACACGGATAGGATTGCCATTGGCATCGTAGGTGTAATGCTCATAACCGATTTGTGTCGGAGCGGTTGGATGGCTCTCGTCCTCATATTTATAGACAAGGTTGTAGTTCCTCGCTGTGGCTGACGAGTCCACTTGCTGCACCTTGGTCAATGGCTCACTCATCCGTCCAAAGGTCATTTGCATGGTGTATGAGGCATTCTTAGCTTTACCGGTTGCATGAATCAAACGATTGAGTTCATCATACTGATAGCTGTGATTGCTTGCTCCACCAAGTTTCGCCTTATTGATACTTGACTGGCTTTGTGGATCTACGGTATTAATGATGCCCAAGATATTGTCTACCGCATCATAGCGGTACTTGTTTTGCATGATCGGGCTACCGGCTGCCGTCAGATTCATCTCTTCCTGCCGTTCACGTTTTTTGTTATAGGTATAGGTGGTTTCCGTACCGTTACCTAACTTGGTATAAACGGTATGTCCATCCTTGTCATAACCGACTTGTGCAATGAGGGTGCTTTCTTTTCCGAGTTTATTGCTGGTAAGACTTTCCACCTGTCCGGCGGCGTTGTAATGGTATGTAACGATTTCACCATCAGGATAGGTCATAGTACGCACACGGTTCCAGCTGTCATAAGTGGCTCGATAAACATAGGTGCGTATATCGGCTGTACTGGCCATGACCGTGCGAACGGTTTTGGTCACTTCTCCTTGTTTGCCATAATAGTATGCTTCTCCACCAGATGCATCCTCCACAAGTGCCAACCGGCCTGCCCGGTTGTAAGGAGCACCGGCTGCGCCATAGGTATAGGTCACACGGTTGAACAGATTCTCCGGATAAAGCACCTCACTCAAACGTTCATAATCGTAGGTATAGGTTATCGGTGCCTTGTCCGATATGCTGGCTTTCAGCTGAGCGGTGAGCTTGGTAAGTAAGTTGCCGGCGGCATCATAGGTCATATCTGTTTGCCCGGCATCCGGATGCTTCACCATGAGTTTATGTCCCAAGAGGTCATATCGGAAGGTGGTAATGCGGTCATTGGGATGGTGTACGGCAAGTATTTGCCCGATGGGGTCATAGTCGTATTTTACCCTTATATCCTCACCGCCTGCATGCTGCACATTCTCACGGTTACGCCCTTTGGCATCGGTATAACTTTCAGATGACCGTCCTAACGCATCCGTCATCTTGGTTATGAGCATCGGTTCTCCATCATGGTTTGCAATGCTGTATTCGTTTTGGGTCACACTGCCATCTGCAAGGGTGACAGTGGTCTTTCTATCGTGCGTGTCGTATGTGGTTTTAGCCTTCAAATCACCTGTTCCGTTATTATAGGAAGATATTTTGCCGTATGCTTCAGTAGTCGGGAAATAGGTGGCGATATTCCGTCCGAAAGCATCCATAACCGTCCTACCACTTACATCTCCTTTTGAGAGTTCTTATTCTGGTCTATTAGAACGAACTTCAAATGGGGCTATCTAAGTATCTTACCAATTCGAAAATTCTAGCACTCTCGGGGTTATCAACATAATCTTTCCAATAGATAATAGGAACACCATTATCGTATCCATACTCGAATCCATCATAGTTCATTCCTGCATTACGTTGATTATTATCTTCTTCTATAGTATATAAAGAGTCAATATTATCATATAACAAAATCGAGTCTATAGATATACCATTTAATGTTTTTTCCCATTTGGAGATACTGTGGTAAACAAGCTTTAATTGTCTATTATAAACAATTTGTTCAAATCTTCCATTTGGATACAGTTTTAATGTATCATACTTATTTGCGCGATTAACAAATACGCCACAAGGAAAATGTTTTGAACAACTTTGGTTCATGATAAAAATCCCCACGAACACTATGGTCACTACAAATATTCTCATTCTCATTTATGGTTTCATCATTGTTCTTGATCGTAATTGAAGATATTCCCAATATAAATCAATACTCTTTTGAATACTGCTTTTTGATTCTGTCCACATATACGTTTGATATGTATTGCCATAACCAAATCCACTTTTACCCCTTTCTTTATTTTTGAAGATTGGAAGATGATAAAAAAGCGATGTGTTTGACTTTGAATCCATCATCATAAACAAAACTTTATTTCCTAAATCGTACCAGGAAATATTTGCCTCGCCTATCATTTGTTCCCACATATCAAATCCTGCAGTAAGAGGATTAGCATACAAGGTAGTTACCTTAACCGTATTTTTTTGTTTGTTGGATTTTAATACATCAGAACGAGCTGCTAATCCATATACTGAATTGAATTTAGATAAGGAGGAGAATACCCCTTCTTTACTTTCAGAGAAATCACTAAACAGACTATTCTTAGGTCCTTCCTCATCAAGGAATTCCATTGTAATATCCTTCCATGAAACAGAACTCTTACGATGTGTATAGTTGTACATAAATTTACTACCATTGCTTATAGTATTTGTATGCCCATTCTCTTTGTTTACTACTTTCACATCTCCACTTTTTTGATGTATAAAATCAATTTTATTACCACCTAAATTACTTATTACATTTCCATCTGTATCATATTCTCTCATACTTTTTCCATTGGGATCAATGTATTTAATTGGATTGTTTGAGGTATAACAAAAACTGCTTATATTCGGGTCTTTTTCTTGTAAAGGATCCGTACTCATCCACAGACTAATCCTTGGCTCATAGTACCTTGCACCATAGTAGTACATACCTGTTTCCTCATCATACTCCTTGGCATTGAAGAGATAAGGCGTGTTCCATGTATTGTTGCGCTCTTCTATGAACTCTTCGCCAAAGGGTACATACTTAATGTGCTGTACCACCTCACCGTCAAGGTTGGTGATATAGCTGGAACTGCCCAAATAGTCAGGACATTTCTTTTGTTTTATACTTCTTCATAAATACACGTTGTTATTAATTACGGAAAGACAGTCCTCCTGTGTTATAGTTATAATAGTCTTATCTGCATACCTTTCTAAGAATAGGTTCAATTTACGCTGTGGACTGTATGGAAAACATTGCTATCTATCCAATAATGCTTTTTATTTGCTCTTTCAAAATTTCATCGGTTGCTGAATCTTTTTTGAAAAATGGATAAGTCTTATAGAATGTATCTATGTCTATGGAATCCGTATAGTTGTCCATTATCCACGTTGATATGATATAGATTTTCAAATTATGATATGTCCTATTTTGTTGCTCTGCAGGAAGTAAACTTATGGCTTTAAGTATTCCTTTTATTTTCTCGGGATATTTTACCAACATCTTGCTCAATCCATCAGCAAAAGTTTCATCATACTGTTCATCAGTATGTGAAAGGCAATGTCTTACGACTAAATTGTAGTCTAGTTCTTGGGAGAACTCGTCTACAAAAAAGTTCCCGTCTATAATTCTTTGTACAAAAAGGCTATCATCATTCTTAATTTTGATGTCGTTATTTGAAATCTTTTCTTTAACATCTGCCTTCTTTCTCTGAGCAGATATGCCGCTGTGCTCAGAGTTTTGGCTATTACAGCTTGTGAGTCCTAAAGAATAAAATAAAGTTATTATAATCAGGACAGTAATATTAATGCACTTCATCTTTGGTTCTTTCATTTTTTGTTTCGCTTTTTTTAGACTTTTGAGGTTTATGACCTACGACAACGACTTCTGGTAGCATATTTGGATATACTTCTTCTTTGATTCTTTCTCTGTCTTTAAAACTAACAGGGGTTTGTAAATCATCTGTTAATGTGAGAAATCCCATCTTTTCTTTTGGATATTTCTGCCCTAACATAGTAACTATTTCTTTGAGTTCTTTTATATCTGCATCGGCAATTCGCATACATCCATGTGTTCCCATTAAGTCTGGTTGTTGCCTACGACCTCCATGCGTATGCATCCCTTGCCTAGAACCACCTTCACCACCTTGATACTCTAAAGCAAGTAAATCATTTGGACCAAAAGATATTTGGGGATAACGCTTTGTCCCAGTTTTTCTCCATCCCAATATTTTATACAACCCTTGTGGTGTATCTGCGTTGGTCTAATTCCGTTTTCGTCGGCTTCCAAGTACTTTAACAACAGTCTTGTATATTAAATTCCCATTCCTATCATACACGGCATACACAGCATATGGGTGTTGTGCTCTATTTGATGAAGCAGAAACTTTAATATCCCATTTCCCATCAAGGTCAACTCTGCTAGTAGGTGCATTATGCTCATAAACATATGAAGAAACCTCTGGAGCTTCTTCAGACCTTGGATCAACACTCACCCACAAGCTAATCCTTGGCTCATAGTATCTCGCACCATAGTAGTACATACCTGTTTCCTCATCATACTCCTTCGCATTGAAGAGGTAAGGCGTGTTCCACGTATTGTTGCGCTCTTCAATGAACACTTCGCCAAAGGGTACATACTCGATGTGCTGTACTACCTCACCGTCAAGATTGGTGATATAACTGGAGCTTCCCAAATGGTCGGGATGGTAGTAGAACGGCATTTTCTCATAGTCATCGTTGGGCTTGAAACCTTGTGCCAACGAGGGCAAAGCAAGCTTGCTTGAACTTTGCCGAGTGCCGCCAAGGTTCAACAATGTTAAGTTACCCTCGATGGAGCGTGCAACCTTGGCGCGTGCCACGGTTGGTGTGCCATCATTGCAGCAGAAGCCTTCACCGTTCACATAGTCGTTGTTGTCCTCACCATTGTAAGGCACACCGAAGTCGGCATAGTTGTCCTTGATGGCTTGTTGCTGGCGGTTGTACTTCGTCTGATAATCCACACTGACACCGTCTGCCTCTGTGCCTGCGTATGGGATGCGTCTTGGGTCGGCACCATAGCTGGCAAGATCGCCTAATTTGCTGACAATACGTTGGCTTCCGATGTAGATGTGCTTGGTGTATTTACCACCCTGGCTTGCCACAAGGTACGGGCTGACATAGAGGGAGAACTTGGCGGTATTGGTCACGCCACCTGAGAACTCGGAGTTATCACAGATGATTGTCGGCTGCGCCTTGGCAAAGCTCAAGCAAGCTTGGCTCTGCTCTCGGCTTGCACGACAATTCACATAGATTTGTTCACCTTCGCCACTTGATTTCACGGTGCGCTAACCATCGGCATCATACCAATAGCTGGCGACAAAGCCGTTTTCATCACTTGCCAAGAGGCGGTTCTCTTCATCCCAACGATACTTCTTCTCGACAGCCTGCTCATCCTCCTTTCCGTCTTTCTTCATATGGATTATATTCATTCTCTTTTGATTCCATTCTTATCTCCTCCTTTTTTGGAGTATGGTTTTGTACATTACCACAAACTTGTATTTGCAACCGGCTCTCCCTCTGAAAAATCCGTAGATGCATAATACGGGTCATCGGGAGCGTATCCTCCAGAGCCAGACATGATTGAAAATGACACATTCGTAACAACAACGCTTGGGCATTCGTACTTTTTCTTTTTCATAAATTTATCCTTTAATATTTTACCAAAAACTTTGTCAGCGGACGCAAGAAGAACGTTTTCGTTAAGCCAAATGAACAGAGGCAAGCTTGCTTGTACTATGTCATGGCGAGAAAAGGTGCGCGAAAGCGAACCTTTGTTCTTTGGTTTCCGGACGCCGACTTTTTATCTAAATCATGCAGACTGAACAAAAGACAGTCATAAAATGCAAGGGGGCAAATATACTCAAAAAGGAGAAACAGAACACAAAAAAGATTTAAAATCCATCGGTCTTAACAAATATTTATTCCCTTTGTTCAGAATAATGACAGTCAGAACGAATTACCTACCAACAGCTGAGAACATATACCTCATTATAATACTCTGATTAAATAAAAATTCATGCTATTGTCAGGCAGACCGGCTTCTGCCTTTTATAGAATATTCAGCGGGCTACATCGGTGAAAAACAAGATGGTGGCAGCAGCACGGAAGACTGATGAAGAAGTGAAAATAAAGTGAAAGCATACAAGCGGTGCCCTTACGGCAAATCAGCAATCAACGCAAGTACAGCCTAAGAGATGCCATTAACCCCACACTATCGCCATTCTTGTCAGAACAAAAACAAGGTAATATTTGTGCGTATCATTTTTTTTATATAATTTTGCACCAATCAAAAAGGAGGTCCCGTAGCTTAGCTGAATAGAGCGTCAGATTCCGGTTCTGAAGGTCTTGGGTTTGAATCCCAACGGGATCACTGCGGAGAAAGAGGTAAATCGCTTGATTTACCTCTTATTTTTATATTCATTCCTCAAAATACGCCATTCAGGCATCAGATTTCCAAATCCACGTTATCTTATTTACCGTTTTTTCATCAAGTCACTGACCCAATTCTGTATGTTATCACGATTTTCTCCGTTCAACAACTTGCCGTCATGCCATTTCAACTCTGGATATGTATTCCTTAATTCTTTTACACTACCAGTTATTCCGCTTCCACCTGATGTGGCAAACGGAACGAGCATCTTACCTTTCAGGTCATGACTCTCGATAAATGTATTTATGATTCGCGGAGCCTGGTTCCACCAGATTGGATAGCCGATGAAAATAACATTGTAGGGAGAGACATCCAGCTTTGTGTCTTTCAATGCCGGACGAGCCTGCGGATTGTTCATCTCTACAGAACTGCGCGATTGACTGTCGTTCCAGTCAAGGTCATCAGCGGTGTAGGCTTGTTGCGGAACAATCTCATACAATGTACCGCCAGTAATATCAGCAATCGATTGTGCTGCTTTTTCTGTTGTACCAGTGGCGGAAAAGTATACGACTAATGTCTTACTATCGGTTTCCACAATCTTTTCTCCTTTGTTTTGGGCGCATGCGGCAAAGCTCATGGTCATTACCGTCGCCAGAGTCAATATAATCTTATTCATAAATCGATTATTTTTAAAATGTCACTTGGCATATTCCTCTTTGATGACGCGCAGTGCCTTTATAGCGGCGGGGAAGCCGATGTATGGCAGGCACTGGATGACGGCGGCGGTCAGCGTTTCGGGCGAGTTGCCGGCGTTGATATTGCCGTGATAGTGCGAATGGAGCTGGCTCTCGGCTTCCAATGTGGTCAGTACGCAGTAGCCCAACAGCTCGCGCGTCTGCAAGTCGAGTGCGCCACGGCTGTATATCTCACCGAATAAATAGTCTGTGAGGAACTGCTCCACATCCTTGCCCATATCACTGGGCAATCCCTCCATCACCGAGGCAATACCACCGGGATATTGCTTGTCCTGAATAGCTTTGCCTGCCTCATGGCGTGTTTCCTCCGTCACTGTGCCTTGCTTTTCCAACGGCAGGGAGATGCCCCGTTCCTTAAACACCTCGTTCACCGTAGCCACGGCGTTCAGCATCTTGGGGAAGCCGATGAACGGGGCGGTGAGATACATCACTTCGCGCAGTTCCTCCGGAGTGACGCCCACATTGAGTGCCGCACCTGCATGAGCTTTCAGTTGCGGGAGTGTCTGCATCGTGGCGAGGGTGATGCAGGTAATCATTTCGCGTTGTTTCAGCGTCAATTCGCCCGTTAGGAACACCTCACCGAAGATGAACTTCTGAAGAATGTCCATCATTTCCGGATCTGTCCCCTGTCCGGTCAGAGCTTCACCGCCGAACAGAGTGTGATAATTCTGCTTGCATACTTCGATTCTGTTCATTTTGTCTGTTGTTTGTGCCGTCGCGGACAGGCTTGCTGTCAGTGCGATGGCGATTATACCTATTACTTTTTTCATATTATTCAACATAAGGGGTTATAAACTCTTGCCCAACTGGTAGGCTTGCTGCGGATAATCAGTATTCCTGACGCTGCCCGCCGTCCATACTCCTGAAGCCACCACTTCGCCCACGCTTGTCCAACCGAGATAATCCATCAGCGTATGGTAATGCACCAGCATCGGTTCCGCCTCTTTTCGTGAGGTATCGGCGTAAGTCATCAGGAAGACGGCTTTTTTTGATACTCCCTTTATCTGTCCGTTGATGGCATAGAAGCGGTCTATCACCCGTTTCATCTGCGCCGAGATGCCAAAGTAATACATCGGCGTGGCGAATACCACCATGTCCGCGTCTATCAAATGGGAACGTAGTTCCTGAAAGTCGTCGTTGAAAACACATGGTCCGTCCATACCGCAACGGTTGCAGGCGCGGCACGGTTCCACCTGCTTGAATGCGCAGTCAAAGCGGAACACATCGTGTCCTTTTTCTTCAGCGCCTTTGATGAACTGCTCCGCCAGATAAGCGGAATTGCCGTTCTTACGGGGACTGCCCGTCAGTACCACTATCTTCATATTGTCAGTTTTTGATTCGTTGTCGTTTATATGATTGAAAGCATGCACCAACCCCGTGCCAGCTACCGCCGTACTCAAGGCTGCCATTGTAGATTTCTTCAGAAATTCGCGTCGTTCCATTATGTTATCTGTTGTTTTTATTCGTAATTTTATATTCTTTGATATGTTCGGACAATCCTTTCAGTATCTCCACTTCGTTATCCTCCAAGAGTATGGCTGACTCTCTGTAAATGAAATGGCGCAATAGTTGTTGCGGTGTGACGTGGTGGCGGTCTGCGATGAAGCATACCGCCTCATCCGCACACAATTCCTCTGGTAATTCTGTTTTACGTTTCATTATATCCTTCTTTTTATCTGATGCAAAGTTACGTCGAAATGAAGAGGAATGCTGTAACCATAAACTGGCAAACCGAACCATTTTTACTGAAATTGCAACATGCATGACCCATTGTCAGTAAAATGCCTTATCTTTGCATAAGGCAAGCTGCACCCGGCAAGCTGTAAACAAGTTTTTCATTGTAACCATTTGCATTGCCTTTGTATCGGTTTAACAGAAAGAACTATGAGCAAGATACTGAAAGTACGAAATGTCAACGACTATGCCAGCTACGTTGGATGCAAAGAACAGCATCCGTTGGTCAGCGTCATCAACTATGACGAAGTTTCGCCCGTGCGTCACAGTCTGAACGATTATGGCGTGTACGGCATCTTCTTCCACGATGAGGCGGAGATAGACCTGGCATACGGCTGCGGCAAGTATGATTACAAGAAGGGTACGGTCATATGCGTGGCTCCAGGTCAGATAGGCGGCAAGGAGGACAACGGCGAGGAAGTGATGCTGACAGGCTGGGCGTTACTTTTTCACCCAGACCTGTTGCACGGTTTCCCGCTGGAAAAACGTATCAAGGAATATTCCTTCTTCGATTACCGCATCAACGAAGCCCTGCACATGACCGACGAGGAGCACGACATCCTCGCCTCCCTGATGCGCCAGATGCGTGAGGAACTTGTGGGGAAACCGGACGAACTTCAAAACACCATCCTCGTAGGCTACATCGAACTGACGCTCAACTTCTGCCAACGTTTCTACAACCGCCAGTTCGTCACCCGAAAGATAGAGAACTCCGATATCCTCGTCCGCTTCGACCGCCTGCTCCGCAACTATTTCGAGGATAAACTCCAAATGACCCTCGGTCTGCCCACCGTACAGTATTGCGCCGACAAGCTGTGTATGTCGCCCAACTATTTCGGTGATGTCATCAAGAAGACGACCGGCGATACGGCAAGCAGCCACATTCGCCAGTTCGTCATCCAGCTTGCCAAAAACGGGCTGGCAGCAGGGGAAACCATCTCCCAAATGTCCGACCGACTCGGCTTCGAATATCCCCAGCACTTCAGTCGGATGTTCAAGAAGCAGGAGGGCGTCACGCCGACAGAATACTGTCAAAGGGTACGGACATGACGCTCGGGCGTTTTGGATATCATTTCCCCAACCGGTTATATTCCTCTTCAGTCACAGGCTCCAGCCATTCGTTGGACGTGTTTTCTCCTGGCACCTCAAAGGCGAGATGCGCGAACCAGCTGTCCGCCGCCGCTCCGTGCCAGTGCTTCACATTCGCCGGGATATGGATGACATCGCCCGGAAGCATCTGCACCGCAGGCTTGCCTTCCTCCTGATACCAGCCCTTGCCCGCCACGCAGACCAGCATCTGCCCTCCTCCTTTCGTTGAGTGGTGGATATGCCAGTTGTTGCGGCAGCCCGGCTCGAAAGTGACATTGTTGAACGGTATCTGCTCCTTGGATATGGGAGCCAGATAACTGTTGCCGATGAAATACTTGGCGTAAGCGGTGTTCGGCTCACCGATGGGGAATATCATTTCCCGCTGGAAAGCAGCCTTGCCGTCCCCTACTGTTTCTGCAATTTTTTCCTGTGCCATAATTCTTTGTACGTTAGTCATTGTTACCACTAATAATAAAAACAATATTCTTTTCATCTTTTCAAATGTTACTCCATAAAGTTATTGATTCTGTTTGCAGGATTGAGCGGTGTCTGGTCAGACAGCTCCAATGATTTGACCATGTGCAGCGTCCCCTGTTTGTATTTTCGGAAATGCTCGGAAGCGATATGTTTGTCGTATGCCTCCTTGCTGGCGTATGTTTCAAGGATGGTTATCTTACATGGATTCTCTTTCTCACCGACTGCATACATGGTCAGCACGCCCGGTTCTGTGCGAAGGGATATTTCGCCCACCTCGGTCACATATTCTATATATTCATCGAGGAACTGCGGATAGACTTCGATTTTCGAGAGGCGCACTATGCCGTCGGCAGCCATTCGTTCCTTATCGCACATACCCGAATGTTTGGACGAATGCCCATTCCTTCCTGCCCCGCCGCATGACATAAGTCCGAGCAAGAGCAATGCGGATAATATATTCCGTGCAAAATTAAATTTCTCCATCAATATACTATTGTCATTAAATTCTTACATTTATATTTTATGTTCCTTTCCTTAGAAGATGTTCTATATTAACTGATATTATAAATTTTATCTGATTGCAATTAATTTAAAACACCAATCCAACTTAATGCCTTGCATAATCATTACTCATCTGTTATTTTCTTTATGATTTTTGCAGGCACGCCACCCACTACCACATTGTCCGGAACGTTTTTATTGACTACCGCTCCGGCTGCGACGACAGCATTGTCACCGATGGTCACGCCTTGCAGGATAGTTGAGTTGGAGCCTACCCACACATTCTTGCCCAACACTATAGGTGCAGGGTAAGTGTGCTTGCGCTCTTCGGGTGATAAACCATGATTCAGCGTAGCGAACACGACGTTATGTCCAATCTGGCATCCGTCACCGATAACAACGCCTCCATGATCCTGAAAATGACAGCAGGCATTTATGAATACATTCTCCCCGATGGTGATATTCTTTCCGAAATCCGTATAGAATGGCGGAAAGACACGCAACGATGAAGGCACATCACAACCGAACAGTTCTGAAAGTAACTTGCGCACTTCCGCCTGAGCGTGGTAAGCCGCATTCAGCCGGAAGGTGATGCGACGTGCGGCATCACTCATTTCATCCATAAACATATGTATGTCTTCGGTGTCAAGAGCATTACCCGTCTTTACATAATCTTTGAATTCGTTGATTGTCATACTATTTTAATATTTGTTCTTAGAATTGTCTTGTCATTTCCCCATAGTCTCCTTCACTCTCTCCAGCAAATCGGGAATATCCAGATGCTGAGGACATTTAGCCAAGCATTCACCACATGCGACACACGAGGATGCAGGGTCACCGCGCTGGACGGGCGACATCGAGACGGTGTAGTCAGCCATCGCCCTCTCCTTGTTGCGGTGCAGGATGTAGTTGTTGTACACATAGGCAAAGATGTAACCGATGGCGACATTGTGCGGACATGGAATGCACTGGTAGCAGCCCGTGCAGTCGATGTGTCCCGGTGCGTGACGATAGGCATAAACGGCTGCTCCCAACGCCTCGCGCTCGGCGGGTGTGAGCATGTTGGGACGGGCTTTGGAGGCGTACCTCAGATTCTCCTCCACGTCCTCTATGTTACCCATTCCGCTCACCGCCACGCTCACTTCGGGAATGTCCCACAGATAGTCCAACGCCCATTCGGTGTCTGGCTTATGGATTCCTGTGGAGGCAAGCGCGTCGCGCATCACTTGCGGAAGACTGGCGAGGAATCCCGTTCGGACGGGCTTCATCACCGCCAGTCCCATGCCGTTGGCAGCGGCATACTTGGGACCGAGCACACCCGCCTCGTATTCATAATCCAAATAATTATGCTGGATGAGACAGAAGTCCCACGCGGGAGTGTATTCCACCACTTTCTTGAACAGTTGCAGACTGTCGTGGAAAGAGAAGCCCATGAAGCGTATCTTGCCCTGCGACTTCAACCGCTCCATCTTCTCTATAAGCCTGTAAGGCAGCACATAGTCATTCCACGCGCGGTGCATTATCATGTGGATGTGGTAGAAGTCGATGACATCCGTGCCGATAGTACGGCGCGACTGGTCGAAGAACTTCTCGAAGTCGTCTGCCGACCGCATCTCCCACCACGGCATCTTGGACGTGACATATACCCGGTCGCGCCAGCCTCCGGCGAGGGCTTTGCCAACTGCCTGCTCACTCTCTCCACCGAGATAGACACGGCCCGTGTCTATATAGTTCACGCCTCCCTCGATGGCACGGCGCACCATAGGAGTGGTCTGGTCAAAGTCCACGTGTCCGTCCTTCATAGGCAGGCGCAGCATCCCATAACCCAACGCAGACACATTAACTCCCGTGCGCCCCATCGGACGGTACTGCATCTGCGGGTTATAATTCAAAATATCTTTGGCAAGCTGTTCTCGCGCCGCTTGCTTTTCAGCCTCCTGCGCTATGACTTTCGTACCGCTCACGGCTCCTACAGTTGCTGCAAGAAGTCCGCTTTTGATAAAATCACGTCTGTCCATACCTTTATAAATAAATAATAAATAATGACGTATGAATAATCAATCCGGTCCTGTCAGCCGCGCAGGATTCCGACGGACATACATGTGGATGTCGCACACGCAATGCAACAGCACATCATTGGTAAACTTGCCGTCGTTCTTCCTGTCTTGCAACTGATTCATCGCCTGTACCGATATTGTATTGTAAGCAGGCAAAGCTTCTCTGCTCACGACGGAAGTCCTGATAAAGTATCTTCCGCTTATTTTATAATACTTATTCATACTTGTCCTCTTCTGTTGCAAAAATAGATATATATGATGCAAAAGACCGTAACTATTTCACGGAGAAATGTGACGCTTTTACTGATTTATCAACTAATGGCTCAAGCTACAACGTCAGACATTGCACACTGTGATAATACATGTCCAAGCAATGGAAAAGGTCACGAGGAATGCAAGTCTACCGGCACTTCAGATGGAGATGTACGTTCTTTACTCAGAAATGAAGAACGGCACATAACGAAGTGAGCTGAAGACTAAGACTCACACCACAACCATGTTCTCAAAGACGGACTGATTAGCAACAATTTCCAATAATCACTATTTATTATACAAAACGTCACAAACAATCGCCTTAAAACTTCATTTTGCCAGAATATCTGTTTATATTTGCAACTGCATTAAAATAACCAGAACTTATTATATGAACAATTTTACATCTCTTGCGACAGCCTTTGTCGCCATTTCGATGAGTATTCCCTCCTTCGGGCAGGGCATAACAATCAATCCTGAGAGAGTGAACCACCAGGATGGAAGCTACGACGCAACGTCGAATACAGTCACCATCACAGCCGAGGCACCTACGATGACTGAGTATGACTGGGATACCTACACGCAGCAGGAACTTCCTTACATATCTTATATAGCCATCCATCGCCACCGCCCCGGCACCGAATGGTCCGATGAGGAACTCGGCAGGATAACGAATCCTGAACCGGGAAAAGTGATAGAGTTTGTTGACAACACGGTGGAGCCGGACAGGCAGTATGAGTACGGCATAACCGTACATGTGGACGACCTGCAAAGCCAGCAAGCTTATCTGCAGATATACACCGGCATCACACCTGGCTATCTGAAATCGTTCACAGCCAGAGCCGTGCCGGGCAATCCTAACGTGGTGGAGATGACAGCCGTAGCTCCGGACACCGCCGAGACGGGCGAGTCTCTTGACGGCAGCATTCTGAGCATACACGTGCAGCAATACAGCGGCAGCTTCAGCTATTCGGACATACACTCGATAGACGGTGTGAAGCCCGGACAGACCTACAGCTGGACGATTGACAATCTTGAGAGCGACAAGCTTTACACCTTCCGCGCCATGGCATACGTGGGAAACGAGGGCAAAGGCGGCTTCTCTGAGGCTAATGTGTACTTAGGACTCGACTATCCCGGCAGCCCGCAAAACGCGACCTGCTCACAGGAGGGTGAAGGTGTGCGCATCACATGGGAAGCACCGGCAGCAGGAGGACGCGGCGGCGACTACGACCCGGAGCACACCACATACACACTCGTGCGTGTCTACTCAGACGGCACCAGAGAGGTGGTGGCAAAGGGTATAGCTTCTACGGAATATGTAGATACGCCCGATGTTGAAGAAGAAATGTCCGTCTCTTACGAAATAAGCGCAGTCAATGCGGCAGGCGAATCTATCAAGGCTGCCAGCACAGCCACTGTGAGCATAGGCAAGGCTGCCTCGCTGCCATTCACCGAGTCGTTTGCTTACGGAGCGATGAGCCACAAAGGCTGGCAGACAGAGACAACACAAGACGACGAATACTATACATACGTGGCATGGAGTTTTCCGGAAGAAACATCAATGTACTACTTCCCCACCGACAAAGACCTCACCATTGTGTCTCAGGACACAGACCGCGGAATGGCACAATGCGACTTCTACGGCTTTTCGCCCGACGGACAGACGGAGAGCATGTCTACTCCGCACATCGACGTGGACGGCATGACCGGTATTGACATCAGCTTCTGGCTCTATTACGTGCCGGACGGAGGTACCGACAACGAACTGCGCGTGTATGCGAGCCGCGACGACAGCGACTGGGAACAGCTCTTCACCACCAACGGATTGAGCGGAAGCCAGCCCGAATGGCGCGAGATAAAACTGAAAGCCAACACCGACGGCTGCAAGAAAATAAAACTTAAATGGAGCGCGATAGCCCACAACGGCTCGCCTACAGACGTTATAATAGACAACATCAGTATAAAGAACGGCGATACATCCGACGGAATAGCCAAGCCCGAGACCGACAACGGCGAGACCAGCCACCGCACTGAATACTTCAGACTTACAGGCGAGCGCGTGTCAACTCCTGCACACGGAATATTCATAGTGCGCAAGGACGGCAAGACCACTAAGCAGGTGTTCAAGTGATGTGACGCAAAAAAGTCGGACTGACCGAACCTCAATCGTTTAATAAAAAGAACTTGGAGGTCATCATTCAGGCAATATTTCCATTTCATCTTATTGCCGTCCGCTGAAACTTTCAGACTGTAAAAAAAATAAGGTTGAATCCCGGGCGAGGAATCCAACCTTATTTTTTTCCAGTCTGAAAGATTTGGCAGACGGCAATAATAAAGTATAATGACATATCCGGATTTGCAAAATCTCACGACCCGGTTGTGTCGTCATAATTATAAATCACAATTTGATTTTGCGTACGACATCACCCACACGTACAATATAAACATCATGAGGCAAAACCTCTGAAGTGTATGTCTTTATGATCGAACCGCGTCCAATCAACCGCCCGTCTATCCTATGTATGGAGTAAATAGCAGGAACTGGGTGCACATCTGAATCTTCTATAACAAGCCGGCTGTCTCTTCCATATACCTTGTACCTGCCGGCATTGTCTGTCCGGGCAGATGCAATCCCTGTCGGGAAACGGTCTGTCTCAATGTAATTGGTAAAATAACTCCATCCGAAGGCGTTTATGTATTTCTTTGCCGAACCGTAAGGAACATATACGGGTATGTCTTGGCGTATAGAGCCATAAAACGTGTGACGCTCCGGATTTGACGGTACATGACCGCAAACGGGAGGTTCTGGTGACAAGGAATATATTTTCTGAATACTTCCTGAGACAAATGCCGAGCCTCCAAGATATTTAACCGTGGCAGGGAACACAAGTGAGTCTAATTGACAACCCTCGAAAGCCTCCGCGCCCACCCTTTCCAAATTTGGAGGAAGCGAGATGTTCTTCAATTTGTGACAACCACTAAAAGCATACAATCCTATTTCTTTAACGGTCTTTGGAATCTGAGCTTCTTCCAGATGTGGGCAACCGGAACAGACACGGCTGGGGATAGATGTCATCCCTGCGGGAAACACTATTCGTTTCATGTTCACGTTACCATGAAAAGCCGCGTTACCTATTTTCCTGACACTGTTGGGCACTATGATCTCACTGAAACTGGTGGCATAAAGAGAAGCCGTACCTATGCTGTCCAAACCATCGGGTAGGGTCATCTCATCAACTCCTGCAGCATAAAATGCAAGATCAGCAATGGTTTTGAGCGTGGACGGCAGAACCACTTTCTTCAAACGTCTACACCAGTTAAAGCAATTGACGGGTATTTCAGCAACACCCTCTGGTATTACGATTGATTCTATCCACGTGTCTTCAAAACTGCTGTCTGATAATTTCTTTAAGGAAGCAGGCATATTGATTTGTTGTAATGCCAACCCTAAAAAGGAAAATGCTCCTATCTCCATAATGTCATCCGGAAGGATGACCCGGCGTATCGGTATATACTTCTTCTTATTTTCGTACATATCCCAATCAAAAAAAGCCTCGTCAGGAATTCTGTGTCCTTTAATTTGCGCATATTGCAGGTTTACAACCCTCACCCGTCCTTCCTTTGCACAACGGACTATGACCTTAAAGTCAAGGCTGTCCATCGGACCATGCACTATAAGAGAATCTATACCATCCCATTTGTCACCAAGAGCCTCATCCAACTGTCCGTATTCACTGACCTTGGCATCATAGAAACTTTCCTGCCCGCAAACTTGCCGGGAAGAAACAAACAGCAGCAGAAACAAAGTTAATATAAATATTTTTTTACACATTGTTATATATATTATGGTTGTAAGTATAAGGCGTCAGGAGACAGGATGCCTCCTGACGCATGCTAATCACATTTGATTTTGAGAATCATTTCGCTGTGGCATTTCAATTATATTCACTTGAGAGTCCTACAAAATTGAAACATTGCATAACATACATGCTGTCAAAAATAGAACTCTATTCATGATTACTGTTTTTGGTTTTACATTTCGTTTAAGTCCGTACAAGACAAAAACGGTTGTCTGAAAAGTTAATTGATAAATGGAATTCCGCCACCTGGCAGACTTCCAAAGAAATGAGCTGTAAATTCTTTTTTATTTCATAGGTGATGGTTTTAGATTATTAACCGTTCCAAATATATGTATATTATTTCATATATCAAAACATTTTCTATCTTTTTTTTGTATTTTCTTATATCGCATATGTTATCGGCACATGTTGCACTAATATTTCTTAACCCGAATCATCAGACTTCCATTCTTATTTCATGCTGCTGTCAGCCAGATTGTATTCTGCTTTATCGAACGTTTTAGTTAAGCCAGATGTGCAAGACTAAGCTTGTTTCAGGCTTGTCATGGCGAGAAAAGGTGCGCGCAAGCGAACGTTTTCGATAATGCAGATGAGAAGAGTCCAGCTTGCTTGAGCTATGCCATGACGAGACAAAGTTCATTCTGGAGAAAAGCAGTGCCATTGAGCGCAATGAGAGCTTGTTCTCATTGCGCCGAACGCAGCCTGTTTATTGAAAATATCATTATTATATCACTAAATATAAAACTCGATGCAAATAAAAAAGGAGGACGCGGAAACGTCCTCCTTTTATGCTCCAGGCTTTATGCCTTTACCACAAAGCCACCTTGCCTGCTATTCCCAAGTCAAGCGTAGCCTTTGTTATGCCTAATGCCTTAAACACACGGCTCATTGTCGGGATACTTATGCTGTATCCTCGTTCCATACGTGATATTTGAGCCTTTTGCACACCGATACGCTCTCCTAACTCTTCCTGTGTGAGGTTCTGTTTGAGCCTTGCCTTTTTTATAGCCTCTCCAATCCGGTAGGCGTGCAAAGCCTCTTCCACCTTGCCGTCAAAATCATCTCTCTCAGGTGTGCCCTTCTTACCGATAAGCTCGTCTGTAACTTCCTCCAAGGAGTATAGTTTCATGTTTCCGACCTGTTCCATATCCTATATCTTTTTGAGTTCAAAATATCGTTTCATAATAGCTTCAGCGTGGGCTATTTCCTTTTTAGGAGTTTTCTGTGTCTTTTTCATTATTCCATGAGTGGCTACCACCAAAGCCCCTATTTGCTTATGCCGACATCGTTCACGGCAATGGTCGCCGTCGAATGGCTGGCTGCATGGAATTGCAGATGTTACACACCTATATCTTTACCTGTTTCCTTCAGACCGATATTGATTGACATGTTCAGCTCGCTTTCGGATTTGAAACGTTCATGAGAGTTGAAAAACCAGGTCTTTGCCTGCATATTTATGTATAAGATTCCTTTTTTCCGGATAAGACTTCACTTCTATCCTTGCGAGGTCTGCACTTCTTTCTATATATACAGTGCGACAACGCCGCTCCTCCACCGCCGCACATTTATTCCCCATCCTCGGCATTGCCGCCGGCGTGAGTCCCGCGAAACGAATCGACGATACCGATTATCTCGTTTCCGTATTTCTCAGCTCTCTTAGGTCCTATGGACGACAGTCCCACCAGTTCATCTGGCGACTTCGGCATGGTGTCGGCTATGGCTTCAAGCGATTTTGTGTGCATTATACAGTAAGACGGCATCTTTGTCTCCAACGCTTTTTCTCTGCGCCATGCGACAAGAGCCTCAAGCACCCTGTCGCTGGCGGAACGGTGTCCGGACGCGGTGGAAGAAGCCGTCCGGACGTCAGCCGCGGCTTTCTTTCTTTTTACGGCAGGTGCCTTTCCGGCAGAGGAGCGGCTTCCTGTCCGGCGTTCAGCCGTACGTGAAGACTTGCGGTTTTCAGTCTCCGCGCCCTCCGCACCTATCCTCGTCTTCTCCCGCATATACCTGTTGGCGTCAAATCCGTTTTCCACGACAAAGCCAAGCAGGTGCCGTTTGCTGTCCAACGATGTCTTCAGCTCGGACATATATTCTTCAATCCGCTGCGAGAGTTCTTTGTTTTCAGTGACAATATCGAGTTTTCTGACGAAGCCGTCAACTTCTGTCAGCCGTTTGAGAAAGTATGACGCGCCCTTTCTTATTCTCTCCGCAAGCGCGGAGTCTTCGGCAAAGCCGTCTGTTGTCATGACCATCCTGACATACTGTTTATGGAACTTGTCTGACACGGCAGCCACCTCCGACACGAGCCGCGCGCTGCGAGCCTTGAACTCCGTAGACGTGCGCGAATAGCGGCGCGACATGTGTTCAGTCATGATGCGTGTCATGGAGTAGAACGGCGAGATGACGGAAGTGAAGTCGAACAGACCGTCGAGCATCGCCACATAATATCTGCGCTGCATTCCGCCCAGCATCCGAGCGTCGGGAATGTTGCGGCGCGCGTCGCTTACAAACCCGTCCACAGCCCCGTCGCGTATTATGGCGGCACGAGTGAGCGGCGCACTGAGCACCAGTCCTTCGAGCGTCCGGCAACGGCTGAGAGCCACGTAGGTCTGCCCGTGAGCGAACGACATGGAGGCGTCTATCACGGCATGGTCGAACGTAAGTCCCTGACTCTTGTGTATGGTTATCGCCCAAGCCGTCTTCACGGGGAACTGACGGAACACCCCGTTCACCACCTCGCTTATCTCCTTCGTGTCGTTGTCCAGCTCGTAGCGAGTGTTCTCCCATGTTTCCGGCTCCACCTCTATCTCCGCGCCGCCGTCCTTTGGTCTGACGGTGAAGCCCCTGCTGCCTATCGAGCAGACGGTGCCTATCATGCCGTTATAGTAGCGTTTCTCGGGCGAAGAGTCGTTTTTGACAAACATCACCTGCGCCTTCTCCTTCAGCGTAAGCCGTTCGTCAGTGGGATACATATAGTCGGGGAACACACCTTCTATTTCGGCGTCATAGGTGTAAGCCTTCCCCGGCAGGGCTTCGAGCCTCGCGTTGTTCACCCGTTGCGCCTGGGCGTTGTGTGTTGTCAGGCGTATGCATCCCTCCACGCTGTCTGCATCGAATCCGGGTATATAACGGCTGTTCAGAGTGTCGAGCACGCTCTGGTCGGCTGTATTGTCGCGCACGCGGTTGAGCAGAGCCACAAACTGCGGGTCAGCCTGCCTGTACACCTTGTTCAGTTCCACCACTGCATATTCCGTACGTGCCAGAGCGTTGCTGCTGAAGAAATAAGGCGTGGAATAATACTGCTGCAGGATGGTCCATTCCTCGTCCTTCACCACGGGTGCAAGTTGCCCGAGGTCGCCTATCATCAGCAGCTGCACACCTCCGAAGGGACGCTTGTCGCGACGGCAGAGGCGCAGCACGTAGTCCACGGAGTCGAGCACATCCGCCCTCACCATGCTTATCTCGTCTATCACAAGAAGGTCGATGGCGCATATCACACATTTCTTCTCCTTGCTCATGCGCACCTGAGAGCCCTGCGTGCCGAACTTGGCTCCGGGCACGTAAGGGGCGAAAGGCAGCTGGAAGAACGAGTGCATCGTCACTCCGCCAGCATTGAGGGCGGCTATGCCTGTGGGCGCCACGACGACGGCACACTTCGATGTATGTTCCTTCAGATTGCGCAGGAAGGTGGTCTTGCCCGTCCCTGCCCTACCGGTGAGAAAAAGACTCGTACCGGTGGTCTCTATTATGTTCCACGCCAGCTGTGCTTCCTCGTTCATGATGTGCTGTGTTTTTTAAGACAGGCACAAAGTTACGCAAAATAGCTGAAAACCTGCCATCGGCACTCTAACAAAAAATAACGCGCCGCTGTAGGGCATGATACGGAAAATGAGTAATTTTGCATCAGCTTAAAGGTAAACAACATTTCACAGAGTCATGATAAAAGCACTGTTTTTCGATATAGACGGAACACTCGTGAGCTTCACCACACACGCCATACCGCAGTCAACGGTGAAGGCTCTCACACGCGCCAGAGAGAAAGGCATAAAGATATTCATCTCCACCGGACGGCCTATGCCGTTCATCAACAACCTCGGAGCGATAAGACACCTTATAGACGGATATATCACCACCAACGGAGCATGCTGCACCATCGGCGACAGGACTGTAAGGCTCACACCTATAGCCCGCCCTGACACGGACAGACTGCTGGAGTTTGTAAGAAACGAGCGCACCGGGTGCGTGGTGATGTGCAACGAGGGCACGGCAATGCTCAACAAGACACCCGACACAGACCATGTGCTGTACGACATTCTTAACATAAGATATGACGACATGGCTATGCCGCTCGACGAAATACTGCAACGTCCGGTGTTGCAGATAACACCGTTCATCACCCGCGAGCAGGAAGACGCGCTCATGCATCAGCTCCCTGACTGCGCCTCAACACGATGGTATCCCGCCTTCTGCGACATAACGTCACGCCTTGCCGACAAGAGCCGCGGACTGGAGGCTGTGGCGGAGGCTGCCGGCATAGGCATAGAGGAGACGATGGCTTTCGGAGACGGGGGCAACGACATACCCATAATAAAACGCGCCGGCACGGGCATAGCCATGGGCAACGCCCTCGACAACGTGAAGGATGTGGCTGACTACGTCACCGACCACATCGACAACGACGGCATAGCAAAGGCTCTCGAGCACTTCGGAGTGACCGCCTGACAATGACGGCGCAAACGGACAGTGGGCAGACCGGGCACCGCCAAATGTTAAAAAACAACCCTGCCAAAGCGTCAGATACACCCTGAAGTTTTCTCACGGGTGCATTGCGGCGCGAAAAAAGCATTTTTCCAACCTGTCGCGCAACACACTGACAATCAGCGGAAAACACAAAAACGAGCCACACCGGGGCTGAAACAGTCTCGCGAAAGAGCCCGTTCTGTAGTGCCGGACGGGCTCTTCCGCATGACAGAAGAGGCTTTATCACATCTCCAAAAAGCCTTTCCGGCAACGCTAAAAAGGCTGAAACAGCAATTTTCCGAGCATTAAAAACCATGCATAGACCATGTTCAGGCAGTTCAGGAGGGCATGAATGGGGGTAGAAAACAGGGCACTCCCACCTGCTGCGACATGCCGGAAGGATGCGGAAAGTGTTAAACCGCACCGGAGTTTTCGTTAATAATTGTTTACACCGGAGAATAAGGCACGATTTATGCATCCGCATCTTCACAAGCGACATGCCCTGCCACATGCAGGAAACGCACTTCCGCCGCATCCCGACATACTGACAAAGAGAAGCCGGCAACCGTTATTTTTCGTCATTTTTTTCGTTTTTTACAACGATAATTTGTAAGTTTGCAAATACAAACACACTTTGTACGGCATGCCCGTACAGAGGCTGAACACGCACACCGGACAATCAAAAAGAAAGATAAAGACAGGAATGTGCGACAGAATGGAGGATAAACGAAGTTCCACCTTATCCCATACCGCATGACTACAACTTACATTATATAAAGAAAAAACATATTTTAGACAATAACACAAAATGGACATTACCGAACGATTTTTAAACTACACCAGATTCGACACGCAGTCGAGCGAAGAATCGGACAGCGTGCCAAGTACGTCAAAACAGCTTGTTTTTGCCGAATATCTCAAAAAAGAACTCGAGGACGAAGGCTTCAGCGATGTGGAGATGGACGAGAAGGGCTACATCTACGCTACTCTGAAGTCGAACTCCAAGAAGAATATACCGACAATAGGATTCATCTCCCACTATGACACAAGCCCCGACTGCAGCGGCAAGAACGTCAATCCGCGCATCATAAGAAACTACGACGGAGGCGACATTGTGCTGTCTGAAGGCATCATTTCCTCACCGGCTAAATTCCCGGAACTGCTTCAGCATAAGGGCGAGGACATCATCGTGACCGACGGCTACACCCTGCTGGGGGCTGACGACAAGGCGGGAATAGCCGAGATAGTGCAAGCCATGTGCTGGCTGCGCGACCATGACGAGATAGAGCACGGTGACATCCGTGTGGGATTCAACCCTGATGAGGAAATCGGAATGGGCGCCCACCACTTCGATGTGGAGAAATTCGGATGCGAATGGGCATACACCATGGACGGCGGAGACCTCGGAAACCTGGAGTATGAGAACTTCAACGCCGCGTCGGCTAAGATACACATAAAGGGCATAAGCGTGCACCCGGGCTATGCGAAGGACAAGATGGTGAACGCCAACAGGCTGGCGGCGGAGTTCGCGACGATGCTGCCGGAGGACGAGACTCCTGAGACCACAGAGGCTTATGAGGGCTTCTACCACCTTCTGGGCATACAGGCAAACATAGAGAACGCTACGCTCCATTACATCATACGCGACCACGACCGCGAGCGTTTTGAGGACCGCAAGGACTTCATCGAGGACTGCGTGAGGCGCATGAACGACAAGTACGGCAACGGAACGGTGACGGCAGAGCTGAAGGACCAGTACTACAACATGAAGGAGAAGATAGACCCCAACATGCATGTCATAGACATCGTGCTGAAAGCCATGCAGGACTGCGGTGTGCCGCCAAAGGTGGAGCCGATACGCGGAGGCACCGACGGCGCGCAGCTGTCGTTCAAGGGACTGCCCTGCCCCAACATCTTCGCAGGCGGAGTGAACTTCCACGGTCCGTATGAGTTTGTGAGCATACAGGTGATGGAGAAAGCCATGCAGGTGATAGTGAGGATATGCGAGCTCACGGCACAGTATAACGACTGAGCCACTGCATGAGAGACACAAGGCACGGCGCATGGACATCCGCTACGACTGTCCATGCGCCGGTGCATATACAGACACTTATCAGGGAACAACAATGGCAGAGACACCTAATTTCATATCCGACCTCGCGCTGATACTTATAGTGGCAGGCGCGGTCACAATACTGTTCAAGAAACTCAGACAGCCGCTCGTGCTCGGCTATGTGGTGGCGGGATTCATAGTCAGTCCGCACATGCCGTACACCATGTCGGTCATCGACAGCTCGAGCGTAGGCACGTGGGCGGACATCGGAGTGATGTTCCTGCTCTTCTCGCTCGGGCTCGACTTCTCGTTCAAGAAGATAATGAAGATGGGCGCGTCGCCCGTCATCTCCACGTGCACCATTATCTTCTGCATGATGACGCTGGGCATCATCGTGGGACACTCGTTCGGATGGAAACGCATGGACTGCATCTTCCTCGGCGGAATGCTGGCAATGAGCTCCACCACAATAATATATAAGGCATTCAACGACATGGGTCTAAGGCAGCAGAAATTCACCGGTTCGGTGATGAGCGTGCTCATTCTCGAGGACATACTGGCTATTGTCATGATGGTGATGCTGTCGGCTATAGCCGTCGGGAGCGGCGCCGACGGAGAACAGATGGTGGGCAGCATAGCCAAGATAGTGTTCTTCCTCATCCTTTGGTTTGTGGTTGGCATAGCCTTGGTGCCGCTGTTCCTGAGGTCGGTGCGCAGGCTCGTCAACGACGAGACGCTCCTCATCGTGTCGCTCGGGCTGTGCTGCCTGATGGCTGTGCTGTCCACAAAGGTGGGCTTCAGCAGCGCTTTCGGAGCGTTCGTGATGGGTTCCATCATATCGGAGACCATCGAGGCGGACAAGATAGAGCGGCTTGTCTCACCGGTGAAGGATCTCTTCGGCGCGATATTCTTCGTGTCGGTGGGCATGCTTGTCGACCCCGCGATACTCGTGGAGTATGCCCTCCCGATAGTGGTGCTCGTCATAACTATACTCGTTGGACAGGCTGTCTTCGGCACACTCGGGTTCATGCTCGGCGGACAGTCGCTCAAGTCGGCTATGCGTTGCGGATTCTCCATGGCGCAGATAGGCGAGTTCTCGTTCATCATAGCCTCTCTTGGACTCTCGCTCGGAGTGACAGGACACTTTCTGTATCCTGTGGTTGTGGCGGTGTCGGTCATAACCACGTTCCTCACTCCTTACATGATAAAGCTGTCGGTGCCGTGCTATGGCTACGTGGAACGCCATCTGCCTGAAAACCTGATAAACACTCTCAACAACATATCCATGAACAACGCGCCAGCACAGGAGAGCAAATGGAAGAGACTCATCACGCAGATGGCATTCAACACACTTGTCTATTCCATCCTGTCCACGGCGTGCATAGTGCTTATGTTCACGTTTTTCCTGCCGTTCATAAGAAAGGTCATGCCCGGCATGCACTGGTGGGCGAACGGCATCTGCGGCTTGCTGACGGTGTTCGTCATATCGCCTTTCCTCAGGGCTATGATAATGAAGAAGAACCACAGCAAGGAGTTCGTGGCTCTGTGGCATGAGAACCGCATGAACAGATTCCCCCTCATATTCACCATTCTCGTGAGAGCCGTCATAGCGATAGCCTTCCTTTTCTATATATGCAACTATCTGTCGCGCTTCACCAACGCCCTGATGATAAGCCTGGCAACGGCAATGGTGATGCTCATGGTGGTGTCGAGAAGGCTGAAGAAGCGTAGCATAAGGATGGAGAAGATGTTCGTGCAGAATCTCAGGTCGCGCGAGATAGAGGCACAGGTGCTCGGAATGAGAAAGCCGCTGTATGAGGGAAGACTGCTCGACAGGGACGTGCACATAAGCGACATCGACGTGCCAGCCGACACGGCATGGGCTGGCAAATCGCTGCGCGAGCTCGGACTGAGCAACCTTTACGGTGTGCACGTGAGCAGCATCCTGCGCGGACACAGACGCATAAACATCCCGGGAGGAGACGACAAGGTGTTTCCCGGCGACCGGCTGCAGGTGATTGGAAGCGACGAACAGCTCACCGCGTTCAGCAAAGCGGTGAGCGGCAACGTGGCGGAGGCTGACCCTGACGTGGAAAAAAGGGAGATGCACCTCAGGCAGATTGTGATAGACAAGAACGGAAGATTCAGCGGCAGAACGCTCGGAGAGAGTGGCATAAGAGACAAATACAACTGCATGGTGGTAGGAATAGAGGAAGGAAAGGAGAATCTTTCGGCTGTGAACGCATCCTACAGATTCCGTCCCGACGACATAGTGTGGATTGTAGGCGAGGCTCCAGACCTCGAGGCAGTGGTCAAACAGAACCATACCGCCGTCGCAGACAGACAACAGCAGCCATAAGCCACAGCCTCATAACAATAAAGCCTCACCTCTTCAGGTGGGGCTTTTCGATTTATGTAATACACTGGCAGAGGCTTAATACCACTGCACAGCGTTGCTGTAACCGCTGCGCTTGTCGTATTTGAGCGCGTCGGTGAGCGTCGCGGCGTTGCAGCGGAACGTGAAGTTGTAGCTCGTGTAAGGCGCAAGAACCACCGAACAGCTCATGTTGAAGCAGTGGAGGTCACGCTGGAGCGACGCCGTTGTCATTGATATGTCCTTGCGCTCGAAGTCGTAACCGCTGGAGAAACTGATGTTCCATCCGTCGCTGATGCGTATGTTGCCGCTGCAGTTGAGCGTCTGCGTGAACTTGTAAGGGTAGCGCATGCTCTTGGTGTTGAACTTTCCGGCTGTGTTCTCGCTCATTGTTATACCATAGCCGAAGGTGAGCGACCATGGCATGGAGAACTTCATGTAGCCGTCCTCATCGGTAAGTGCCTTGCCGCCGCCCGACTTCTTTTTAGCCCCGCGCTGCCCTTCTATCATGTCGTCATCGACGTTGCTCTCAATGTCGGTGTCTATTCCTTCTTTCTCCTCGTCCTGTTCGTCACCTTCGTCATCGCCTCCGCCGAACCACTTCTTAAGCTTTTCCGGTGTGAGGGTGAACGATATGTTCTGTGACGTTCCGCGGAAACGGCCGAACCGTCCCTTGCTCCACTCCGTATGGTTTCCCACATACGGTCTGCCGTTGGCGTCGAGCTCATAGGCGTATGTGGCGAATACGGCGGTCATGTTGAAGGTGTAGTTTTTCCACCATTTGAGCCTTATGCGCATGGTAAGGTCGCTCCACGGCTGCACCTTCGCCGCCATATTGTAGCGCAGGTTTGCGCCAAGCTCGTCGATGATGCTTATCTTCTTCATGCCGGTGGAGTCCTTGTCCGACTTTATTTTCATCTCTATGTTGTTGGAGACATCAAACGTGACGCTTCCCGTCTTACCCTTTCCCGGCACACCGTAGAGCCCGTTGCTGAACGGTGAATACTCCACAAGCGACACATTTCCGTCCGCATCGGTCTTCTGATAGGTTTCCCAATAACCGTAGCGCGAGGCTCCGAAGTCCGGCGCATAACTGAAACTTACCGACGGAGTGATGACGTGGCGTATAGCCTGAATCTTGTCTCCGAATATCTTACGGTTAGGAACCCAGAAACCGTAAAGCTTCGTTGACAGTCCGACACTGAGATTCCAGTTATACACATTATAGAATCCGTATGTGGTATCTGCCACCTCTGTCTGTCGCTCCATGTCCCATGAGCGCATTATCTTGTTGGTGTACATGCGGTCGGTGAAACTGAACGACGGAGTGACATTGAGATAATTGAACAACGTGAAATTGCCGCTGATGGGTATTGAATGGTTGAAGCCGTTGCGCCAGTCCTTTATAAGGTTCGACTTCATTATCATGTCTTCCTTCGTATTAATGGAGTTGGAGAGCTGTCCGGTGTAGCTCATCGATATCTTCTCATACCATCGTTCCTTGCCCACAGCGTTCTTGCGCTTGAACGGATAGAACCGGCTGAGCGATATGTTCAGGTCGGGCAGCGTCACGGCTATAGTCGAGTCTACCATGTTCTGCGACAGGTTGGCTGTGGAACTTAAAGAAAGTCCGATGCTTGAGAACGTTGTGCTCCAGCTCACCGACGACGTTCTGGTAGACTGTGTGAGCGTCTGCGGATTGTAAAGACTGCTGAGATTGTTGCGCTCATAGCTCGATGTGGCGAAGTTGACACTCGCGGAGAGCGAGCTGAAAGGGTTCGACTTGGCGTCCTGACGGTGGTTCCACTGTATCTTGAAACTCTCCTGCCGTCCGTAGTCCGGCATTCCTTTTTCTCCAGTACGGGTGTCCTGATAGCTGAAAAAGAAGCTTCCGCTGTACTTGTAGCGGTTGTTGTAGTTGCTCGCGGCAGAGACTCCCCATGAGCCTTTGGTGTAAATCTCTCCCAGAAGTTTAAGGTCCCACTTGTCGCCCATGGCAAAATAGTAGCCGCCATCGCGCAGATAGAATCCCCGGTCGCTCTCATCTCCGTACGTAGGCATGATGAATCCGCTCGAATAACTCTTGGTGAAAGGAAAGAAACCGTAAGGTATGGCAAGCGGAAGCGGTACGTCTGCCACCACAAGATAGGCTGGTCCGAACGTCACATCCTTCCCCGGACGCACCTTGGCACGCGACAACGCGATGTAGAAATCAGGATGCGGGGCATCGCAAGTCGTGTAACGGCCGTGCTGAAGATACACGTCACCGTTGGCACTGCGCTTCGACAGCTCGCTGCGAAGGAATCCGTCCTGCTGTTCAGTGTACACGTTGCTTATAAGACCTTTCTTCGTCTTGAAGTTGAAAGCCATCGTGTCGCTCTCGTAAGAATCCGCTCCCATGGTGAAGACCGGCGTTCCCGTGAGTTTAAGTCCGGTCGTATCAGTCGTATCGCGCACACCTGTGGCATGCACAAGACTGCTGTCGAGGTTCATGTAAATCTTCTCGCTGGCGAGGTCCATGTTCTCGTATTTGACATTGGATTGTCCGTACAGATAAGCCGTTTTGGACGTAGCGTCATACACAAGCGAATCATCGGCACTGTACTGCACGGGCGAGTTGATGCCCTCAGACTTCTGCCTGTTGAGCGAGTCGAGCCTTATCGAGTCATCGATTGCCTTGTTGTGATGATAGATGGCAAGTTCGAGCGAGTCCATTCTGGTGGTATCCACAACGACATTGCCCAACGAATCACGCATGACAGAATCGCTTTGCATCACCGAATCGCTTACCACCGGAGCCTTTTCCTTCCTGTTCTGAAAGATTGGTATATTCGTATCTGCCATCACAAACATGATGGCAAAAAGCAGAAGGGCTATGATTGACTTTGTCCTCATTCAACCTGCAAAGTTACGTAATATATAAAGAACATGCGTGTTATTTCGTTATTTTAACGTTATTCGAACATTTCCACCCAACGTCGGAAACGTGCCAGTCCTGTCTCTCCGAATGCGGAGATGCTTTTCTCTGCCTGTGCTATCGTCTTCTCTCGCTCAAGATGCGACTTGGAATAGAACTTGTCGGCATAGCATATCACCTGTTCCTCAAGTGTTTCGGGAAGGAAATCGGTGTGCGGAAGAGGCAGGTTGCGCGCGCATATCTCCTCTGACGACAGTCCCGCTCCGGTGTGACGCTCGCACACCCTCGCGTGTCTCGGAAAGCCTTCCGCACGGAGCATCGCTGCCCCGAGAATGCCGTGACGGATGTAAGGCTCGTCTCCGAAGCAGCAGATGTCAGGCGCGTCACAGCGTATTATGCCTATGTCGTGCAGCATTGCCGCCTCGGCAATGAAGTCGCGGTCGAGCTTCAGCTCCGGATGTAAAGAAACAATCTGTAACGCACGATGCGTTACAGATTGACTATGTGTTAAAAGTATTTCCCTGAGTCTGCCTTCACGGGGATAATACTTGTCTATTATGGTTTTCCAATCCATGAAACATGTTTTACTCGTGAGCACGCTCGATATAGGCAACCACGTCGCCCTTGTTTATCTTCGAGCCCTGTTTCGCGCCTATCTCCACAAGTTTTCCGCCCATAGCGGCAGGCACTTCGACGAATTCGCCCCACGGAACCTGGATGTAGCAGAACACGTCTCCCTCCTTATATTCCTTTCCTATGTAAGGCTCTACGGACGGTGCGCACTCGCCTTCTCCGTTGAACTCCCAGAACACCTGTCCTCTCACAGGAGCCACAACGGCGTCAGCCTTCGCATGCTTGAATGCCGAGAGCTGCTCCGGAGTGAGCTGGCTGCCGAGCTTGGCGTCCTTTGCCTTCTGCAGGTCTGCAAGGAAATTCTTCTTAGCCTGACCGCTCTTGTAGTTGCGGTACTGCTCCGGATGCATCGCAAGCTCGAACAGTTCCTCGTCGTCCTTGCCGTAGTCCCATCCGTTCTCGTCCATTTCCTTCTTGAATTCGTCAAGGTTGTTAGGAATGAGCGTGTGCGGGTCGGCGTCCGTAAACTCACGTCCCTGCGCCTTGGCAAGCTCAACCAGCTCCGGATCAATGGTTCCGGGAATCTTTCCGCTCTTACCGAGAATCATGCCCCACATTGCGTCGTCCATCATGACAAAGCGTCCCTTGCCTTGCTCGAGAGTAAGAAGGTTCATGAGAGCGATGTTCTTCACATACTGTGAGAACGGTGTCACGAGTGGCGGATATCCCACGCGCGGCCATACATAAGCCACCTCATCGAACAGTTTGACGAGCATATCGTCCATAGAGAGTTCCTCCTCGCCCTTCTTCTTACGTATGTTGTTGATGGTGGAACGTATTCCTCCAAGATCCGCCATCATGCTTCCCATCATTCCGCCGGGCAGTCCGCATCCGAGCAGAAGTGAAGACATGACCTTGTTCTGCGGGTTGATGAAATAGCCGAGCCATTCGTCTATGAACTCCTGAGTGAGCGAGCGGGCCTTCATGTAAGCGTTCATGTTGATCTCAGGAACGTCGAATCCCTCGTTCTTCAGCATGCTCTGGACAGAGATGATGTCCGGATGAACCTTACCCCATGACAGCGGCTCCATAGCGGTATCTATGATGTCGGCACCGTTCTTGCACACTTCAAGGATGGAAGCCATTGAAAGTCCCGGTCCGGAATGGCCGTGATACTCGATGATGATATCAGGATGTTTGTCCTTGATAGCCTTCGTAAGCTGTCCCAACATCGCCGGCTGTCCTATTCCAGCCATGTCCTTCAGGCACACTTCCTTTGCTCCGGCGGCAATAACCTTGTCGGCTATGTCGCAATAGTATTCAACAGTGTGAACCGGAGAATTGGTGATACAGAGAGTAGCCTGCGGCGTCATGCCTGCCTCTGCTGCCCATTTGATGCTCGGGATAATGTTTCTCACGTCGTTCAGTCCGCAGAATATGCGGGTTATATCCACACCCTGCGCGTGCTTCACCTTATACATAAGCTGGCGCACATCGTCAGGTACTGTGTACATGCGAAGCGCGTTCAGACCGCGGTCGAGCATGTGAGTCTTGATGCCGACCTCATTGAACGGCTTGCAGAAAGCCCTCACTGCATCATTCGGATTCTCGCCTGCGAGAAGATTGACCTGCTCGAAGGCACCGCCGTTTGTCTCGACACGGGCAAAGCATCCCATATCGATGATTACCGGAGCTATGCGCTCCAACTGGTCTTTACGCGGCTGGAACTTCCCGGAAGACTGCCACATGTCCCGGTATAAGAGACTGAACTGGATTTTCTTTTTCATATTTTGTATGTTTCTGATTTTTAACTTCGTTCTCTATTTCAAACATGCAAAAATAGACAAAAAATTCCAAATAAGCGAGCATATGCGCTTTTTTTACTTATTTTGACTACTTTCCGATTATGTCATATTCCCTCAGGAGGAGCGCTCCCGACACCAGAAAAGGCGGCGGCACATCAGAATCCGAATCCCAGATTGATGTAGAAATAAACGCCTCGCGTGCGGTTGGACCATCCCAGAGAGCCTCCGAGCGGTCCGAACATGCTGTTGTAGTAATAGGCAAGCTGGCATCCCGCCGTGAGAGGCTCGCGCAACAGGTCTGCCGGCTTGTGCGATATGCACGCCGCGGCAAGCTTTAACAGCACATAGTTATTGGTGGCTATGCGCTGGTATGCGGACAGCTGCATCGCCACGAACTGGTTGTCTATATGCTCGGCACGCCCCATTCCGGCAAACGGCATCTGCTGTTCCACATAACTGCCGAATCTGTCTCCGCCTATGATGTTGGCACTGCAAAGCGGTATGGTGCCTCCGAAGAGCATGCGTCCGTACAGCATCGGCTGCAGTGTGAAGCGTCTCGTAAGAGGCAGAGCCGTGCGCCATGACGCGCCCAGTATGCTGTATCCGCGCGAGCCGCCGTAACCCACGAAGTTGTCGGTGTTGTAGCTGTAGGTGGCGTTGAAGCGTGAGCCGCGTGTGGGGAAATGCCATTTGTTCTCGGAATTATATCTCACTCCAGCATAATAAGATATGAAATGACCTCCGTCCACCACGGTTTCCACCTGCTCGTTCTCGACGTTCGACAGCATGGTGGTGTAGTCGTAATAATCCCACCGCATGCCGATGTCGAGACTGAAGTTGCGTATGTTGAAATTGAAAGGCGACAGTATAGCCGAGTGTCTGTTGTATGTTATGTTGAAATCGCGGTCACCTTTATAATATAGGTTGAGGTCGTCGTGGCGGAAGATGTACGACAGCCGCATGCGTCCCGCCTTTATCGGGTCGTAGATAAAGTCGGCACGGCCCATTATGCGCTTGCCAAGCCGCAGCATGAGTTCGGTCGTCAGAGGTGAGCCGGAGGGCGTAAGCGAACCGTTTATCTGCAATGCCACAATCTCTTCGGTGTCGAAGCGCACCCCCAGTCCTGCCATGAGCCTCCCCTCCCGTCTCACAGTCTGTGTGCCTGACAACGTGTCGGGAAGCATCGCTGCGGGATGGAGGCTTGGTCTCACGGGCACGAATGTGCTGTCTATCCCTATTTCCCTCTTCACCTCCATGAGCCTGTCCCACTGTCTCATTGCCGCCTCCTCGCCCCGTCTCATCAGCGTGTCGATGGCGGCGGCGGTGAAGCTGGCTGACGAGTATCCTTTTGTGTTGACACATACGGGCACGTCTGTCATAGCCAGATTCTCGTCATACTTGTTCTTACAGTTTATGTTGACAATCTGAAGCAGCACGTCCGACGTACTCTTCAGGTCGTATGCCTCCTTCAGGTCTTCCTGCACCGTCACCCCTATCACCACGTCCGCGCCCATCTGTCTGGCTATGTCGACAGGGAAATTGTTGCGCAGTCCGCCGTCCACAAGCACCATGCTGTCTTTCCTCACCGGCGAGAACACTCCCGGTATAGCCATGCTCGAGCGCATCGCCTCAGACAGCACGCCGCCGCGCATCACATATTCGGAATTGTCCACGATGTCTGTCGCCACACACGCGAAAGGAATGGGCAGCCGGTTGAAGTCAATGGAATCGTGATAGCCGGCGGTGAGCCTGTCGAACAGCTTCTCAAGATTCCTGCCCTCAATCATTCCGCCCGACTTCTTTGATATCCTGTTCCTGTCGAGCATGAACGTCTTCGACAGGAAATAGGTGTTCTGCCTCTCGCGGTTGTCGAGCAACGGACTGTGAGCCTCCAGCTTGTCGGTGAGCAGAAACGACCAGTCCTGCACGCTCACCATAGAGTCGAGCCTGTGGGCGTCGTAGCCTATGGCGTAGAGTCCGCCGACTATCGCTCCCATCGATGTTCCGGTGATGATGTCTATCGGTATGCCCGCTTTCTCTATCACGCGCAGCGCACCTATGTGCGCCATGCCCTTGGCACCGCCTCCCGACAGCACCACAGCCACCTTCTTGCGGTGGCTGCCGTCGGAAGCGAGCGCACTGCCCTGGCACAGCAGCATCACCGCAGCCATGCCAATGAGAACATATCTCCGGAATATCTTTACCATACGTCAGCTGTTATGTATCATTGCCTTGCCTCAGACATGGGCGGCATGCCATCCGTCCATATCGTGCATGAAAAGCCGCTGTTCGGCAAGTCTCTCATATCTGGTGCCCTTACGTCCGTAGTTGGCATAGGGATAGATGCTTATGCCTCCGCGCGGAGTGAACAGTCCGGTCACCTCTATGTATTTTGGATCCATGAGTCTGATGAGGTCTTTCATGATGATGTTCACGCAGTCCTCATGGAAGTCCCCGTGATTGCGGAAGCTGAAGAGATAGAGCTTCAGACTCTTGCTCTCCACCATCCTCACGCCGGGTATGTAGGCGATGCGTATCTCGGCGAAGTCGGGCTGACCCGTTATTGGGCACAGCGACGTGAACTCCGGGCAGTTGAACCTCACCCAATAGTCGTTGTCCGGGTGCTTGTTGGCAAACGTCTCCAGCACTTCCGGCGCATAGTCGTCGGCATATCTTGTCTTCGCTCCGAGAGACTTCAGTCCCTCGTCCTTTCTGTTTTCACTGTTGTTGCTCATATGTTGAATATCCTCCATACACTGTAGTTGATTCCTTCGTCGTAAACATCGGTGTGCTCGTGAGCCTTCGTCATGCCCACCACCCTCACCGTGACGGGCAGCACCATTATCTCGTAAAGCGTCTTGAGCACCACCTGCGAGATGATGAGCGACGGCATCTCAGCCAACGGCACCACTCCGGAGAGGGCGAGCGGAAAGAATATCAGCGAGTCGGCAGTCTCACCGAACACCGTGCTGAGCACCGCGCGCAACGAGAAATGACGCCCTCCGTGAGCCACCTTCATGCGGCTCATGACGTATGCGTTGATGAACGAACCGACAAGAAACGCCACGAACGAAGCCGCCGCGATGCGCGGAGCAAGACCGAACACGGCGTGGAATCCGGCGTCGTTGTCCCAGTAGGGCGCGCCGGGAATGGCGTCGGCAAGCGCGCCGAACATCACGAACATGAAGTTCATGGCAAAACCCAGCCATATGAGCAGCCGCGCCTTGGCATATCCCCACACCTCACACACGCAGTCGTTTATGATGTAAGACACGGGAAACACGAGCAAGCCGCCTGTGATGTTTACCGGTCCGAAGGATATCTGCTTTGTCTCAAGCACGTTTGCCGTAATAAGACAAACGCAGAAGAGCGTGCTGAAAAGCATGAACAGCACACTCACTGTCTTCCTGTTTATGTCCATTTTCTTGTTTTTTAAGAGGTTTGTCAAGCACTCTGAATACAAATTCAACGGCAAAGTTACATATTTTTAATTGATTAATTACCGCATTACGGAATAAAATATATATATTTGCGATCGGTTAATTTTTATTATTTTAAATTATAATCATTATGAAGAATACCATCATCACAGCCGCACTCGCGCTATGCAGCATGCCGCTCATGGCACAGACAGGCGGCGGAGACACAGCCTACGACATAAAAGGCACATGCCCGGCAGACATCGCCAAGGTATACATAATAGACCTCATGAAGGGCGTGAAAGACAGTACGGAGACGAAAAACGGAGCGTTCGAGATAAAGGGAACCGACAAGAAGGACGCATTCCTCGGCATCGCAGGAAAAGGAAAGTCGAGCTACATCGTCTTCATAAACGACGGAAAGCCGCTGAGCGCGGACCTTGCCACAATGACGCTCAAAGGCTCTGAGCTCAACAACAAGCTCAACGCATACGACCGCCAGCTCGATGCCATCAACAGCGAGGCAAGAAAATACGTGGAGCAATTCAACGAGGCGCAGAAGAGCGGCAAGTCGGAAGCCGAGCTGAAGGCTCTCGCCGATGAGCTGACAAACAAATACCTGAATCCTATAATGGAACGGTCAAAGACGCTCACAAAGCAGATAGTGCGCGAGAACACCGACAACATCATCCCGGCGGCGTTCATCAACAACATAGCGTACGACTGTGAGCTGCCTGAGCTCAAAGAACTGCTCAATCCGGAATATGCCTACACCAAACACCCAATGGCGGCACACGCGAAGGCATACATGGCTGAGCTCGAGAAGAAGATGGCTATCATCGGAACGCAGTTCAAGGACCTCGAGATGAAGGGAACTGACGGAAAGACGCACAAGCTGAGCGAATATTGCGGTAAGGGAAACTATGTCCTGATAGACTTCTGGGCAAGCTGGTGCGGACCGTGCCGTGCGGAGATGCCCAACGTGAAAGCCAACTATGAGAAGTATCATCCCAAAGGTTTTGAGATTGTGGGACTTTCGTTCGACAACAAGGAGGACGCATGGAAGAAGGGAATGGCAGACCTCGGCATGACGTGGACCAACCTCTCCGACCTGCAGGGATGGAACTCCATCGCGGCAAAGACTTACAACATACGCTCCATACCGTCGAGCCTGCTCGTAGACCCGCAGGGAAAGATTGTGGGACTCGACCTCAGAGGCGAACAGCTGGGCAACAAACTGAAGGAGATTTACGGCTTCTGACACATACCGGCTGGCTGAAGGCTTACGCCTTGCCAGATGCTGTCTTAGCATCTGGCAAGGCGTTTTTCATTGCAGGCGTAAGAGTGCGTGACCGGATGAAGCCGTTATCAGCACGGCATTATGACACTCTGCGGAACACACCACCGACCGGATTACGGACCGGACATCAGTCCGCCATAACGACCTTTCACCTTATACACAGGCATTTCCTACCTATTCCCCACTGCTGCCGTCATTCTGTTTCGAGCCTTTGTCGTATGCGGCGCGCCACATCTCAGGCAAAATCGGGAGCACGTCTGCCAGATACCGGCACAGGACACGGATGAAGCCGGATGACCGTTAAGTGTCAATGAACCGACAGCCGACAAAAACGCATGTTTATGCAATGGCTGTCGCATAAACATACACATCATGTCCTGTCAACCCGCTGAGAATGGCTTATTTCCAGCCGGAAGCGATATGGATGGCAAATACGGCAGTTTTGACGGTTTCATACAAGTGTCTGACAGTCAACTGATTGACTGCCTTTATTCATCGGAAAGGATTTCATTGTGGCGCGGAACGGGCTTTTCCGCACCGCGAAACGGTACGTTTCGTGACATAACACAGCATGTTCCGCACCATAACAAAGCCCGTTCCGCACAACAATAAAAGCCGTTTTCCTCATTAATATCCACATCCCTACCCTGCAAAACACCCGCAAAGAACGGCTGCCACCGCTTTTTCCATTCATATTTTAAGACAGCGACACACGTCCGTTTCCCTGTTTCGCAATTTTATTCTGTCAAAAATTTTTACTGCGTAAAGTGTATATTTATACATCAGAAAGAATGGATTTATAATTCAGAGTGGATATAATGATGATTCAGAGTGGATATAATTGCGGTTCGTATGGAATATAATGACCGGAATAACACTATTGCATACAGCATCACATCAACGATATTACGTCACGGCACAATACCCGACGACACCGCGTGCTTCCAAAGTAGAGACGCAAAATCCTGCGTCTCACAAGCAGCCATGCTCCATTTATTGAGATGATGAAACGCGTGTCGTTGGCGACTTTTTTACTTGTGAGACGCAAGATTTTGCGTCTCTACCGGCTGACGCCATTGTCATTATTGCTGGGAAACTACATGATATTATGCGTTGCAAACCTAAGTAGAGACGCAAAATCTTGCGTCTCACAAACAAACATACGCCATTTATTGGGATGATGAAACGCCTGTCATTGCCGCGCTTTTTGCTTGTGAGACGCAAGATTTTGCGTCTCTACTGGGGAGGATGCGCTATTTATTGAGATGTTGGAATGCCTGTCGTTGCCGCACTGTTTACTCGGGAGACGCAAAATCTTGCGTCTCTACTGGGGAGGATGCGCCATTTATTGGGATGATGAAATACCTGCCATTGCCGCGTTTTTTGCTCGGGAGACGCAAAATATTGCGTCTCTACTGGGGAGGATGCGCCATTTATTGAGGCAATGAAATGCCTGTCGTTGCCGCGTTTTTCTACTCGGGAGACGCAAAATATTGCGTCTCTACTGGCTGACGCCGCAAATACATGACACTGGAAAAAAACACGCGATGCACCGTACAGCCGTCCCCTATCCGGAATAAAACAAAAAAAATCCCCGGACGCGGACGTCCGGGGACAGCATTTAACGCTATAACATTATGTTTTTTGCCAACCTTTATAATATAACTCTTATATGATTACTCCACTGTAATCTGTCTGCTGATTTTATGCTCCTCCTTCTTTATCTTGGGAAGTTCCACTGTGAGCACTCCGTCGGCTACTCCCGCCTTAATCTTCTCCTTGTCTACATCGTCCGGAAGGATAAGAGTCTGCTCGAACTTAGAGTAGGCGAACTCGCGGCGCAGATAGTGAGCCTTCTTGTCCTCTTCGCGCTCCTCACGCTTGTTCTCCATCTTTATGGTGAGGTCACCCTCATCGTTTATGTGAACCATGAAGTCTTCCTTGCGCATTCCCGGAGCGGCAAGCTCTACTATGTAGCTGTCTTGTGTCTCCTTGACGTTGATGGCTGGAGCCGTAGCGTTGGTCTTTGGTGAGTTGACAAACAAGTCGTTGAACACTTCTGGTAACCATGAATTTCTGTAAACTGGCATCATAATCAATACCTCCTTATTATTTTTTTAGTTGTTTGTTTTCTTGTTATGCCTTTGTTTAAAGGCTTCACCCATATATATACAACTAACGTACCAAGAGGTGATTTATGACACATTGTCGTACAGATATGCCATCCTGTCACACCAGCGTCACCTGTTCCACTTCTCCACGAAAGCTTTCACACGTCCGGTGTACTCATTCTTGTGGTCGCGGTAGGACACGGCATGCGCGCTGCCCGGAGCTATCCACAACGACTTGGGCTGCGGTTTTGCCTCATAGCACGGGTAAACCATCTCCGTAGGCACAAAGTCGTCCTTTCCTCCGTGTATGAAGAGCATGGGCTTATGGCTGTTCTTCAACTGTCTCACCGGCGACGCCTCACCGAAGCTCCATCCGTACTTCAGCTTGCATAGCATGCTCGACACATACAGCAAAGGAAACTCGTGAAGGTCGAAACGCTTCTTCATCTCGTGTGCGAACTCGTCCCACGCACTGGTGTATCCGCAGTCTTCCACGAAGCACTTCACATAACCGGGCGTCCGCTCACCGGCGATGTTCATGGTGGTGGCGGCACCCATTGACACTCCGTGCACCACCATGCGCGACTCGCATCCGTCCTGCCGGAACATCCTTTCAGCCACACCCATCCAGTGCATCACGTCGAGCCGGTCTTTCCATCCCATCTGTATGTCGTCTCCGTCGCTCAGTCCGTGACCGTGAAGGTCTGGCAACAGAATGTTATAACCCATCACCTTATTATATATATAGGCTATGTGGAGCATCCCGGTGGAGCGGTCCTTATAGCCGTGAACCACAACGGCGGTGCGTCCGCGGGCACTGTCGGAGCGCGCGAAGATGGCATGTGCCCTCTCGCCGTCGGGCATCACGATGAACGTGTCGCGCAGTATGCCGTTGTGTCTGAGGCTGTCGAGCCATGGGAGTGTCTCGGGATAGTTCTTCATTACATATGCATAGCTTGTCTTTTTTGACCTGTCTGCGTTGGACAGGGCATAGTCGAGCATGTAGAAGCCCGAACCTATCATGACCGCGAAGAGCGTTGACGCCACTATCACAGCCGACCATAACAGTTTCTTTTTCATATCATCAGTCGTTTGATTGTTTCTTTTATGTTCTCGCGGGCTGTGTCGAGAAGCATGGCATATGTAGTGTCCATGTCAGCGGGTGTCACAGCCTCCACCCGCGCAAATCCGGCTTCGAGCAGACAGGAGGCGTCTGCCACGCTTCCGGCTATGAGCCATACGGGCACGCCTGCCGCACGTGCACGCGACAGGACACTGCCGGGCAGCTTGCCCATGAGTGTCTGGCGGTCGGCACGCCCCTCACCGGTTATGACGCACGTGGCGTCATGGAGCATGCCGTCGAAGCCTGCCATGTCGAGCATAAGGTCGGCTCCGCCGCGCACCGTAGCACCGAGATACTGCATGAAGGCATATCCGAGTCCGCCTGCCGCACCCGCACCCGGCTCGCACGAGCGGTCGAACCCGAAGTGGCGGGCTGAAAAACCGGCAAACCGGCGGGCGCGTCCGTCGAGCAAGTCCACATCGTCTGGCGTAGCCCCTTTCTGCGGTCCGTAGACACAGGCTGCGCCTTCAGGACCGTAAAGCGGATTGCGCACATCGCAGGCAATGGTGAACCGGCACTGTCCGAGAACACTGCGGAGCGCGTTGTCGAATGTTCCTCCGTCGGCAAAGGCGTCTGTTAGGGCGCGCAGCATACCCGTTCCGGCATCACTAACGGCACTGCCGCCCAGTCCCACCACAATGTTGCGGCAGCCGCGCCTCACGGCATCGGCGACAAGCTCACCCACTCCATAGGACGTGGCTCTCACCGGACTGCGCATCTCAGGCTCTATCAGCGTGAGTCCGCATGAGGCGGCTGACTCGATGTAGGCAGTGCCTCCGGCATCTATCACATATCCGGCTGTGACGGGACGCATCATCGCGTCGTGCACCGAAACCGCATGCCGGCTTCCTCCTGCCGCGCTCATTACGGCATCGAGCATACCTTCCCCGCCGTCCGACACCGTCAGTCTCGACACCTCAACGCCCGGCACAGCATCACGGAGAGCCTCCTCCGCCGCCGCTCCGGCTTCGCATGAGGACAGGCATCCTTTGAAAGAGTCGATTGCAAGAACATATTTCATATCATGAATATTATATTTATGTAAATATCAATGCAATAAAACAAGTATCTGACAAAGATACGTATTGATTGCGACTTTTAGCGTGAAAAAGGCATAAAAAAGGCACGCGGCGGACAAAATAACGCTTCATGGTGTGAAAAACATGGGATGCATGCGTTCTGAACGCATGCATCCCGGTATATCGTATGGCTGGCATCTTAAGATGTCTCAGCCGGAAACGCACCGCTGAAAGGATTATTCCTCCTTGCGGTCGTCTATATTGTCACCCTCGGTGGGAGCCAGTGCTTCCTTGAAGTCGGTTATACCGTTCTTCACAAGGAGGTTGTACCACTGTATAAGTTTCTTGATGTCACCGTCGTGCACACGGTCGCGGTCGTAGTTGGGAAGCACCTCCGCGAAGAAGGCATGCAGCTCTTCCTTGGAGCATTTTTTATAGTTGAGCCCGCACTCTTTCTTCTCTACCTTTTCGCCAAGGCTATCAAGCACCTGCCACAGGGGCACGTCATCGCTGTCGGTATACATCGCTATGTCGGCGAGACTTGTCACACGGTCTGACGCGAACGCCGGCATACGGTGGCGAGCCTCATCAAGAGATTCAACAATAAGATTCATTTTTCCACGCGAAACCAGACGGTAAAGACCCGGTTTGCCTGCGATTGAAAGAATTGTTTCCATTTTTATAATCTTTTGTTTATTTTGTTTATTATGGTGTTAATCTGTAAATCTATGTCATGAAAGCCGTCGTTGACTATCTCAAAATCGCTGCGTGAGACGACCTCATGCTGCGGCAGCTGGCGTCCTATCCATTCGAGTGCCTGCCCGCGCGTTATGCCGTCTCGTGTCATTATGCGCTTTATGCGCAGCTCGACGGGAGCAGTGACACACACGACAAAGTCGAAAGACACCCGCTTGTAGAATCCGCTGTCGAAGAGAATGGCACTCTCAAGCCACTCGGTGGATGAGGACAGATAGTCGGCGGCGACGGCTGGATGCACTATATCGGCAACGGCACTGTTGTTGGCATCGCTCGCAAGGAGAAACGCGGCAAGCACCTGCTTCTGCAGCACACCGTCTTTATACACCGCGTCGCCTACAAGCCGGCGGAGCGCGTCGCGCAGTTCGGGCGACGTGCGCATCAGTCTTTTGGCGGCGGCGTCACAATCGTAGACATCAATGCCACGGTTGTTGAGCGACCGGCACACAAACGACTTGCCGGCACCTATGCCTCCTGTTATCGCTATTCTCATTTTTCAGTATTCTGTTTTCGGTGTCATCACAACGTCAGAAGCGCAATGCCGTTCCGCGCAGACCGCCTTTATGCAGCCTGACGCCCGTACAACGGTCCTGTCGCGGACAAATGTCTCTACTGCTGTTCAACCAGATAGTCCACCTGATTTATCTCAAGCTGTGCGTTACGCACCATGTAAGGACTCTTTACCAGATGTAGCTCGCACTTGTCTGAAGTCTGTTTCGTCACTTCATTATAATCCACCACAACTACAAACTGATCGGCTTTCACCGTGCGGAACATGCTTGCGCCTACAATGAACTTCACGCTGACATGCGACGGGAATGTGCGCAGCACTTTCCCCTCAGGCAGATTGATGGCTCTGATAGGTACAGATACCCTCTCCTCGGTGAGAATGTCGGGATACAGTCCGATGCGTACTGTGGACGGAACACACTTCACTCCCTGCATTCTGGCTATCGGAACTTCTCTTATGACGGTGTCTTCAAAGTTGACAATGCGTATCGGCTCTGTTTTCACATAGCGTATGCTGTCGAGCATTTTCTTGCTCGCATACACTGTGACCTTATCAGGCCAGAAACGCATTGACGCCAGATAGTATGACTTTCCGGGCGTAACAGAACCGTCCATACGCACAGGAACCGTCTTGGAAGCGCCGAAATTGAAGTAAAAATCAAGTTTGTCGGGATTGACAGACACTATCTTCGACGAGCCCATAAGCTGCTGATATACAAGCTTCTGAATATCAGCCGGAGGAACAAGTCCGTATCCTGTCTGCTTGTTGGCGTATGCTCCGAAATTTATCTTTACCGGACGTATGCGCCTGCTGTACATGTATGTTACAAGCGTGAAGCCTTTATCACGCACCGTAACCTTGACAGTGGAGTCCATCTCCGTGGTAAGCACCACATTCTTCGGGACATTGGTGAGCGACATCGGCACCGTTATCTCACGCTCATAGGTCTCGTTGAGAGCCATCATAAGCCAGAAAATGGCACTGAGAGCAAGAAAAAACAAAAAAATCAGAAACTCCTTGTTCAAGAATCCGAACAAGAAGTTCCTGATGTTTTTATAGTCGTGCGACAACCGCTCCATCCCTTAGTCGTTCAAGCTATCATATGTTATAGCGCATGCGCAACGTCACGCATTAGGCATCTGTGAACTGGGATCGGCGAAAACGTAGCCCTTGTCTACAGTCACGACAACACCGCGTGATATCTCAACATCAACGGTGTTGGCAGTCAGATCCACACGTTTTACTGTCCCGAATATTCCTCCGCCGGTAACAACCTTTGCTCCCTCGGCAAGAGAATTCTGGAACTTGCGTATCTCTTTCTGTTTCTTCTGCTGTGGACGTATCATGAAAAGCCACATGATAACGAAGATTGCCACCATCATTACCAACATGCCCAAGCCTCCGCCCTGAGCTCCTGCTGCCTGAGCAGCCAATACCATTGTATTCATCTTTTATAGTCTTAGTGATTTTGTTTATTTTCTTTCAATTATCATTCCGCATTCACATCTTCTGCCACAGACGCGCTTTCATCACCGCTCTCCTGTGTCTCCGCAGCGGTCTGGGGCTTTTTCGAGCGCGGCTCGTCCATCGACTTGAACAGCTTGCCCGTACTGATAAGGAAACGTGCGATGGCATCGAGCATTCCGTTAATGTATCCTCCGCTCTTCGGAGTGGAATAAAGCTTCGCCAGCTCCACATATTCGTTGATGGTGACACTTACCGGAATGTTAGGGAATGTCATCATTTCGGCAATCGCAATCTGCATTATCACGATGTCCATATAAGCCAGACGGGAGAAGTCCCAGTTGCGTGACGTCTCACTCATGTAACGCTGATACTGCTCGGCATTCAATATTGTTGTTCTGAAAAGCTTGCATGCGAAGTTCCGGTCTTCCTCATCCTTATATTCCGGAAGAAGTTCTTGCTTCTGCTTCTTTTTCGGATCAAACCGCTTGATGGTTTTCAATACAAACGTATCGACTATTTCCTTGTCATCGTTCCAGTACAGACTCTTCTCCTCAAGAATAGAGTCAAGGTCATCGTTTTCCTGTATAAGCTGCTTGTAAAGCTTGCGCCACAGTTCACGGTCCACCTCATACGAGTCGTCTTCCGACTGCATATAATTGATGTATGTCTCGCTCTGCTCTATCTGATTGCACAGTTTTCTCACAAACTCAAGATCCTCCTCCCACGACTGTTTCTGGGTTTCGGCGAACTCGCAGAGCATTTTGTTTTCCTCAAGTTGCACTGCAAACTTGTTGTAAGCAAACTTTGTTGAAGGCAATTCCTTATCTTCACGCTGCGCGCGTTGGGTCAATATCTCGACGCGATGTCTTTCTTCCCGCGTTATGGCAACGATGAGTTCAAGCAGATAATTGTATAAATCATATGCTTTAGAAAGGCTGAACAGGAGTTCCTTCTCAGCATTATCCATATTTTTATTGCCATTCTGATAGTAAGAATAGGTTAACTGGACTATCTTTATTCTTATTAGCTCACGATTAATCATTATCCATTCTTCAAATAAAATTCACTGCAAAAATAGATAAAAATACAGTAACCGCCAAAAAAATACAGACGTTTAATGATTTTTTTTGATATGCTTTGGGCAATCAAAAGAAAAAGAGTAACTTTGCAGCGCTTTTATGAGTACATCGATACAGAAACCCTTTTCTCGTGTGATGGCGAATTAAGGCATGACAATCATCAAACTTAATTTAGAGTAACACATTTATTATGAAAGAAATTAATGTAACAGGTCAGAAGCGCACAGCCCTTGGAAAGAAAGCTTCTAAAGAATTAAGAAAAGAAGGTCTTGTTCCCTGCAACCTCTACGGAGAGGCTACAAAGGACGGCAAACCGGCAGCAATGGCTTTCGCTGTTCCAATGAGCGAACTGCGTAAAATTGTCTACACACCTCACATATACATGATAAACCTCATCATCGACGGTGAGTCTCACACTGCCGTGATGAAAGAACTGCAGTTCCATCCGGTTACAGACGCACTGCTGCACGTTGACTTCCTCGAAGTGAACGAGAACAAGCCTGTGACAATAGGTATCCCTGTGAAGCTCGTGGGTCTTGCACAAGGTGTGCGCGACGGTGGTCGCATGAACCTCTCTATTCGCAAAATAGACGTTACAGCACCTTATACTGTCATACCGGAACACCTTGACATAGACGTGACATCACTGAAGATAGGCAAGAGCATCAAGGTTGGCGACCTCAGCTTCGAGGGTCTCGAGCTCGCTACAAGCAAGGATGTTATCGTTTGCTCTGTGAAGATGACACGTGCAGCCATGTCTGCCGCAGCTGCCAGCACAGCAGAGTAATAAGTTTCCAATAGACAATCTGATGGCGGACAGCAGTGTTTACGCATCATGAGAAAGGCTTTATGACACTCCTGTCCGCAACATTACAGTAATGGACAAATATTTAATTGTAGGATTGGGAAACCCCGGTGACGAATACGCCGGCACCCGCCACAATACAGGATTTATGATATTGGACGCTTTTGCAAAGGCGTCCAATATTGTTTTTGAGGACAAGCGATACGGCTTCGTTGCCGAGACAAGCCTCAAAGGACGCAAACTTTTTCTGCTGAAACCCACAACATACATGAATCTGAGCGGCAATGCCGTGCGCTATTGGCTCAATAAAGAAAACATAGACCAGTCGCGCCTGCTTGTCATCGTAGACGACCTTTCACTTCCACTCGGCGCCTTCCGTCTGAAAGCATCAGGCAGTAACGGCGGCCATAACGGTCTTGGCAACATTCAGCAGCTGATAGGTCAGCAATACGCGCGGCTCCGCATGGGCATAGGAAACGATTTTCCACGCGGCGCGCAGGTCGACTGGGTGTTGGGAAAATACAGCGATGACGACATGAGAGTGCTTCAGCCATCCATCGACTGCGCTGTCGACATAATAAAAAGTTTCGTTCTGGCAGGCATTGACAACACGATGAACGCCTACAACAAATTAGGGAAGAAATAATGACAGAGGAAGCAAGAATAGACAAATGGCTGTGGGCTGCACGCATATTCAAGACACGTTCCATCGCCGCCGACGCATGCAAGAACGGGCGTGTGACCATGAACAACGTCTGCGTAAAGCCGAGCCGAATGGTGAAAGCCGGAGAGGTGGTGAGCGTGAAGAAACCGCCTGTCACCTATTCGTTCCGCATTCTGAAAACCATAGAGCAGCGCGTAGGCGCAAAACTCATCCCTGAGATATATGAGAACGTCACCGATCCGAAACAATATGAGCTGCTGGAGATGAGCCGCATAAGCGGATTCGTGGACAGGGCACGCGGCACAGGGCGTCCTACAAAGAAGGAACGCAGGGCTCTCGACGCCTTCACCGATCCGGCGATGTTCGGTTTCGACGATGATTTTGACGATGAAACAGACTAACAGAATACGCATATGAAGAATATTGCAATATTCGTTTCCGGCAACGGAACCAACTGTGAGAACATTATAAAACATTTTGCAGGATCGAGAGACGTGCGCGTCGCACTTGTCGTATCAAACCGCGCCGACTCTTACGCCCTCACCCGTGCCGCCCGACACAATATTCCCACGGTGGTGATACCGAAGAGCGAATTCGGCAACGAAGCCGTTCTTATGGACACACTGCACCGCCACGACATATGCTTCATCGTACTTGCAGGCTTTCTTCTCATGATTCCAGATTTTCTTGTAAAGGCATACGACCACCGCATGGTGAACATCCATCCGGCACTGCTTCCCAAATACGGAGGCAAGGGAATGTACGGCCATCATGTGCACGAAGCCGTAAAGGCAGCCGGTGAGAAGGAAAGCGGAATAACAATGCACTGGGTGAGCGACGTATGCGACGGCGGAGAAATAATCGCGCAATACTCCACTCCGCTGACCGAAAGCGACACACCGGAAGACATAGCCGCCAAAGTGCACGCCCTGGAGATGCGCCACTATCCCGAAACAATAGAGAAAGCGCTCGCCTCTCTCTGACGTCCGGTCAGGCGTCAGCCGCGTGTCCGGCGTCCGGACTTCCTCCCTCCGAACATGTTCATCCTGTATTGCACCCTCAGCATGACATAACTGTTGATGGAGTTATACTCCGTGTCGTTCCTGCTGTTGGCGTTTATCGAACGTGAGAAATTGCTCTGCTCACGCAGTATATCCCTGAACTCAAGCATCAGCCTGAGCTCTTTTTTCTTAAGAAAACTCTGACTTATCTGCAGATTCCATATCAGTTCGTCAGTATTCATCGACTTTTCATTATATCCGCGTCGGCTGTTCTGATTGATGTCCGTCCATAGCGACATGCCCCACGGAGCGTTTATGCCGACGTCCATTCCGTAAGAATATCTCCACGTGTCCATGTTGTTGTTCTCCTGAAGCATGTTCCTCGTCCTGTCGTAAGTCACAGACGCATGCACGCCCACGTCCAACCAGTCGCTCCTGTAGTTGCCGCGTATATTCTCATGCACCGATGTCGAATGCGTCACATTCTTCTCTGACACCGCACTGTTGTTCAGGTTTATGTAGCTCACGAGGTGTCTGTAGTTAAGTCGTGTGTCCGCACCCACGGTCCATACATCAGCCGTGTCTATCGACGTATTGTACCCGAACCTCAGCGATCCGTTCCAGTTGCCGTTGATGTTGCACGGCTGCGTGGTGCGTCCTCCGGTTTTCTCGTCATACGTCACCATGTTGCTTATGCTGTTGCTCGTCGTGCTGAACCACGCGCCCGCGTTTATAGTGCGGTGCCGTTTCACGGAATGTGTCTTGTATTCCATATTTATGTTGCTTGTGAACGAGGGCTTCAGCCCCGGGTTACCCTTGCTTATGTACAGCGGATTGCTGTCGTCCGTTATGTCGAGCATGCTTGTTATGCTCGGCTGCGAGGTAGAGCCCCGGTAGGTGAGCCGCAGGTCGCTGTACTTGGAGAAACGGTATCTGAAGTTAAGTGTAGGAGATATATTCGTCACCGTACGCACCGTGTCCACAAGCTGTCCCCAGTAGTCCTGCACCAGATGCGAGCGTTGCGGTCTGACCACAATGCCCGCGTTGAGGTTGTACTTCTCGTCCACCACCCTCAGCTGCACATTGATGTTATGGTTGTGATTATTGTGCTCGGCATACCTGCTCAGCTCATCGTCAAGATAATATTCCAGCGGTTGGTCAAAAAGTCCGAGCATACTGTCCCAGTCGCGGTATCCGTTCATGACGTCGTTCCACGCCTCTTCCGCAATGCGCTCGAAGTTGTAAGTCCTCCTGTCGCTCACGCTGTGACTGTAACGGTACTCATAGCTCATCTGCAGAAAGACGTTTTTAAGCAGCGGTTCGGTGTATGTGGCTCTCAGACTGTAGTTCAGGTTGTCCGACGGAGCCACGTTGTAGCGGTTGGTCTGATAGGTAGAGTCGTTGCCGTAAATGTCCTGCACCTGATAGAGATGGACGTTGGACGCCGACATACTCTTGCTGTCGCCCTTGCCATAGTTGACGCTTCCGTTGAGCGCGATGTTGCGTCCCTTGCCGTTAAGCTTGCGGAAGAACTGCAGAGACGCGCCCGCCGACCAGTTGCTGCCGTTGCTAAGCGACTTGTTGCGCCTGCGGTTCACCATCAGTCCGTTGTCCTCCATCACCCCGATACCGTCATCGCCGAGCGGGTCGTCAGTGTAGATGAAAGGGTCTTCCTTATAAGATGCCGACGAGGAGAACCCCCTTCCGTCGCTAACGGAATAGTTGAACGACGGTCTGAAATTTATGTTTGTCATCGTGTCGGGCTTCCACTCCAGACGCATGTTGGCGTTCCATCCGTCGCTGCGCGAGTAGTTCTGGTTCACTCTGTTTGAGAAAGCGCCGGTCTTGTTTACAAAACTCTCCGTGGAACTCTTCGACCAATTGTCGCTGTTGGAGTGGTTCCACCTCACTCCCCCGTCTATTTTCAGCTTGTCGCGTTTCTCATAGCTTATGTTCAGACCGGTCATCTTAGTGTGCGTCTTTCCCCCGTTGCTCATGTTGTTCATGTTGCCTATGAGCGTATAACGGAGGTCGCCATAGAACCTCGCGCCCATGAACCGCCCCCTGTATCTGTCGTGCGAGCCGTAGCCCACGTTCGTATTGACGTTGAATCCCTTCTTCATCTCCTTCTTCACACCGAAGTCGAGCACAGTCACCTCGTTGCCGTCGTCGATGCCTGTAAGCTTGGCAAGGTCGCTCTTCTCGTCATACGACTTTATCTTGTCCACTATGTCGGCAGGCAGGTTCTTAAGTCCGGTCTGCACATCTCCGCCCATGAACTCGCGCCCGTCGAGCAGAAGCCTTGTCACCTGCTTGCCGTTTATCGTTATAGAGCCGTCCTCCTCTATCTTCGCACCGGGGAGTTTCTTCACCAGCTCCTCTATCACCGACCCCTCAGCCACTCTGTATGCCGACGCGTTATATACAAAGGTGTCCTCCTTAACCACCATTTTCGGCACGTTTGCCGTCACCACCGCCTCGCCGAGAAGCGTCACGCTCTGCTCGAGCCTAATCTTTCCGGCATCCGTATTCCTGCCCGCCGACACCGTCACATCGTGCATCCGCTCGGTATAGCCCATGTTCGACACCTTCAGTATATACTTTCCCGGAGCGTCCGTCCTGATGTCAAACCGTCCACGGCTGTCGGTCAGCACGCCTCCCACAAACGTGGTGTCGCTCTTTAGCAGCTGCACGGTGGCTCTGAAGAGCACACTGTCGTTTGAGGCGTCGACAACGGTTCCTGTCACTGACGGTTTCTGTGCCGACGCGCATATGCACGAAACCACCAATATAATATATATAATAATGAGTCGCAGATTCATAAAAATAGTCGGTTTAATATTTGACGCGCGCCGCATGATAAGGTTTAAAGACAGTGTAAAAAAATACCCGGACACATCGTTCACACGATACGTCCGGGCTTGCAGATATATGTTTCACTGATTACGTCACATCATTGGCATCATAGGGAATCCGCCGCGCGGAGGACGTCCGCCTCTGTTCCCTCCACGTCCGCCGGGTCTGCCCGGTCCGTCAGGTCTGCCCGGTCTGTCGGGTCCGCCTCTCATTTCCCTGCGCGTGTTCTTGCCTCCGAACATATTGAAACGGTAGACAACGTGCAGCATGGCATAGCTGTTTATCGAGTTATACTCCACGTCGCTGCGCTGCATGGCGTTGATGGTGCGGCTGAAGTTGCTCTGGTTGCGCAGTATGTCGTAGAACTGAATCATCACCGACAGCGGCTTGCCTTTGAGGAAGCTTTGTGATATCTGCGCGTTCCACACGAGCTCGTCGGTGTTGAACGACTTGTCGCTGAATCCGCGCCTGCTGTTCTGATGGAGGTCTGTAGAGAGGCTTGTGCCCCACGGACAATCAAGAGTCAGCGACGCGCCGTATGCGAACCTCCATGTGTCCATGTTGCTCTGCGATTGCAGTTTGTTGCGCGCATGATTGTAATTGAACGACCCGTCAGCCTCTATCTCAAACCAGTCGTTGCGGTAGCTCAACGCAAGGCGTTCCTGCAAAGAGAGATTTCGCGTGATGTTCTTGCGCGCCTCCTCGTTCCGGTCGAGTGTGAGGAATCCCACGTTGTTGCTGTAACTCACGTCGGTCGACGTGCTCACGTTCCAGTATCCGGTGCTGTCGATGGCTATGCTGTACATCATTCCTCCGAACATATTCCAGTTACCGTTCACGTTTACGGGTCTCGTTATTCTTCCGCCCGTGGTCTCGTCGTACGTCACTTTGCTCGCTATGCTGTTGCGTGTGGTGTTAAGATTGACGAAACCCGATATAGCCTGCTGGTGATACTCTACGAAGTTGTTGTAGTTTATGCTCAGATTGTTGGTGAACGATGGCTTCAGTCCCGGGTTACCCATCGTGATGTTGAGCGGGTCGCTGTCGTCTGTGATGTCGAGCAGGTCGCTCATTCCCGGCTGTGTTGTGTATCCGCGGTATCTCACGCGCAGGTTGCTCAACTTGCTGAAACGGTAGCGGAAGTCGAGCGTAGGCGTTATGTTGGTCACCGTGCGCGCCGTGTCCTTGAGCACGCCCAGATAGTCTTGCACGAAGTTAGAGCGCTGCGGCTGCAGGAGCACACCCACGTTGAAGTTGTATTTCTCGCCTATCATTCTGAAGGTAAGCTCTATGTCGTGCGTCCGGTTCTTGTATTCAGAATAGCGGCTTAGCCTTGTGTCAAGATAAGACTCATACGGATTGTTGAGCCGCGCGAGGTATTTGTCCCACCCTCTGTACTCTGGCGACAGTCCGGAGAAGAAGTCCTCGCCCAGATTGCTGAAGTCGTAGGTGTTCTGGTCGCTCTTGCTGAAACTGTAGTTGAACTTATAGCTCAGTTGCAGGAAGGCTCCCTTCCACAGCGGCTCGCTGTAAGTTGCCTGCAGCGCATAGTTCCAGTTGCGTGTTGGAGTGACGCGGTAGCGGTTTGTCTGATATGTCGAGTCGGCTCCGGCTTGGTTGAGCACCTGATAAAGATGCACGTTGGTGAGCGACAGACTGTTGCTGTTGCCTTCGCTGTAACGCCCTTCCCCACGCACGGTGAAGTTGCGCCCCTTGCTTCCCAGACGCCGGTTGTACTGCAGCGAACCGCCGAACTGCTTCGACTCGTTGTATCCTATGGACGAGCTGTTGTTGCTGTTCACCATCACGCCTTCCTTGTCCAGCGTCGCGATAGCGTCCTCGTCGAGCGGGTTGTCCACGTAGTTGTAGGGGTCGGAGTTGTATGATGCCGAGCGGTTTGTTGAGCGGCTGTCGTTTGCCGAGTAGCTCACCGACGGTCTGAACATGATGTTTGTCATGGTGTCGGGCTTCCATTCCAGCCTCATCTGTGCGTTCCATCTGTCACCGCGCGTGTAACTCTGGTTCAGACTGTTTGAGAACGAGCTCAGCGTACTCACGAAGTTCTCCGCCGAACTTTTCGATCGCGCGTCGCTGTTGTTGTGGTTCCAGCGCACGCTTCCGTCCAGCTTGAACTTCTCTCCGTCGTCGTAGTTGAAGTTCATACCAAGCATCTTCGACGTGTTCAGTCCGTTGCGCCCGCGTCCGAAGTTGCCCCGTCCGCCTCCACCCGGAAAGCCCTGGTTGTTCACATTGTTGGCGTTGCCCATGAACATGAACCTCAACTTGTCCGTGAAGTATGCCCCCATGAGCCTCTCGGCATACCGGTCTTCCGTTCCGTAGCTCACGTCGGCGTTGCTGAATAGTCCGCGGTTCATGCCGCGCTTCAGTGCGAAGTCGAGCACGGTCTCCTCGTTGCCGTCGTCAATGCCCGTCACTCTCGACAGGTCGCTCTTGTCGTTGTATGCCTTCACCTTCTCTACGATGGACGTGGGAAGGTTTTTCAGAGCCGTCTCAGTGTCTCCCGTCATGAACTCCTTGCCGTCCACCTTTATCTTCTTCACCTCCTGTCCGTTGATGGTCACCTTGCCGTCGTCGTCTATCTTTGCGCCCGGCAGACGCTTTATCAGCTCTTCTATCACCGAGCCTTCAGGCGTCCGGTAAGCCGCCGCGTTGTACACCAGCGTGTCTTCTCTCACCACCACCCTTGCGGCATGTCCCGTCACGGTGGCTCCCTTCAGCATCGTGGCTTCCGCTCCGAGCACCACCTCGCCCATGTCGGTGTCCGAGCCGTCCTTCACCTCCACGTTCTTGAAAGCCGGGATGTATCCCACGCTTGAGAACTTAAGTATGTACTTTCCGTCCGAAGGTGCCTTGAGCCTGAATTTTCCGTTTTCACCGGAAGTGGCGCCTGTGACATACGTGCTGTCGGCTGTGAGCATCTGTATCGTCACCTGTGCCAGAGTCTCCTTGGTGTCGCGGTCTGTAAGCACACCCGTTATGCTGCGTTCCTGGGCGTACATCACCGTACACGCCAGCGAGAACAGCATCATCATTACTGTCTTTTTCATCCTCTGTGTATGATTGTTTTCATTATGTGTTCACGCCATTTTAGACGGAACATCATTTTTAAGGTTTAATTCTGTTACAGAAAAGTGCTGATTTTTTATTTTTTCTTACAGTATGTGACATGGCTGTCCTTCCGTAGCTACACCGTGACTCATACATGCCGGTTTGCATGAATATGCGGTTTTCGCGGTAAAAAATATTGACATCATTTTTTCATGAAATAGAAACGGGCATGGCGTATTTCATGAATAAACAATGTATATAAATTCATCCGAACCTCATCAGAAGCCCTGAACAGGCATCGGAAAGCCCGTTCCGCATATCAGAAAAGCCCGTTCCACGCATCCGTAAAGGCATTGCCGGAACGCGAAAGAGGCTCTTCCGCACCACAGGAAAGGCTCTTCGGCAACGCGGCATGAGGCATATCGTCCGACGAAACGTCCTAATCCATTGAATATTAACACATTAACAAAACTTCTCAAAACTCGCGTATTTGCCTCCGAATATGCTTTCACAGATTCCGGCGGCATTCTCGCGAGGTTGACGATGAATGTTTATGCGTTTCCGGAAATACCTTTGCATATTTATGCAATGCAAAATCCCGCCGCACATTTCACTGTGTTTTACACGAAATAATGATGGCGTCCGCCCAGTAGAGACGCAAAATTTTGCGTCTCACAAGCAAAAAACGCAGCAACGAAAGGCATTCCATCACCCCAATAAATAGCATATACACGCTTGTGAGACGCAAGATTTTGCGTCTCTACTTTAGTTTGCTGAGCATACCATCATGCAGTTTCCCGTCAGTAACAACAATGGCGTCAGCCTGTAGAGACGCAAAATCTTGCGTCTCACAAGCAAAAAACACAGCAACGAAATGTATTTCATCGCCCCAATAAATAGCATATCCATGCTTGTGAGACGCAAGATTTTGCGTCTCTACTTTGGTTTGCTGAGCATAATATGGCGTTATTTTCATATATAAAAACAGTGCCAACGGGCGCAATGAAAACTGCTTTCCGGTTGCCGGATGCTGCCTGTTTTGTTCAAAATATAATCCTGTCCGACAGGTTATAATATGAAAGAAAATTTTCTTTTCGCTTGCTGTTGCACTCTCCTTTCATTATCTTTGCATAAGATAACCTGCACTCGGGAAATTAAGAGCAAGCTCTCTTTTCCGCTCGTTTGCAGTATCTTTGCGAAATAAAAGCGACACTCGTGCAAACCGAGAAAGCACACTTTAAAAACCGGCAGACACCGGTCTGCCACTGCGTCACATCGCCGTGCCACTGCCGGCGGCATTCATATATACAAACATAAAGCTATGATATTATGAAACAAAGAATCATCTTATCAAAGGATATAGAGAATGAGATTGCCGAAGCAATATCAGAATGCAGACACGACAGGCTGTTCGTGCTTACCGACGAGCACACACGCGAGGCGTGCTGGCCACGGTTGCGCGACTTCCTCTCGCTCAAAGACGCCACTCTCATCACCATAAAGGCGGGCGACACTCATAAGGACATCGCGTCTGTATCAGACGTGTGGCGCAGCCTGCAAGAGGGAGGAGCCACGCGACACTCGTGCCTCATCAACCTCGGAGGAGGCATGGTGACAGACCTTGGAGGATTCGCCGCATCGACATTCAAGCGCGGCATCGACTTCATCAACATCCCCACGACACTGCTCGCCATGGTCGACGCATCGGTGGGAGGCAAGACCGGAGTGAACTTCGGGGGACTGAAGAACGAGATAGGAGTGTTCTGCGACAGCCGGTTCGTCATTCTCGACACACTTTTCCTCAACACGCTCGACCACGACAACATCTGTTCGGGCTATGCCGAGATGCTCAAACACGGGCTTCTCAGCGACGACCGCATGTGGAGCGAACTGCTTACATTCCCTCTCTGCAGCCCCGACCTGCAACGCCTGCAACTCATGCTCGCCCAATCGGTGAGGGTGAAGGAGAAAGTGGTTGAGGCTGACCCGCTGGAGAAAAACATACGCAAGGCTCTCAATCTCGGACACACCGTGGGGCACGCTCTGGAGTCGCTGGCTATGCGTAAGGGGCAGCCCGTGCTGCACGGATATGCCGTGGCATGGGGACTGGCATGCGAACTGTTCATCAGTAATATAAAAGAGGGATTCCCTACAGACAAACTGCGGCAGACGGCGGCATTCATTCGCGAGAACTACTCACTGCCGATGGTGACGTGCGACGACTACCCCGAGCTGTACAGACTGATGACTCACGACAAGAAAAACACCGCAGGCACCATCAACTTCACACTTCTCGCCGACGTGGGCGACATACGCATAAACCGCACGGCGACAAAGGACGAGATATTCGAAGCCCTCGATTTCTATCGGGAAGGGCTATGACAATATTATATAACACATCAAATAATGGACATAGAAAAACTCAAAAGAGTAAGACTCGAGCAGGACGGACTGTCCAAGACGCTCGGAATGGACTTCATATCTACACCTGAACCCGACACGTGCATGGCACGCATGAAGGTTGGAAGACACAACAGACAGGTATTCGGATTCCTCAGCGGAGGAGCGACGCTCGCACTGGCGGAAAACCTCGCGGGCATAGGCTCGATGGCTCTGAGTCCGGGCAAGATATGCCTCGGCATCAACGTGACAGGCAACCACATGAAGGCGGTGCTCGAAGGCGACACCGTCACTGCATACGGACGGTGCATACACAAGGGGCGGACACTGCACCTGTGGCACATAGAACTGAAAAACAACGCCGGCGAACTCATCTCGTCGGTTGAGGTAACAAACTTCATACTCAACCAGAGAACGAAATGAAAAGTTATGCAATGTACCGTCTGCCGCACGGCAGAGAGATAGTAAGGATAACGCAGAGCACGGGCTTGCCCGAGGAACTGCAATCATACAGCGCGCTGAACGGACGCAGCGGGTTTGTCTTCGCACCGTTCTGCATATCGCAGTCGTGCCCCGTACTGCTCATAAAACCTGACTCCACAGAGACAATGCCTGCTCCGGAATGTCTGGACACAAACGCTCCCTGCGTTCCGCAACATACTGACGACACGCAGGGACGGAACGTGTATGCGGCTGACTTCGCCGCCTTCCACGAGGCACTCACACGCGGGGAGTTCGACAAACTGGTGCTCGCGCGAAGCACTCAGGTGGAACACGCGCCCTCCATGCAGCCTGAAGAGATGTTCATGAGGGCGTGCCGGCTCTACCCGCGCATGTTCGTGGCACTCGTATCCACACCGCAAGGGGGCACGTGGCTTATGGCGACACCTGAGATTCTGCTCAGCGGCGACGCACCGATATACTCCACCATGGCTCTGGCGGGCACCATGCGTCTGGACGACAGTCAGCTGTCGTTCGACACACCGGGGCACGATTCTGCCACAGACAGCATCGTGTGGGACGACAAGAACACGCTCGAACAGGAATACGTGGCGGCATATATGCGCGAGCGCATAGCGCACTTCGCCTACAACATAAGCAGTAAAGGACCCTATACGGCACGCGCCGGACGGCTGGTACATCTGCGCACGGACTTCACGTTCACGCTCACCGACATGCATCTTCTGGGCGACATCATCGACAGTCTGCACCCCACGCCTGCCGTGTGCGGCATACCCAAGGACGAGGCGCGGCGGTTCATCATGACGCATGAGTCGGCTGGACGCGGATATTACAGCGGTTTCAGCGGTCCGATAAATCCCGACGGTGCCACACGGCTGTTTGTCTCGCTGCGCTGCATGAGCATCGGCGAGAGGACATGCCGTCTGTATGCCGGAGGCGGACTGCTGCGCGAGAGCGACGAACAGCATGAGTGGGAGGAGACTGAATGTAAGATGGACACCATGAGGTGTGTGATAAACAACGGTTGAAATGTACAGCAACAAGGAGAACGTCAACATCCTTACGGCACTGCTCGCCGCCTATGGGGTGCGCCATGCGGTGGTGTGCCCGGGCAGCCGCAACGCGCCAATAGTGCACAATCTCAACCAATGTCCCGGCATAGAGTGCCATCCAGTGACCGACGAACGCTCGGCTGCCTTCTGCGCCATAGGCATCAGTCTGGCGACCGGCATGAGTCCGGTGGCTGTGTGCGTCACGTCAGGCTCGGCGTTGCTCAATGTCGCGCCTGCCGTAGCAGAGGCGTTCTACCGCCACATACCGCTCATCGTCATCTCGGCAGACCGTCCGGCACAGTGGATAGGACAGCTCGACGGGCAGACACTGCCTCAGCCGGGGGCTTTCGGCACGATGGTGCGCAAGGACATAAGCCTGCCTGAGCCGCACAACGATGAGGAGCGGTGGATGTGCGGACGCATGGTGTGCGAGGCTCTCTATCTTTCCACATGCCGCACTCCTGCTCCGGTGCATATCAATGTGCCGATAACCGAACCGCTTTTCACCTTCGACAGTGAGCGTCTGCCCGACGTGCGCGCCATAAGACGATGCCAGCGCGACAGCCGGGACTGCATGTGCGACACTCTGCCCGACGGATGGTTCGGGGCACGGAAGCCAATGGTGGTGATAGGACAGATGCCTTGCGGAGCTATAGACAGCCGCACGCTGAAGGAGCTGTCGCGCTCGTTCGTCACACTGTGCGAGCCGCTCGGAGCCGACGCTGTGCACTTCGACGAGGTCATACGCGCCATAGGCAATGACCGCGACTACATGCCCGATTACATTATATATATAGGTGACACCGTCGTAAGCAAGGCTGCACGACGCTTTCTGAGACTCTCCGGCGCGCCGTCTTGTCTGCTCACGCCGGACGCGGCGGCAATATCCGACCCTCTCATGCATCTCTCCCACATCGCCCAATACGACAGCGCGGAGGCTCTGAAGAGGCTGCCGGAGATGCTGCGTACAGGCTGCCGCGACTCCGCAAAATCTCTTCCGCCAGACGCTGCGGAGGAAACCGAAGTCTCACGCACGCGGTTTCTCCGGCTGTGGAACGCCGCGCTCGACACCGCGCGACGCCATTCGGAGGACTACGAACCGGAATATTCGTCAATGGCTGCGGTGAGATACTTCGAGCAACAACTTGCCGACATGGAATATGATTGGCACGTGCATTACGCCAACAGCTCGGCGGTGAGGCTCGCCAACATCTTCGCGGCACACCACGTGGAGTGCAACCGCGGTGTGAACGGCATAGAGGGATGCCTGTCAACAGCGGTTGGGCACTCCATGGCTACGGCTGACATGGTGTTCTGCATCATAGGAGACCTGAGCTTCTTCTACGACCAGAACGCGCTATGGAACACTTCGCTGAAAGGCAATCTGCGCATCATCATGCTCAACAACGGAGGCGGAAGCATCTTCCGAGGACTGCCGGGACTGAGCGACAGCGCGGCGGCTGACCGTCTGGTGGCGGCATGTCACGCCACGACAGCGGAGGGAATATGCACGCAAAACGATGTAGGCTACATTGCCGCACACAACATGGAGGAAATGCGGATAGGCATAGTGACACTGCTCACACGCCGCTCCTCACGTCCAATGCTGCTCGAAGTGAAGACCGATGCGACGACAGACAACGACGTGATTGACGCATACTTCAGTTCTCTTTCACTCTGACACACCGTCCGGACACACTCCTTTCACAACAAACAATACCCGAACAACATCCTCACACTCTCTTCCATCACATCCGTCCGGTGCCGCACCATCCGACTGGCGGCACCGGATGACAGCACGCATACGTCCGTTCCGGACAATAGAAAATACGATACCTGTATACTAAAATACCTTTTAAGTTTCACAAATGTCACCAAAACACATTATAACCAAGCATTTTGCATAAAATAAACGACAAAATATTATCATATGTAAGATGTTTTCCTTACATTTGTAAAATATTTTACAGCACGTTTAAAATTTATATTTATGAGAAAACTTTTACTTATCGCAGCTGCCCTTTTTTCTTTAGGCAGCATGGCACAAAGACCATTTGAATCACACACAACATTCAACAGCCTCAACAAGAGTATGAAAGTGAACAGCCTCATGAGCCGGATGCCGGCAGCACGCATCGCAAAACCGGCGAACGCTCAAGCCAAGGCTCCGGCTAAAGCGCCCGAAGGCGAGTCCCACACTTACTACCTCGACTGCTTCAACTCATGCTTTAAAATAGGCGATATACCTGAAATACACAAAGCCATAGACATTGTGTTTGCAGCCGACAACAAGGTTTATATCAAGAATATGATGTACCCGTCGATGTTCGACACCTACATTGAGGGAGTGCTGAAGGATAATGTCATTACCATCAAAAACGGTCAGCAGATAGGAGAAGTTCAGGGACGTAATATGGTGTTATGCAACATGACATATGATAAAGCAACCAATAAGATAAATACGGACACGTCAAACGACTTCACTCTTACAATAGACAAGGACTACGGAGTAATAACAAGCGAGCCCTCAAGTTATCTCGGAATATGTACCGATGATTACCAGATAACGTTGACTGAAGCCGGAAATATGCAGTTCATACCGGCTGAGCTGTTCCCCGAAGCTGACGAATATGAATACACATACGACTATGAAACGGCAAGCATTCCGCAGCAGAAAGGCAAGAAGGGCACCGTGCAGATAATCAAATTCGGACAATACAGATACATCAAAGGGCTGATGCCGGAAGCTGCTCCTGACGCATGGGTGATGGCAGAAGACAATAACGGCACACTCACAGTCTCCTTACCGCAAGCCATCGGGGAAGACTACGCTGCTGTTTTTATCGACTTCAGTCAGGGAGGTACCTTCATCTTCGATCCCGTCACATTCAAATATGATGCTGCCTCAGACTCTTATGTGATGTCAGAATATTCACTCATCGATCTGTTCCCGACGTACGACGAGAAGACGAATACATATAGCGTTGGCTACAGCACAAGCTACAACAACCTGAAAATAAAGGCAACGACAACCGGAATAAGCAATGTCGGGAACTCAGACGCCGATGTTGTGTCTACGGAATATTACGACCTCTCTGGCAGAAGGGTTAGCGACGCGCAGAAGGGATTGTACATTAAAGTGATGAAATATGCTGACGGAACGACAAAGAGCGTGAAGACCGTTAAGTAATAAATATGTAAAAGCAGGCAATAACATCAATTGTCCATATACAATTTTGCGGCAGGCTTGTCTTATGAAAGGCAAACCTGCCTTTTTTATGTATGTAAGCGGACTCATACTTTTCCAATCCCGAGCCGGTGTGAACTATCCTGTCTCTCATACATACGGTGTCGGCGGATGCATGCAAAAACACAGGATGACAGCACTCTTATGCCTTTCCCGACACACTAAAAAAGCAAAACCATAAACGAAAAGCACCGTACCGAATCAAAAAAAACGTAAAAACCAGTACAAGAACAACACAGAACTGGCATACTAAAAATACGAAAGCCGTACACGAAAAATACAAAAGCCGCACACGAAAAATACGAAAGCCGCACACGAAAAATACAAAACCGATATTTAAGAAAGACCTAAACACCGCTCGAAAAACGTAAAACCGATACACGAAAAACACCGAACAGGCACAAAAAAAACACAAAACCGACACACGGAAAAGCCTTTCTCATCGCCCAAAAGCCACCAAAAAGAACAATATTTAGGCATTTTGTATAAATTAATCGGTATTTTATTGTAATTTGAAAGATATTTTATCTACTTTTGTAAAAATTTTTTCAACACTTTAAAAACTAACATTTATGAGAAAACTTTTACTTATCACAGCTGTCCTTTTTTCTTTAGGCAGCATGGCGCAAAGACCGCTTGACTTCACCAAAAACATCAGGACATTCAACAAGAACCTGAAACTGAACAGTCTGATGAGCCAAATGCCGACCTCACACATCGCAAAACCAGCTAAGGCACAAGCCAAAGCTCCGGCAAAAGCACCCGAAGGTGAGTCTCGCACATATTACCTCGACTTCTACAATCAATGCTATGGTGTGAGCATAGTTCCTGAAGTTCACAAAGCAGTCAACATCATATTCGGTTCTGAAAACAAGGTTTATATACAGAACATGATGTATCCCTCACAATTTAATACATACATTGAAGGTGAGCTGAACGGTAACGTTATCACAATAAAGAACGGACAGCTGATCGGTGAGATACAAGGATTTAACATGGTATTATGCAACATGGTTCTGGATGAAACGACAGGACAGATAAGCCTTGACACATCAAAAGACTTCACTCTTACCATAGACGAGAACTACGGAATAATAACAAGCGACATAACAGGATTCATCGGAATATTCACCGAAGATTACGAAATGGTTTACACCTGTTCAGGAATGATGCAGTTCACACCGGCAGAACTGTACCCTGAAGCAGACGAACACGAATACACATACGACTATGAAGCATACAGCACTCCGCTTCAGACAAACAAGAAAGGCACTGTCCAGATTATAAATCTCGGTCAGTACAGCTACGTTAAAGGTCTTATGCCGGAGGAAGCACCGGACGCATGGCTTATGGCAGTAAACGAAAACGGCTCGTTATCAATTACCTTACCGCAAATCATTGAGGAAGACCGGTGTGCCGCTTTCGTCGATTTCAAAGACGAAGGAGCTATTATCCAGACGCCTGTAACATTCGAATATGACAAGGCGTCAGACTCTTACGTATTGTCAGAATATTCTCTTACAGATTTGTTCGCATCATATGATGAGGCGAGCGGAACCCTTGGCATAGGTTACAGCGCAAACTACAACAATCTGAAGATAAAGGCATATACTACCGGAATAAACAAGGTTGAGGACTCAGACGCCGACGTTGTGTCGACAGAATACTACGACCTCTCAGGCCGCAGTCTGAACAATGCCCAGAAAGGCATCAACATCAAGGTGATGAAATATTCTGACGGAACAACCAAGACTGTGAAGGTTGCAAAGTAAGAAACAGATAAAAGCAAGCATACATTATATTATTTATATGTAATTCCGGGCAGGTTTGTCTTATGAAAGGCACGCCTGCCTTTTTTATGGACATACATTTTGTGGTGCGGGAAAGGGAAAGTCAGCCGGTGACGGTTTGCTGTTATGACAAAAAATTGATAACTTTGCGGATATGGCGGCAAAGGGACTGACGGGCGGAAAAGCGTGTCCTGTCATACGCAAGGCGGCACTACGCGGCACGGCATTTCCAAGACACCTTTGCCGACAGCGTTTTAAGACAACAAAAAAGAATAAAGACATGAATAAAAGAGAATGGAAACCGATAGAAGGTTTCGACTTCAAGGAGATTCTTTTCGACGAGTATAACGGCATAGCCCGCATAACAATCAACCGTCCGAGATGGCGCAACGCCTTCACGCCACGCACGACATGGGAGATGTCGCAGGCGTTCGCATGGTGCAGGGAGGCGCAGCGCATAGGGGTGGTGATACTCACCGGCGCGGGCGACAAGGCGTTCTGCTCTGGCGGCGACATGAACGTGAAGGGACGCGGAGGATATGTCGGCGAGGACGGAGTGCCGCGGCTAAACGTGCTGGACGTGCAGAAACAGATACGCTCGCTGCCGAAACCGGTCATAGCGATGGTGAACGGATATGCCATCGGAGGCGGACACGTGCTTCACCTGATGTGCGACCTCACCATAGCGAGCGACAACGCGATATTCGGACAGACCGGTCCCAAGGTGGGATCGTTCGACGCCGGGTTCGGCGCTTCCTATCTTGCGCGCATCGTGGGACAGAAGAAGGCGCGCGAGATATGGTTTCTATGCAGGCAGTACTCGGCGGAAGAGGCTGAGCGCATGGGCATGGTGAACAAGGTGGTGCCCTTCGACGAACTGGAGGACACGTGCGTGGAATGGGCTGAAAGGATGATGGAGCACAGTCCGCTCGCACTGAGAATGATAAAGGCGGGGCTCAATGCGGAGCTCGACGGACAGGCTGGCATACAGGAACTTGCAGGCGACGCCACCATGCTCTACTACTTCCTGGACGAAGCACAAGAGGGAGGAAGGGCGTTCCTCGAGAAGCGCAAGCCCGACTTCGGCAAGTTCCCGAAACTGCCCTAAGCCTCTCTGAGAGACCGTGAGAAAGTCATCACCACAACAGAAAAGGAACGACAAGACACCATTATGAGAAAAATAAGCGTCAGACAGCGCACGCTCCACTTCAGACAACCTGCCGGAACGTCGCGCGGAACATACACCACACGCACGTCGTGGTTTCTGGAAATGACGTCAGACGACGACCCGGGACGCTCCGGAACAGGAGAGTGCGCGCCCCTGCCCGACCTCAGCTGCGACGCCTCTCCGGCTTATGAGCAGACACTGAAGGCACTGTGCCGGATATATGAGACGAGGCAGTCGATAGACTACAGCCTCATGCGTCCCTACCCGTCGATGCTCTTCGGCATGGAGACGGCAGAGAGAAACTTTGAGCAGGGCGGCTCTGTCATCTTCGACACACCGTTCACCCGAGGCGAGGAAGGCATACCGATAAACGGTCTGGTGTGGATGGGCTCGCTGCAGGAGATGATGAGCCGCCTGGAGGAAAAGATGCAGGCGGGATTCGCATGCGTCAAACTGAAGATAGGGGCTATAGACTTCGACGACGAGATGCGGCTGATAAGGCACATCAGAAACCGCTTCGGAAAGGAATACATAGAGCTGCGAGTGGATGCCAACGGTGGTTTCTCGCCCGACGAGGCTCCGCAAAGGCTCGAACAGCTCGCGGCATACGACATCCACTCCATAGAACAGCCGATAAGGCAAAGGCAATGGACCGAGATGGCACGGCTGTGCCGCGAGTCACCGCTTCCGATAGCCTTGGACGAGGAACTCATCGGGGTGAACTCAAAGGAGATGAAGACGCAGATGCTCGACTTCATCCGTCCGCAATACATCATCCTCAAACCGTCACTGCACGGAGGCATGCACGGCACGCGCGAATGGAAGGAGCTGGCTGACAAGAGAGGCATAGGCTCGTGGATAACAAGCGCGCTTGAAAGTAACGTGGGGCTCAACGCGGTGGCTCAGCTCGCCGCAAGCGTCTACGGACCGGGCATCACCACGCCTCAGGGACTGGGCACCGGACTGCTCTTCACGGACAATCTGCCCATGCCGCTCGAGATAAGGAAAGACCGGCTTTGGCGCGTCCCATGACAGCCCATCAGTTTTATGACTTTAGCGAAAGGCCACGACAGGCGGACATTTCAGTCCATACGGATTTGTCATAATCAGCAGCATAATATGCCGGAACAATAAAAAAATGTGTCTGCCCGTATATAATGAAACGACAGGCACATATCCGGCAAGACATAAATACAGACAAAAATGACTCTCGAACAGTTTCTTGAAGAATGGAACAATGCCGACGACTGCATCACGGTGCACACGAGCGGCTCTACGGGCAAGCCCAAGTCCATGCGCGTGGAGAAACGACGCATGGAGGCGAGCGCACGCATCACGTGCGCCTTTCTCGGTCTGAAGCGGGGCGACACGGCTCTGCTGTGCATGCCGCTCGACTTCATCGCCGGTAAGATGGTGGTGGTTCGGGCTTTGGTGACAGGCATGCGGCTGGTGAGCGTCACGCCCGGCGGGCATCCTCTGCGCGGTCTGCGGGAGCCGCCGGTGTTCGCAGCGATGGTGCCGCTTCAGGTGTACGACAGTCTCGCCGACCCTGAGGAGCGGCGTCTGCTCATGGGCATAAGGCATCTCATCATAGGCGGAGGAGCGGTGGACGACAGTCTGTGCGACTCGTTGAAAGACTTCCCCAACGCCGTGTGGAGCACCTACGGCATGACAGAGACACTGTCGCACATAGCCCTGAGACGGCTCAACGGACCGGAGGCAAGCCTGTGGTATACTCCGTTCCACAACGTAAGCGTGAGCACCGGTGCCGACGGATGCCTCGTGATAGACGCTCCCGCCGTGTGCGCGGAGAGGCTGAAGACAAACGACATAGCCGAGCTCGACACCGACGGCAGACGCTTCCGCATCATAGGACGCAAGGACAACGTGGTGTGCAGCGGAGGGATAAAGATGCAGATTGAGGAGATGGAGCGGTTGCTCAAGCCTCACGCCACTTGTCCTTTCATGATAACCAAGGTGAAGGACAGGCGTCTGGGAGAGGCGGTGACGATGCTCGTCGAGGGCGGCGACAGCCAGGTGATGCGCCACATATGCGAGGAGCACATGCCGCGATACAGCCGTCCGAAACATTATATATGCGTAGGGCGGCTTCCTATGACTGCCACCGGCAAACCCGCACGTGCCGAAGCGATGAGGATGGCGCAGGAAGCCGTCGGAGAGGAATAGGAAGGTGGCGGAGTCAGAGGGCGCGCCGCAGCTCAGCACCCACAATATTCGTCAGTTCCACAAACTCTTCTACAGACAGCTGCTCCGGTCGCCGCGTCATGTATGCGTGCTGCCAGAAAGCGGGATCCACGGCTCTCTCGCCCGTTATCTGACGCAGACTCACGCGCAGCATCTTGCGCCTCTGTCCGAACACAGCCTTCACTATGCGCCTGAACAACGCCTCATCGCAGCCCAGACTTTCCCTCGAGTTGCGCGTCATCCGTATCACCGCGCTCTTCACTTTGGGCGGAGGGTTGAACACGTTCTCGTTCACCGTGAACAGATATTCCACATCATACCACGCCTGTACCATCACCGACAGTATGCCGTACGACTTGTTTCCAGGCGGCGACGCAATGCGCCAAGCCACCTCGCGCTGTATCATGCCCGTGCAACACGGTATCAGTTCTCTGTTGTCGAGCATCTTGAAGAATATCTGCGACGATATGTCGTAAGGATAGTTGCCCGTCAGCACGAACGGCTTTCCGTCGAACAGGCGCGACAGGTCCATGCGCAGGAAGTCGTCGCCGATGATGTTCTCACGCAGCGAAGGATAGTGGCTGTTGAGCCATTCCACCGACTCGGCATCAATCTCCACCGCCTTCAGCACGCGGTCTTTCTGCATGAGAAACTGCGTGAGCACCCCCATGCCCGGTCCTATTTCAAGCACCGGAATGTCAGGACAGGCGTCCACCGTGTCGGCTATAGCCTTTGCTATATTCAGATCGGTCAGGAAGTGCTGCCCGAGATTTTTCTTTGGTCTTACTGTTTTCATACGGCAAAGATAGTGAAAGGTGAGTGCAAAGACAAGCGAAAAGAATATTTTCTTTTCAGAGAAGGCTTTGCCGAGCCGCATCCTATATTATAATAAGGTATCAAAAACGGCATTCCCTCACTTCCACATCATTATTATTCCGCATTCAAACAAAAGTAGAGACGCAAAATCTTGCGTCTCACAAGCAACCCCACACCAAACTGTCACACCACAAACTATTGACTGTCAACACATAAACTGCACGGGAGACGCAAAATCTTGCGTCTCTACAAGCAACCCCACACCAAACTGTCACACTACAAACTATTGACTGTCAACACACAAACCATACGGGAGACGCAAAATCTTGCGTCTCTACAAGCAACCCCATACCAAACTGTCACACTTCAAACCATTGACTGTCAACTCATAAACCATACGGGAGACGCAAAATCTTGCGTCTCTACAAGCATACCAACACAATATTATAACGCAACAAATATTGATAGTCAACACATAAAAACACCATAAAATAGCTATAATTCCCGTCCCAACAACACCTCTGTCAGCGCAACATATCGCAACAACAGCAGTATTCATCCACAATCACACAAACTATCCGGTCACCCCAAACACCTGCCATTGCCTGACGTCATACCCCACTCCATCGCGTTCCACCATCTCAGCGATACACATGAACAATGCGCACCGCCAACAAGGAATGCAATCGCGGAATGCATAAATATACATTTCCACAGTAAAAAATTTTGACAACAGAAAATCGCAAAACAGAAAACGAAACCGGTGTAAAACCGCTCCCGTAACACCATCCGGACTCATTCGTACATACGTTTATACCAGTATGGCAGACGTCAAGCACACTCCCGACATACCGGACGGTGTTTCCGGCATCGCCAAACAGGCATTATCAGCTCTCGGAAAAGCCTTTCCCGACTTGCCGGAAAACCTTTCCGGCAACATCAAACGGTATGTTCCGCAACACGGATGAGGTCATCCCGACACACCAAACAACATAAATAACTGTAACACAGAGCCTTAAACAAAGTTCATAAAAATCGCGTATTTGCATCCTGCGTCACTGTTGCGCGTAAAAACACGCTCTATTTCGAGTTACCATATATAGGATTGCATAAACCGTTCTGCATCCCTGCATATTTATGCATCGCCTCCACCATGCCATACCATCAGCCACACAGCACGTCACAAGAGCGCAGGCAACGGCTGCGGAAGTAATGTCCACGCATCATGACATGCCCATTCCATAGCCATTCATACCCACATACATACCGCCCGCACCCCAAAGCAGAGACATAGTAAAAAACTTAAGAATAACGCATCCTTCCAAAGTAGAGACGCAAAATCTTGCGTCTCACAAGAAGCCAAGCGCAATCAGACTGCGCAATAAAACATAATGAAAACAGGTACATCATTGCTTGTGAGACGCAAAATCTTGCGTCTCTACTGGCTCACGCCATCGGGATGATGCACAAGGAACCGTGACTCTGACAATCTATCAGCCCTGCACAATGTGCCATTCAACACTATACGGCGGATAAATACGGCTGTTGCTGAATAAGTGTTTTTTCTATTCAATATATACAAAAACATATTACACCTCTACGACAGAGGTGTATACATATTGTGATATATATTGTTCTAAACATCAGCAAAATTAAGACTATTGTACGAAATAGCAAAGATTACAGCAATATAATTAACCTATTTACACATATATTAACTAATGCAGCTTGAAAATAAATATAAATATACAATACATATAAAACAATACGGACAATAAATTTTGCACTAAACGAAAAACATATACACCTCTGTCGTAGAGGTGCATGGTTCTCAAAGCGGAAACGGTGTGTCTTTTCAGGTCCGCAAGGCTGGATGAAGCACCGTGACGCAGAATCTCTCACACGCGTTACCTTACAATATAAGCTACGTTACTCTACATTAAGTTTCATCCATAAACAGACAAATTATCTTATTACAACGAAGCGTACCGGGTCATACGAAACGCCGGACAACCGCATGACGACACCCAAGCGGCACCAGAAAGAGAATAAAGTATAAAACCAACGAAAATAAAATGGAAATGAAAAAATTGTATGAAAGACCATCCGTCAATGTGATTGCGATGGAAATGGAGCAAGTGATGGCAAGCCATTCATCAGTAAATCCCGGCAAAGGTTTAGATGATCCGGGCTACCCAATTATCGAATCAGGAATGCCGGAAGATGATGGAACTGACTTGACAAAAGCCACTAATGAAAATCATGCAAAACCATACAATGTATGGGAATGAGAAAGTGAAAGTAAAGAAGCAAACAACAAGAAAAAGAAGAAAGGAAGAACTATAATTATGAAACACTTTAACACTTTTCTTACAGTAATGTTCCTGCTTGTTTTGGGAGGGAACATACAAAGTGCAAAAGCACAGAGCTCAGACATTGACTGGACTCAAAACGCAATAGACTTCAGGGATGCTGTCAACAAGAATGTTTATCTTTATAATAAGACCCACAAGGGGTTCCTTAACGCCGGTGGCACATATGGCATGCAGGCGGTACTTAACCCGAGGGGCATCAGGCTGACATTGAGACAGAACGGAGAAATTTATTATCTGGAAGGTCCTGTTAAAAACGAGTCAAAAAACAATAAAGGAAATTGCATCGGAATTATTAATCTGAGCTCTGATATTTATATCGACCTTGCAGACCCTACCAAATATTCCCTAACAGCAATGTCCCTCACAGCCTCAGTAACGAATACCTTCACTATAAATACAGACGGTCGCTACTACAATTATGACGAAAACAAAGGATATATAATAGCCAACGGCAGAGAAAATAATGCCGACGAATGGTGTCTTGTCGAAGCAGATGACTACCAAAATGTAATCTTTAAAGAATCCAAGCAAGGACGTTACAATATCAGCGGTCTTATTCTTAACTCACGTTTCATACGTAACGTCGTTACAGAGGAATCAGAGGCATTCTGGTCAACAGAAGGATTGAACTATGAATCTGACGATTATTGTACATCTATAGATCCGCACATGGGAACAGGAGACAGTAACGACGGTTACGCATCTGAGTTCGGTGCGTTCGGCTGTCTTGAGATGGGTCGCGTGGAAGGAAGATTCTATCAGAAAATAAGCGGTCTGAGACCGGGACTTTATGCAGTCACAGCACAAGCCTTCTTTGACAAAGATGACCAATGCACTTACAAAGGAGGCGCATATGGCACACCCAATCCTGCTGAAGCTTCTAACGCATACCTATATGCAAATGACGCAGAGAGGATAATCCCTACATTACCAGAGAATGATTATAAAACATTCATGGGTTATGTGAATTACCATTTTAACAATTCCGAAACAGGTCTTACTGCAAATGATAAACAATATCTCCGTCGTAATGTACCGGCAGCATACTTCCTCGCTCAGGGCGACCAGTTCTCTCCGGACGAGACATTCCATAGGGTCACAACATACGTGACAGTAACCGCTGACGAAGGAAGTGAGACCGGTTCGCTTGAACTTGGCATAAGAAAAGAAGCTGAAGGCGGACGTGTATATGTGGACAACATCAGTCTTTATTACATCGGCAATGAGGACGAACATTTGTCATTCGGAGTTGACGCGTACGGAGACGAATCTTCGGTTGATACATACAAATATGAAAAGGAGTATTATTTCAAACTCAGCCGTAAGTTCAATCTCAACCAGTGGAGCGCGCTCACACTTCCGGTTGACCTCACTGGACAACAGGTTAAGGAGGCTTTCGGCGATGAAGTGGAACTCTGCAAGTTGTATGGAGAGAACCTGCAGAATCATAACCAGATACTTTTCGAGCCAGTAAATATCAACAACACATACGATGCGGTAATCGAAGCGAACGAGTGTTACCTTGTAAAGGTTAAGGCTGATGCTAAGTTCAATGAGAACGCTCCGTATACATTCAACAGAAGAAACGAAGCTAAACCACATTACGAAAGTGATCCTGAGAAGGTGACTTACAACCATGGATACATCTATGAGTTCACAGGCGTAAGCTGTCCGGGAGGAATCAATAAACAAGGAACACAACCATCAACCGACGGGAAACTGAATTACACATATTTCAACTATCATCCCGACTGTGCACCTAAAGGCTCATACGTAATGTCCGGAGGCAAAATGTATCATCTTACAGACAATTGGGACAGCCTTATCGGTACAGCATGGTACATCACCGAAGCCAACCCGTCGCAAGAATCATTGACCTTCGTGATAGACAACGGCAACGGAACGACTGACATCAACGGCATCGTGACAGAGACACCTGCCGAGAAAGTTGCCGAGGGAGTGTACACCATAAACGGTCAGAAGGTCGCTTCAGACAAGTCGCTCAACGACCTGCCGAAGGGCATATACATCGTTAACGGTAAGAAATACATCGTAAGATAAGAAAGAAATTCATCATGCGTTAATGTTCAACCGTGAGGCTGGA
>OGYZ01000070.1_pt1 | contig 79902 bp, 69 predicted proteins | sample 1576681 | NCBI WGS metagenome assembly OGYZ01 (sample SAMEA3541480, study PRJEB24748) | human gut metagenome | biome: human gut; feature: human-associated habitat; material: faeces | place: China | collected 2012 | reverse complement strand
CTGTAGCTAGCGTTCATCCTGAGCCAGGATCAAACTCTACATTGTATAATATCTTTTATACTAATCCTAAGATTAATACGAATTTGCTCTGTTCAGAATTCTCATCCATAACGATTTAAAGTTCAATAAACTTAATCAACGAATCTGTTAACCCATGATTTCAACATTATTGAAATCGCTTCTTGTACTACTATCTCTGTCTTTATGTAAATTGTTCAAAGAACTCTTTCTTTCATTACTTAAGGTCATTTTTACTAACCGAAAGCGGATGCAAAAGTAGTACAAATTTTAATACCCTCCAAATATTTTCAACAAAAAACTCAAGCAGTATCACAAATTTAACATTAGTTTACATAACAGACATGATTCATATACATTATTACAATATACTACAGCAACGGTACTGGGCTTAACTGATGTCATATACCTTTTTGCAACACATTTCTGAGTCATGGTGCCGTGTTCCACCACAACAACAAATGAAACAAGTCGGGCGAATGGAAATCCTTGCGGGTTCTGCTGTCAGACAAGTACCGTAATGAATTTGACATGCCCACTGTGGATTTGGACGGGATTCTCACGACCACACTTCGTGAAGGCGAGAAAATGACATTGAAAAATTAATAGGCGACATGTTCAAAAACATGGAGAAATCTCATATACGGGCGGACGACCTTTTCCTCAATGCCGATGGCATTCTTGCGGATGGCGAACTTTATGCTAAAAGATATTCCATTGAACAAACCAATGCTTGGATAGACAGTTTCAGAACTATACCAAACCTATTCGGCACTACCCTTTCTAACTGGAGGACTTCATGAAATTAGTTGGCGCTTGTCGTCTTGTTATGAAAGAAAATTGCACGAAACAAAAAGTTTAAATCATTTCTATTATTAATGTTACGTCTTTTAATGGTTTACTAAACATTAACAATGTTTCATGCAGTCATTTCCATCATTTGAATATCTTATAAAAAGATAGCGAATATGCTTACCCCTAATATGGATATAGAAGAGATAATAAAGCAAATAAAAGCAGAAGACACAGAGGCTCTAAAAATACTTGTTGAAACATACTCGCCGATGGTGAGAAAGGTATGTTTCAATATCACCAAAGAGGATGAGGACACATTGAATGACCTCGTCCAAGTAGTGTTTATCCGTGCGTTTTATTCTCTTCATCAACTCAGAGACGCTTCAAAGTTTGGAGAATGGATTTGTACTATAGCAAAGAATGAAGCATTAAAATATCAAAAGTACAAGAAAAAGACAAGAACTGTACCTTTCTCTTCTTTTACCGGTGAAGAATTGGAAATAGAGGGTGGCATAACACCAGAAAACATATTGGATGAAAAAGAAATCCTGGAAATAATCGATCAACTTCCCAAAGGCTATAGAAGAATTTTCAAATGGCTGAAATTGAAGGATATTCCCATAAAGAGATTGCAGCAAAATTGGGTATAGAATCTCATAGTTCATCTTCGCAACTGACAAGAACCAAGGAGATGCTGAGAAAGATAATCAACAAACGAATGATGACTTTCATAGCAATAATCCTTGTCAGTATTCCAATGTTTCGTCTTTTGTGGAAAAAAGATAATACGGAATGCGAATCTGTTAATACTACACAGGTTGAGAACGAGAATGGTGTCCAGATTAAAAATTGGAAAAGGCAGAAAGAAGAACCGCAGACTCATAAGAAAAGTGAAATGGATGTGGTAACAGAAAAAAAGAACGAAATCAATCAGAATATTGCCCAAACGAGAAATGATTCCATAGCAACAATTGATACGACGCTTAATATCCAAAAGACTTTTGAAAACAGTAATATTGTTATCATTGAAGATGACAGTACCACAATTGATACAATAAGGAATATATGGCATGAAAACAATAAGCCATATATAGCGAAAGATGTTGATCATGCGAAGAAGCACGAGTGGCAGTTGCTTGCAGCAGGTTCTTTGGGGTCTACGTTGGTTCAGAATGCATACAAAATGTTTACAGGTAATGCTGGCGGAGATATTGACGGTCCTCAACCTTCTGTTCCAGAAACATTTTCTACTTGGGAAGAATATTATCAGTATTTACAAGAAAACGTGCATGGCAATATGTCAAAGGAAGAAGAAGCGCTCATGAAAATTGCCAAAAACAACAATGGCAAAATCATGGAACATGAACATCATTACAAGCCCATGACAATCGGTCTGTCACTGACAAAGAAAATTGGTAACAAATGGTATTTGGAGACAGGTCTGCAATATTCCCTTCTGAGGTCTGACTATACTTTGGGAGAAGGGGCATATTATATACAAAAGAAGCAGAAACTGCATTATTTGGGAATGCCACTGCGCATATCATATCAATGGTTTAATGTCAAAAAATGGTCTGCTTACCTTTCGACGGGTGTGATATTGAACATTCCTGTATACGGGAAGATTAACGAACGATATGTGACAGGACAACAAATGCCATACAAAGATAGCCGGGATTTGACAGCTCCGTTCCAATGGAGTGTGGGTACAAGCGTTGGTATGCAATATCAGTTTGCGCCGAATTGGGGAGTCTATCTTGAACCATCGCTGAATTGGTATATACCAAACGGCAGCTCTGTCCACACAACATGGACGGAACATCCACTTACATTTACCATTCCTTTCGGTATCAGATTCACTTGGTAGTGATGTGGCCGTGCAGTCTTTTAGACTTTTGTGGTCTCTTATCTATAGAAGCACAAAAGTTTCATAATCAATATGTACAAGACAAGCGACTATTTACACAATGGGGTGCTATACCTCAACAACATCATTCGAGCACATCACAAGCGACTCAGCACCCTGATGATATATACTACAACCAAGTGCCAGTCACGTTGCAAGCATTGCTCTATATGGCAAAAGCCAGAAATGCATCTGTCCTTAAAGGAGATAAGAAAAATAATGAATAGTAAGTGTATCACAAAAAATACAGTTATAGGATTGGAGGGTGGAGAGTTTCTTCTTCATCCCGAAGCTGAAGCCATCATGGAGTGGTTTATGAACAACCATCCTAACTATACACTGCTGTCCAACTGTCTTGCTCCTCACAAAGTCATAGATCTCGTACGGCTGTATCATCCTGCCCATCTGTATGTGTCGCTGGATGGCAACAAAGACACATACAAAACAATGAGAGGATGCAATGGTCACGACAAGGTGATAGAGGTGGTTGAAGCATTGAAGGATGAGATTCCTGTTTCTTTGATGTTCTGCCTCTCCCCATGGAACACCTTCAAAGATATGGACTATGTGATTGGACTGGCGATGAAATACAATGTGGATGTGCGTATCGGCATCTATGGAACGATGGATTTCTTTGATACCACAGCAGACCTCCTTGTGGCTGACTTTAAGAATTTCATTCAAAACATTCCACAAAACATACATGAGACAGAAGAGAATTTTGACTTCGTGGCTTTATACAGGGAGTGGCGAAATGGTCATCTTCACTTGCCTTGCCAAAGCATTTTCAGCGAATTGGTGATTCGCTCCAATGGTGATGTGCCATTATGCCAAAATTTAGATGTGATGCTTGGCAATATCCACGAGCATTCTTTGGATGAGATATTCAATTCGCAAGAAACTGTAAAAACTCAATGCAGATACTCCAAAGAGTGCAATGGCTGTTGGATAAACTTTCATCGTAAGTATGATATTATCCTGTTGCTGAACCTCGAAAGATTTCTGCCCAAGAATATTATCGAACTCTTCTACGGAGCTTACCAATGGACTGACAACAGTAAAGAGACATACCGAAGATTTGCCAAAAGAATCTGCAAATAATGGAATATATCAAAAATATTATAGAGCGCTACAAACAAATACGGAACTTCAGGATGTTACACCAAACATACAAGGGTAAATATGCCTTTGTGGGTATAGGAAACCATAGTATGAATAACCTCTACCCCGTGCTTGACTATCTGCATGTACCATTGAAACATATCTGCTGCAAATCATCAAGCAAACTGAGCTTGATAGAGAAAGTCTTTCCCCATATACATGCCACCACCTCATTGGACGAGATTTTGGAAGACGAAGAAATCAAAGGAGTATTCGTGTCAGCTTCGCCAAATACACATTTCTCCATCGCTTCAAAAGTGATAGAAAGCAATAAGGCTTTGTTCATAGAAAAGCCTCCATGCCAAAATACAGAAGAGCTGATGCGTTTGGTGGAATTGAAAAAACAAAAAGAAGTATTGGCTGTTGTGGATTTACAAAAACGTTGTTCACCCGCCATTCAATCATTAAAAAAGAGAGTTGTCAAGATGTAAAGGTATTATGACATACAACTTGAAATATCTCACCGGTGCTTATCCTGAGGGAGATTCCCTGATCAACAAATCTATTAACCATAGTTACATTATTTCTTGATATAATGTTATTGTCAAAAATAGAGTAAATCCAATTATCCCGAATCGCATCAGACTTCCATTCTTATTTCGTGCTGCTGTAAGCCAGATTGTATTCAGCTTTATCTAACGTTTTCGATAAGCCAGATGAGCAGAGTCAAGCTTGCTTGAGCTATGCCATGGCAAGAAAAGGTATGCGAATGCGAAGGTGTAGCGGGCTACATCGGGAAAAGAGGTATGCAAGATGACGACAGCAGTGCGGAAGAAGGATGAACAGCTGACAACAAACCTTAAATGTACTATCGGCGTTCTAATGCGATTTGGGTTTAATCAATAATTTCAAAACGTACCAGCATGGAGTAGTTCTTCTTAATGGTGCGGAAGTTATCGAATGAGGCTGCGTCGGACGACATGACATTGCTTTGCGCAAAAGGAGAGACATTGCCGCTGTCCTTTTCCACGATGCGTATCACCTCACCCAATCTTTTGCCCAATGCCTCCACCAAATAGGTCGCTTTCCGTCGGGCGGCTTTCAACGCTTCTATCTTCCCCTTTTGGTGATAGGCAGGCATATCATTGTTCTCCAATTCGCCGATACGCATGGTGTGGATGCCTTTCGTATCGATGCGCTTGACGATTTCATTTATCTGATTGAAGTCGGTCAAGGTAATGTCGAATTTCTTAGAAACCAAAAAATCCTGCCCTTGCTGCCTCCAATAGTCACCGATTTCCTGAGTCCGGATGGCATTTTGCGGAATGCCAGAGTTGGCAAGAGCTTCTCTCAATCCTTGTTCTATCTCTGCCAATGGCACTTTGGTGCGGTATTCTTCGGGCTTTGACTTACCGTCAAACTCTTCCTTGAAGTATTCACGGATTTCAATCAGATAATGGATTTTGTCGGGTACAATCTCCATTTCCGATGTGCCCGTCACCTCTATGTAACGCCCGTTGGTTTGCGCTTGTAGCGAAAGAGTTGCCAACAAGCTAATAGCAAACAGCAATACTTTTATTCTCATTGTTTCTTGTTTTTGGTGTCACTTCATTATAATTGATAACCAATCACGGTTTATTTTGTCTACTGAAACATCTTTGTGCAATGTTACCAAGCCTTTGCTTTTTACATATTGCTTTTCCGTAAATAAAAACGGTTGTTTAGAAGCCCTGAAAGTCTGGGTTAAAGTCGCTGTTTCAACAAAATGTCCGCCAATAAACTCAAAACGCTTGTAGCTGTAAGATGCTGCCGAAATGCGTGATGAAGAGAATATGCATTGTTTCTCCTTGTTTATTTGTGGGTTTTCTATCTGCTTAAAGCTTTCATCTCTACGATATAGATTCTTTGTTTCATCCCATACAAGGCAATCATAATACTGTATCATCTGATTGCCATACTGACCAAGGTTGACAAGAATATCGTCCTTACCGTCAAAATTGACATCTTGTAAATTAACCCCAATATTGAGATTATCGGCAAACTCAATGTCAGAAGGATAGGAATAAGAAATTTCTTGAGCTATTTTTCCCTGCTTGTCAAATAGGGCGATTCGCAATCCTTTCAAGTCCGTACCGTTCCTGACAGCCGTATATTTCATCATTTTAGTTCCATTATAACTAACAAGTTGCCATTCGTCAGAGGTCCAAAAAGAATGTTCTCCGTAATCATGCGCTTTTCCGCTTGTTGTCGTTTGAGCTTTCCCGTTTTCAAACGGTGTGGCAAACTTGAATTGAGGCTTAATGACCACATTGCCCAATGAATCGGAAAAGCCAACCAATCCGTTATCATCCATGATGCGGAAAAGTCCTTCACGGATATGGTCGGGACCGTTATCGCATTTGAACACATAAAACAATTCTTTGCCTTGATTGTCTATGCAAACAATCCGTGCGTCCTGCTTGTTCTCACACACAAAACCGATGTGCCGTATAGTATCTGTTTGGCAGAATTTATACTTACCGTATGGTACAATGGTATCACCACGTTCATTCAAGTAGCATACATGGACACCTGCCTCAATATCTTTTTCTGTTGTATGGGCAATCAACTTTCTGTTCCTCTTAAAAGATATTGTTATAGCAAATTCAGATTCAACATATTTTCCTTTCCCGAAAAATAATATGGCAGGAGTCCTGCGTGGCATCTTTCTGATTATCTCCAGTACTTGATTGTCCCAGTCTTCCATGCCGCAACTTCGCAAGACTTTTGGTCCGCACACTTCTCCATACGAGTCAATCCGCATGGAATAAACTCCTTTCACCTGCTGTTTGTCTCCCAATAACGTCGGGTCATACTTCAAGCGTCGGGTGATATAGTCTTGTGCGGCTCTTGGTCTCCCGTATTGAAACACCGGACCGGACTCCATATCTATGAACATATGTTTTTCTCTCTCTTCCGCGATGCTGTCCGCCTTCACCCGGTCTCTATAATGTTGAGGCAGGAAAGGAACGTATACCGTATATAAACATTCCATTCGTTTGCCGTCCTTGTCTCTGCACGGCAGGCAATGCGGCAATGCTTTTGTCAATCGTACAACTTCCTTGGCGAAATCCTTATGTTTGGATGACAATATATTGATGCCGCGCGGTAGCCCTAATGTGTCGATAGAGAAAATGACAACGGCATATCCGGCTTGGTTCTTCTCTAACAGGTGCTCGGGATATACCATTTGGGAAGTGAAATACTTTTCCAAGTCGTAATCCCACTTCGCCCATCTGGGCTGCTCAATGGAAGACAAGTCTTTGATTGGTTTTCCAGAAATATCCAAAGTGCCAAAGTTCCAACTGCTATCCGCCCGCCAAGTGCTGTCCATACGGTTTTCATTCTCACGTTGTTCTTGTAAGCTGTTATCAGTCACACATCTGACAGGACAAATCCCAACAGTCAACGTATCGGGCAAACATTGTAAAGCCAATGTGCTGTCGGTCAAATCCCGGATAACGAGTTTTTTCCCCGATTCAGATACTTTGACAGTATCCTTACATAAAGAATAAGAATAAAAAGATTCCGTTCTTTTCCTGTCATATGACAACACACTTCTACGTCCGTAATTGCGAGACTCCATTTCCATAACACATTGCTTGTTATGCGGTAATTGCACTTTCCATACTCTGTTTTCCAACAACGCAGACCTATATGTACTGTTGCTACTTGGGGCAGAAAGTCCGCCAAAAACAACACACGCAAGCAATATATACAGAAACTTTATCATTACCTATCAATCTTAATAACACTCAAAGATAACGCAAGGCGAGAGCAACAGCAAGGCGGGAAAACTCCGTTTTCCCGGACTTGATACTGCCGAGCCGAGGCTTATCTTATACAAAGATAATGCAAACGAGCGGAAAGAGAGCTCGCTCTTAATTTCCCGAGTGCAGCTTATCTTATACAAAGATAACGCAAGGCGAGTGGAAAGAGGACTTGTTCTTACTTTCCCGAGTGCAGTGTATCTTATATACAAAGATACTGGAAAAGAACGACACAATCAATTATCAGACATCTCCCATCCCGTTTAGTTTAATAAAAATTAACTCTTATTGCCTACACATTATTATTAAGTAAATGTTCTGAATTAATTGTCATCATATCGTATGCAGCTCCTGAACGGCATACAATATGATGACAAAGATATATCACCTGATGTTCAACCCGAACCGACCGACTGACCGCCGGAACCACTTTCACAATTCAGCACAGGCTATGCTTCCATAGTACGCACTGTTGCCGTCATCGTTTTTCACTTTTTGCACTATGCAGTCCGCGACATATCAGACAATGACGTAAAAATAATCTGCCTGAATGCAGCGCATGATACGGATGAGACTGAACGGCAGCCTCTTGCCTGATACCGTTTTCCACTCATATCTTTCCGGCTCTGGCTAATACGACATGTTAGATTCTGACGACACGCCTGTATAAATAATAATAATAAGGAACGGACACACGCGCATGGATGTGAGTAAAAAATTTTACAATGTTGTTTCCGGAAACAGAAATGGCACGTTAAGGAAGCGGCAATCTTCCGAGTGTTTTCCGTTTTACATTTTGCGGTATAGTCCACATTCTACTCCGCAGACACGACCGTTAAATACCCGTTAATAGCTCTTCAATACCCGATTCTCATCTGATTCTGTTTATTCACTTACACTCCTTGCGTTGCGGAAAAGCCCGTTTCATAATACAAGACGGCATCTCCAGCATGCCCGAAGAGCCTTTTCCGCACTACAGGAAAGCCTGTTTCACACACACGAACAAGCTTCTTGCGATTACATTTTATTTAAAATGACTGATAATCAATGCATTATACTGACACGTCAAAAACCGTGTATATTGAGACGAACCGGCTTCTGCAAGCCTCCACGCAAATCTCAGCGACTTCACGTTGTAATAATTTTCGTTTCTTCTCTACCATATCACATAATTATGAGTATGAGTTTTAAGTCCGGACGTCAAAAATGTATCATAGATATATCAGCAGGTCTGCAGTCTGCCATTTTACGGTTGTGTGACGGCATGGCAGCCTGCGTTCAGACGCTGACAGTCATATTGGCAAATTGGTTTATACCGGAATGATGCCTCACGCGCCGCACCGGCACTGCGCGACTCGCCTTCGGCTCTAAGCAAAGGCATACCTTCAGACACAAATGTAATAAACATGCAGGAGTATAATCCTCAAAATGACACGAGAACATTATAATTGCCAATCTCGCCTGTTTTACATTAAAACAATGATGACACCAGCCATGGAAAGACACAAAATCTTGCGTTTCCCGAGCAATAAGCACAGCAACGACAGGCATATCCTCACCTCTGTTTATACGCATCATTGCTTGTGAGACACAAGATTTTGCATCTCTACTTTGGATTACACACACATAATAGCGTGTTGTTTCATGTATTAAGCAATACCGGTGATGGCTATGAAAGCCTGCTTTCCAATTGCCGGACGCAGCCTGTCTTATAAAAAAAAGAGTTGCATGAATACCAAGTCAGACATAAACACCTGCCAGGGTGTTCACCGGCATTGCCCGGACCTGTTGTCTGAAAGCAACAGTATGCCGGCGAATAAGGAGCATGACGTCAGTCAAATTCACTCATATATCTCATCCACTCCGAGGTCTGTTTCCTCTTCCGAAGACGCGCAAGGGTCATAATCGGCAGGCATATCAAACTTGACAGACGGGTCATAGCCAAGCGATTTATCCGCATACACCTTTTTCATGAAATACGCCCATATGGGCAATGCCATAGTCGCGCCCTGCCCCATCCTCATGGAGTCAAAATGAATGTCACGGTCTTCACCCCCTACCCAGCATCCGCTCACAAGCTGCGGTGTGAAACCTACAAACCATGCGTCCGAATTACGGTTGGTAGTACCTGTCTTTCCACCTATCTCTCCGGGAATGTTATATCTGAATCTCAGCCGTCCTGCCGTTCCTCCGTCAACGACACCTTTCAGAAGCACAAGCATCTTGTTGGCGCTCTCCTCACTGATGACCTCGTTCATGTGAGGCCGGAAGTTCGCAATGACGTTTCCTTCATTATCCTCTATTCTTGTAACAAAGAGCGGAGCTGTGCGTATGCCGTGATTGACAAACGCTGTATAGCCGCTCACCATCTCAGCCACAGACACGTCGCACGGTCCGAGACAAAGTGACATTGACGGATAGACGTCAGGGTTGTTGATTCCATAATCACGCAAAAGGCTCATGAACTGCTGCGGATTGAGCTTGCTCATGAGGTAAGCTGAAATCCAGTTGTTTGACTGTGCCAGTCCCCATTTCAAAGTGACAAGCTCACCATAACGTTTGCGGCTTGTGTTTCTTGGTGTCCACGGCTTGCCTGCCACGATGTAAGTCTGCTGCACATTGGGCACTTTGTCACAAGGAGAGAATCCGTTCTCCATTGCCAGAGAATATAGGAAAGGCTTTATTGTAGAACCTATCTGGCGGCGTCCGTTCATCACCATATCATACATAAAATGCGAATAGTCGAGCCCTCCTACGTATGCCTTCACCTCTCCTGTCTTCGGATCCATGCTCATGAATCCGGCTCTAAGGAACGACTTCACATATCTGATGCTGTCGAGCGGCGTCATCACCGTATCGATGTCGCCATGGTATGTGAACACCGACATTTCCACCGGAGTACGGAATGCCTTTCTAATCTCCTCCTCCGATGCTCCGGCAGCCTTCATTTCGATGTATCGTCCGCTTTGTCTCACCGACCTGTCCATTATCTGCTCCACCTGTCTGGCAGTAAGAGCATCAGAGAAGGGAGCATTGCGCTTTCTGCGCTTTTCCTTGAAGAACTCCGGCTGAAGGAACTTTGCCACGTGTCCGTAAACGGCTTCCTCGGCATAACGCTGCATTCTTGAATCAACTGTGGTATACACTTTCAGACCGTCAGAATTCAGGTTGTATGGCTTGCCGTCTTTTTTCAGGTTCTTATTACACCACCCATACAATGGGTCGTTAGCCCAGGCTATTGAGTCGAGCACAAACTGCCTCTCGTTCCATTCGGGATAATTCTCCCTTTCAGGATATTGCGCAGTCATGTACATTCTAAGGAATTCGCGGAAGTACGGAGCAGTTCCGTTCTTATGGTCCGTACGGTGGAAATCGAGAGTCAGCGGTTCGTCAGAATACCTGTTATAGTCTGCCGTCGATATGAATCCGGCTTTCCTCATCTGTGCGAGCACCACATTGCGGCGGCTGCGGCAGCGTTCAGGATATCTCACGGGGTTGAACAGTGAAGGATTCTTGCACAGTCCCACCAGTGTAGCCGCCTCTGTCACAGTAAGATCCTTCGGTTCTTTATTAAAATAGGTGTTGGATGCGGTCTTTATTCCCACCGCGTTGTGCAGGAAATCAAAATAGTTAAGATAAAGGGCTATTATCTCTTCCTTTGTGTAGTAACGCTCCAGTTTGACGGCAATCACCCACTCTATAGGTTTCTGCAAAAGTCTCTCGACAGTGCTTCCGGCAGTCTCCGAGTAAAGTTGTTTGGCAAGTTGCTGCGTAATGGTGGAGCCTCCTCCGGCACTCTCCTGCCCGAGCAGTCCTCTCTTTATCATCGCACGGGCAAGCGCAATGAAGTCTATTCCGGAGTGATCATAAAAACGTTCGTCCTCTGTTGCTATAAGCGCCTGTACAAGATGGGGCGACAGATTTGAGTAAGACACGCATATACGGTTTTCGCGATTGAGGTTCCACGTGCCTATCACCTTCCCGTCTGACGAATAGACCTGCGTCGCGAACCTGCTGATAGGGTTCTGCAGGTCTTCAAGCGGAGGCATATAACCTATCCACCCGAACCATATGGCAGTAAAGGCAGCGGCACATGTGACAAAACTCAAGACTAATAATCCCCAAAGAAAATGTATAAAGATTTTTCTCATGAGCGGAAACCGATTTTTCGGCAAAGGTAATGCAATTAGGATAAAAAGCAAAACAAATATTATGATATTTTACTTTCTGTATGAAGCATGGTTAAGAAACGCGCTCCCGATACTTCATAACAATTTGATGGTATACTTTTTAGCATGACAAGCAAAACCTTCAAATCAAAAATCAAAGATTTGCTGCCGCTCCGTAGCTTTGTTCGTTTTTTATAAACAAAGACATGAGCGACCTAAGGTTAAACTCTTATTTTAATCCACAAACTGGCGTTAAGCCTCAACCGTACTACAGCCGTTGCCAGCAATACGGGGGTTATGTATATATCAAAAACGTTGGAAGACATATTCTGAAAATGCGCAAGACAAAACGGAGCCTATATTACAGAAGAGTTATCAAGAGTCGGCACGCAAAAACCAAAGTGTATATACGTCACAACGGATGATTGATATTATATATGTGTATATTCTATAAAAGATGTTCAGAAAATGCACAGCGGCTTATTATAAAACAATTCAAATGCATCCGAATCAGAAATCATTCATGCTCACGAGACATCTGGTTCTTCATGATATGCTACCGATACACGACATAAAACGTGGAGAAGCGTTTCCGTCATCTCCACGTCTTAAGTCATGTTCGTTTCTTTTTGTTTCCCAAAATAGAGTTCAGTACAAACCTGCCTATTTTTCTTTCCAGTCCCTGTCTGGTTGTAGGCAATCCTGTCTTCCTGCTTATTTTCTGTTTTGCGGCAGTAATTCCGACCGCCCTTTTCCAAGAAAAGCTTAACCCGCGTATTTTCATATGCATTGCAATATCATGTAACACACAAAAGCTACAGCAGCCCAGAACAGCACATAAAGTATGTTCCGGCACAGATAGAGGATTATGCCTAAGCATCCCCAATTACCAAGTCCCATATACTATATCATAAACCTTTCTTTTTGAACGCTTCCACCAGGCTCTTTATCAATGCGTCTATTTCATTCACGACACCGTTCATGAATGCCGCTCTGGCGTTCGGATTTTTCAGCTTTCCAATCCCTTCCGAGTTCATTTTCTTGAAGTTCAGTTCATGTCGCGGCGACGGTTCGCCAAATCCAGCCCATGTCTTATCGGCAACACGGATAGCTGTGCCGGCTCCGCCTATAGCATCTTCCAATACTTTGTCTTTCGCGATGTCGCCTGCATACTTTACGCCAAAGCAATATTTTTCTATCGCATAGATTGTGAATGTCACATCCTTTCTCTTCTTGGTACGGTAGATGTTGAATGTCACACCGTAGCGTTTGTATCTGTTACTTTTATAGTAATCCTCCACGTCTTGGGCAAAGTCTTTCTTTTGGATGTCATAACCCTTAGCGATGAGCAAGTCCTGCAATGTGTCCCAGAAATAGCATTGCAGCTGTTCGCCGCTCCAGTCATCTGTCGCAACGACCTCGCGCCCGGCGGCAGCAATGGTTATGCTGCCACTCACAAGCTTTGTGTTGTCAGGGTTAGCAACCTTCACCGTTATTCCGAACATTTCCTTCATTTTGGTCTCAAAGTTACCTACCTGCATGTTTCCACGGCATGCAAGCTCTCCTCCCTTTGCGTTTTCTCCGCTTCGTATAGACGCAAGCGTCGCATCCTCAGGCGCGAATTTCGCACCTTTATACACACGCAAAGTAGCTCCGAACGCATCCTTGAACTGTTTCCTTAGACTTTTGACCGTCATACGGCCGTTAATGTTGAATTCTGCCATTGTAAAATTATCTTTTAAAGTGTTGATAAGATTGTTTATTATTCCCATATGTTTTAAATTGTTTATTTGATTCTTCTCATAGTGGCTCTCACATTCTCAATGTCTCTTTTGAGGCTTTCTATACGTCTGTCGTGAGAAGCCGCCCGGCTTATCTTTGATTTACGATAGCTTGCCTTGCTTGATATGGAAGATGTCCTTTTTATCATATCAGCATAATAGGCGTTGTCTTTTTTCTTAGCTTCCCTCTCCTTTGCAATCGAAGCACGAAGGTCTATAAGACGCTTCTTATAATATTCTTTACTCATGACAAGCATCATTAAAGTTTATAATAATCGGAAATACGTTTCCAGACACATCTCTTCTCCTTGACAGACCGTTCCCTATCAAGCCGGAACACGCCTGTGAAGCGATAGAAACAGAAGCCCAAATCATCCTTGTAGCGTAAGAATGTGACGCGGTTTTCTGCCGGTGAGTTGAGCCAATGATTAAGGTGTCCGGCACGCTTGTCCTCCGCCTTAGGATACTCATAGATACACATTCCGTCCTCAGAAAGCCTGTTACACCAAAGGCGGTGTTCCGTGTTTGGCCACCAGATTATATCCTTTTCCCTGTCAGGCACCGCCGCGCCTGATGCGCGAAGGAATCCCCGGTGTTTGGGTTTTGTGCCGAATACAGCCGCAACGTCTTCCGTCGTGCGCAGGCATTCGTTGTCCCCGACCTTCAGAAAACCTTTCTTTATGTGATACTCCACAGTGAGAGTGTCGGCTTCATTCCACGGAATGAAATCATCGCCGAGCGCGGAAATGCGTTGCCTTATCATACCGACAACCTCCGCAACCTGACGGTGGACTCCGTCGATATCACAGTCACAGTCTATCACAACAGGCTTTGAACCGGTGACATCCAGTATCTCCTCGTTACGGATTTTATCTATTTCACGCAGCACGCCATTATCATCTTTGTGGTAAGGCTCGTTTATTTCGATGAAAACATTCAGCTGAGGTAAGTACAAGTCTGCAAGCGCATACTTGTCCTGTGTTCTTCTGATATACTGTTGAACGACAAATTTCACACGGTCGTCGTCCAACTGATGCCATATCCGGCTTATGACATAGGACTCCGTCTTTTTCCTGCTTATCCTGGCAAACAGACGTTCCATATATTCCAACTTGAAATCCATATTACTTAGGCTTTTATAGGTGTTTGTACTACATCCTGCAAACGGAGCAAAAGAAAAAGGACACAGCCTTGACTTTCCGCTCATCTGCTTTAGTAGGTTCTGGTAAAACCTTTAGCCCAAATAAGGAAAAGCAGTCTGCGCCCCTTGCAGGGTACAAACCTACCATTCGACCTGTTATTCGGGGCTATTTTCAATTTACCAGATTTACTAAAGCCAAATAACTTGTCTACAAGTCGCTTGCAATATGTCTTTTAGATTCTTATGTCTGTTTCCGACCTCCTTTTTTGAAAGTTGAACGTATATTTTTATTCTCGCTTACAAAAAGCGGGAAAAAGCCCGAACATACAAAAGAAATTCAAGACTATTCGCAGACTGCCGTGAAAATCGGAGAGAGACTCTCCACATTTATATTATACACACCACGTAAAAAAGCGCTTTACGTATTATACCCGGAATACGACGATTTTTGCATTTTTGATGTTAAAAAACGTTATCACACACATTTTATATGATATATCGCAAATGAACGCCCTATGAACCGGTGTATAAAAAATTACGTCAGATACATTCATTAATCACGTCCGAAGCCGTTTTGTTTGAAAAAATATGCTTAACTTAGCGGTCGAAAGCAATAAGAAAACCATATTATATATGAAGCACGATTTCGTAACAATCGCTGACCTGTCGAAGGACAAAATCATGTACATGATAAGAATGGCACAAGAATTCGAGAAGCATCCGAACAGAGAGCTTCTCAAAGGCAAGATTGTGGCAACGCTGTTCTTCGAACCGTCAACACGTACAAGGCTCAGTTTTGAGACAGCAGCCAACCGTCTCGGAGCCAAAGTGATAGGATTTTCTGATGCGAAGGCATCGAGTGTCACAAAAGGCGAAACGCTCAAGGACACGATTCTCATGGTGTCCAATTATGCCGATGTCATAGTGATGCGCCACTACATAGAAGGTGCGGCACAATACGCGAGCGAGATTTCTCCGGTACCTATTGTCAATGCAGGCGACGGAGCTCACATGCATCCCTCGCAGTGTCTGCTCGACCTCTACTCCATCTATAAGACCCAGGGCACACTCGAGAACCTGAACATATATCTCGTAGGCGACCTTAAATACGGCAGGACCGTGCACTCGCTCATAACAGCCATGCGACATTTCAACCCCACCTTCCATTTCATAGCTCCAAAAGAACTCGCCATGCCTGATGAGTACAAACTGTATTGCAGACAGCACGGCATAAAGTTTGAGGAACATACGGAATTCAACGAAAACACAATATCCGATGCTGACATACTGTACATGACAAGAGTGCAGAAGGAACGTTTCTCCGACCTGATGGAATATGAACGTGTGAAGAACGTGTACATACTGAAAAACTCCATGCTGGGACACGCCAAGGAAAACATGAAGATACTCCACCCGCTGCCGAGAGTGAACGAAATAGCATACGATGTAGACACCAATCCGCACGCATACTACATACAGCAGGCAGGCAACGGGCTTTTCGCACGTGAAGCGATATTCAGCCACGTCCTCGACATAAGCCTTGAGGATGTGATGAACGACAACACTATCATTAAATAGTCAGGACATCTGACAGACAACGAACCTCAATCCTCAGACTCATGAACAAGAAAGAAAGACTGGTGGCTGCCATAAAGAACGGCACCGTTATAGACCACATACCGGCAGAAAAGACATATCAGGTGGCAACAATCCTCGGACTGCGCAACCTCACCACGCCGGTGACAATAGGATACAACTATCCTTCGAAGAAAATAGGAAGCAAAGGCATCATAAAGGTATCGGACAAGTTCTTCACCGACGAGGAGATATCACGGCTTTCGGTGGTGGCGCCCAAAGTGGTGCTCAACATCATACGCAACTATGAGGTGGTGGAGAAAAAGACGGTGGAGACACCAGACGAGCTGCGCGGCATAGTGAAATGCAACAATCCCAAATGCATAACGAACAACGAACCGATGGAAACCGTGTTCAACGTTGTAGACAAAGAGCGCGGCACTTTGAAATGCCACTACTGCGACAAGGAACAGAGCATAAGCGAGGTAAAGCTGGTCTGATTATTTTATCACACACCGTTTGCCCGAAAAAGAAAAAAGAATTAACTTTGCACAAGGCTTATCGCAGCCTGCAAACATTCATATAAAACAAATACAGAAACCGCAATGAAAAGAGACCAGGAGATTTTTGATCTTATCGAAAAGGAACACCAACGCCAGCTTAAAGGCATAGAGCTGATCGCATCAGAAAACTTTGTAAGCAACGAGGTAATGGAAGCCATGGGCTCATATCTCACAAACAAGTATGCCGAAGGATATCCGGGAAAGAGATATTACGGCGGATGCGGCGTGGTTGATGAAGTAGAAACACTTGCCATAGAGAGAGTGAAAAAACTCTTCGGAGCCGAATATGCCAACGTGCAGCCACACTCTGGAGCGCAAGCCAACGCAGCAGTGCTGCTGGCAGTACTCAAGCCCGGCGACACATTCCTCGGTCTGAACCTCGCGCACGGAGGCCACCTCTCACACGGCTCCGCGGTCAACACCTCGGGTATTCTGTATCATGCAGTGGGCTATGACCTCGACAAGGAGACAGGACGGGTTGACTACGACAACATGGAAAAGCTCGCCATGGAGCACAAGCCGAAACTCATCATCGGAGGAGGCTCGGCATACAGCCGTGAGTGGGACTACAGACGCATGCGCGAAATAGCCGACAAGGTGGGTGCGCTGCTCATGATAGACATGGCGCACCCGGCAGGACTCATAGCAGCCGGACTGCTCGACAACCCTGTGAAATACGCGCATATCGTGACATCAACCACACACAAGACCCTTCGCGGACCGCGCGGTGGCATCATACTCATGGGAAAGGACTTCGAGAACCCGTGGGGACTGACAACTCCGAAAGGTCAGGTGAAGATGATGAGCCAGCTGCTCAACTCCGCCGTATTCCCCGGAACACAGGGCGGACCGCTCGAACACGTCATCGCGGCAAAGGCGGTGGCTTTCGGAGAGGCACTGCAGCCTGAGTTCAAGGAATGGGCAAAGCAGGTACAGAAAAACGCGAAAGTGCTGGCAGAGGAACTCATGAAGCGCGGATTCACAATAGTCAGCGGAGGTACAGACAACCACTCCATGCTCGTCGACCTGCGCTCAAAATATCCCGACCTCACCGGTAAGGTGGCAGAGAACGCGCTCGTTGCGGCAGACATCACCGTGAACAAGAACATGGTGCCGTTCGACACACGCAGCGCATTCCAGACATCCGGCATACGCCTCGGCACTCCCGCCATCACGACACGTGGCGCTAAGGAAGACCTCATGGTGGAGATAGCAGCCCTCATCGAGGAGGTGCTCAACGACCCGGAGAACGAGGAAGTGATAGCAAGCGTACGCCACAGAGTGAACGAGAAGATGAAAGACTATCCTCTCTTCGCATATTAAGCGTCAACAGAAACAAAATAAAGAAACGGGAGGAAAGCATGCACAACGGCATTTCTCCCGTTTTTTCACCCCACAGAAAACCATGACACAGGAAATAATAATATACATAATAATAGCCGCTGCGGCGGCAATCGCAATAAGATGGGCTGTACGGACAGTCAGAAACGCAAGCAAAGCCAACAGCTCGTGTGCCGGATGCCCGATTGCCGAAGCATGCAGCTCGAAAAACAAGAATAAATGTCCGAATGAAAGAACAAAAACAGAAAAAACACGCTCAAAATTTGTCTGATTGAATAAAAAATCATACCTTTGCAATCGAATTTGAAAACGGTGCCTTGGATGAGTGGCTTAGTCAACGGTCTGCAAAACCGTCTACGGCGGTTCGAATCCGCCAGGCACCTCAGAAGAACTACAATTAATTGGATGAATTATTTGTAGTTCTTTTTGTTTGGACATACATAACCTGACACCGACAAAACTTAAACCATTATGAGAAAACTATTCACCTCACTCACGGCAGCACTGTTTCTCGGAGCGTGCGGAGCCGTAGCGCAGACCTATCACCCGTCTCCTGAGAACATACAGGCAAGAAAACAATTCCAGGACATGAAGTTCGGCATATTCATACATTGGGGCATCTACTCCATGCTTGCCGACGGTGAATGGGTGCAGCATTCCAAGAGAATAGACCGCAACGAATATTCGCATCTGGCAGCAGGGTTCTGCCCGTCGCGCTTCAACGCCCGCGAATGGGTTGAGGCATTCAAGGACGCCGGAGCGGGATATGTCACTATAACGTCGCGCCACCACGACGGATTCTCCATGTTCGGCACAGACGCCAGCAGCTACAACATAGTAGACGCCACTCCATTCGGGCGTGACATACTGAAGGAACTTGCCGGCGAATGCGAGAGACAGGGACTGAAGCTGCACATATATTATTCGCACATGGACTGGTTCCGTCCCGACTATCCGGCAGGCAGCACCAGCAAAGACCTGCCGCACCGGGAAGCCAAGCCCGACTGGAACTCATATTTCAACTTCATGAACACACAGCTGACAGAAATACTCACCGGATACGGAAAGATAGGAGCCGTATGGTTTGACGGCATGTGGGACCACGCGGACAACTTCGACTGGCAGCTTGACGAACAATACGCGCTCATACACAGGTTGCAACCGGCATGCCTCATAGGCAACAACCATCACTCCGCACCGCACGAGGGCGAGGACTTCCAGCTCTTCGAGCAGGACCTGCCGGGAGAGAACAGCGCAGGATTCTCCGGCGGACAGAAGGTGAGCGACGCATTGCCCCTGGAGTCGTGCCAGACAATGAACAGCACATGGGGCTACAGCATAACGGACAAGTCGTACAAATCTGCCGACGAACTGATAAGACGACTCGTGAAATCGGCTGGCATGAACTCAAACCTGCTGCTAAACATAGGTCCGCGTCCGGACGGATGTCTGCCGGACGAAGCGATGGAACGGCTGAAGGAGATAGGCAAATGGACAAAACGATACGGAGAAACAATATTCGGCACACGCGGCGGACTGATAAAGCCATGCCAATGGGGCGTGAGCACCCAGAAGGGAGACACGCTCTATCTGCACATACTCCATCTCGAAGAGCGGACGCTCACTATACCGCTGGACACGAAAGAAATAAAGTCGGCAAGAATGTATGACGACGGCAGCAAACTGAAAATACGCAAATCAGGCAACGGCTCCGCCTTAATAAGTCTGCCTGCCACGCCTCAGGGTGTCGACACGATTGTAGAGATTGTCCTGAGAAAACAGAAGCGCGGATGACACACATTCTGTCCGTAAATGAATATTCATGCAATCAAGAAAGTAAAAAAACATGACATCTGAAAATCGCAAAAGAGAATTACGATGACACGGAAACACATGTCAACGGACGGAAAAAAGCGATTTTTAGGAAAGAAAATCACAATAGAAAACATTGCCAGAGCCCCTGCCGGGTTACAGAACAGACCGTTCCGCAATCTCACAGGGGCTCTCCCGTGTCACCACAAAGGCTTTCCCACGGTGCGGAAAAGCCCATATGACACCACGGAAAAGGCTTTCCGGCAGCACAGGAAAGGCGCAGGCAAATCGCAAAACTCCACATCACACTGACTCTCAACGGCTTGGCATAACCGCTAAAAAAACAACGTATTTACAGCCGGAGAATCTTATGGACATAAAAAAGGCACTCTCGCGAAGCATGCTCCACATAATTATGCACCTTCAACCTATAAGGTGCATATATATACAAAAACCGCAGACAACGGAGAGTGAGGCGCATTCTAAACTGAATAGGGTATCGGTCTTCATACGTATTTCGCATTGATGTCAGACAGATTGGCTTCTGACTTTATCGAAGATGTGGCGGTCGACACAGGGAGGAAGCGCAAGACAAGATGAAGGCAACTGTGCGGAAGATGGATGAAGAGCCGTTCATGCATACGGATACCCCCTGCTCTTTTCTTCCTGAATCTCCAGACGGTTATGTAAACAGCAGCAAAACAAATCATGGAAAATATTTTGCACAATCTAAATATTATTATTATCTTTGTCCCCCGAAAAAGGAAGATTGGCAGAGTGATCGAATGCGCTGGACTCGAAATCCGGTATACCGCTTTTTGGTATCGGGGGTTTGAATCCCTCATCTTCCGCAAACAAACGAATGACTATGCAACGAGAGCGGGGAGAAGACACAATTGTTTTCTTCCGGCTTTTGTTTTTCCGTCACATCACACCATCTTACAGGCGGTTGCAAATAATACCATTCCGTTCTTCTGCTTGTGCATTACAAAGGTTGCGCGTTTTGTCAGAAAAGCACCATACATATACATCCAACAAAAACACCCGACCCGAATTGACATCAGACTTCATATGTTTTACGGCTTGCCATCAGACTGTATGGTTTCCGACTCTGCCATACATGCAGCCAGATATATCGGATAAAGACCGGGAACAAATTGACGGCAATAGTGCGCAATACGCTTTGTGAGCCGGGAACCAAGTGAAAAAGCCGCCTTGGCTGTATAAAGACCGTTCAGGCTTCAACGCAAAAATAAAACATTCCATAATATCACGACAAACGCTGACGGATGCGAAATGATTCAGATTAATACCGGTTAATAAGTATGCCATATGCCTACCGTCTCAACAACCGCAAGAATTCTGCCATACGGCGGAATACATGATGTTGCAGCCATCAATCTGTCCTGCTTCAGAATCATCATTATACGTATTCCTGTGCTCAAAGCCGTCAGACCGGACGCACACTATTTCTACAAACCGGACAAGCAGGGCGAGAGTCATAGGTATGCAAACGAAGAAAGGCTGCTCCTTTTTGTTGGGAACAGCCTTTCTTCGTGACTCCGACAGGATTCAAACCTGTAACCTTCTGATCCGTAGTCAGATGCTCTATTCAGTTGAGCTACGGAGCCTTGTTTCTTGTTTGCGGTTGCAAAGGTATGCATATTTTTTGTTTCCGCCAAACTTTTTCCGCTATTTTTTTGTTTTTTCTTCAAAAAACATCAGAAAAAGCATGCTTCGCCTACTCTTCACCCTTCAGTATGGGCAAGGATATGTGATATTTCACGGCAAGGAGCCTTATCGCACATATTATCAGGAATGACAATACGACTGCCATGCTGACATTAAGTCCGGCTGTAACAAAGCCCCAATAGGCGAGCCCTCCCACTACACTTGCCATAGCGTAAATCTCTTTCTGAAAGATTACCGGCACATTGTTGAGCAGCACATCGCGTATCACGCCTCCGGCAGACCCCGTGATGCATCCCATTATTATGGCAACCCAGAACGGGTGACCGCAATCGATGGTCTTCTGGAGTCCGGCAATGGTGAAAAGAGCCAGACCGAGAGTGTCGAATAAGAACCATGCGTTGTCGAGACGCTTGAGATAGCGCGCGAACACTATCACAAACATCTGCGCCATGACCGTACACACAATATAGACCGATGATGTCATCCAGAACGGAGTGACACCGAGCATGACGTCGCGTATGGTGCCTCCGCCTATGGCGACAGCCACACCACACACGAATCCTCCGAACCAGTCGAAATGCTTGGCGGCTGCATGGCGTATGCCGGATATGGCAAACGCGAACGTGCCGAGAAACTCTATTACATTGAAAAGAGTGCTGTATATCAACTGATCGTCCATCGTCAGAGGTTGACTACGTTTACTGGATTGCCGTCGGCAAAGGCACGCAGATTGTCTATGGCAGTTCTGACAAGACGTGTGCGCGCCTCACGCGTTGCCCACGCAATGTGGGGAGTGATGTAGGCGTTGGGGTGTCTGAGCAACGGGTTGTCGGCTGAAGGCGGCTCGCTGCTCATGACGTCAGCCCCATAGGCGGCAAGCCGACCGCTCTCGAGAGCCTCAGCCACGTCGTGCTCGTTGACTACCGGACCACGGCTGGTGTTGATGATAATCGCTCCGGGACGCATGCGCGCGATGCTGTCGCGGTTGATGAGATTGCGTGTCGACTCGTTCAGCGGACAATGAAGTGTGAGAATGTCGCTTGCAGCAAGGAGCCCGTCCATTGTGGTCTTCTGTATGCCTGCAGGCAGGTCGGACAAGTGCTTGCTCGTGAAGGCGAATACGTCCATGCCGAAATCCATAGCTATGCGTGCCACCTTGCTACCTATGTTGCCGAGACCGACAATGCCCAGCGTCTTTCCCGCCAGCTCGGTGAGCGGTGTGTCGGCATAGCAGAAGTCCTCACCTTCGCTCCAGCGTCCGGCACGGTTCTGTGCGGCGTAATGGCCTACACGGTTGGTGATATTCAATATATGCGCGAACACCATCTGCGCCACGCTCTCGGTGCTGTATGCCGGAACATTGGTGACGGTGATTCCGAGTTTGCGTGCGGCTTCTATGTCAACTGTGTTGAATCCTGTGGCAAGCACTCCGATATACTTCAGGCACGGAAGCTGTGAAAGAACAGCGGCATTGAGCACCGTCTTGTTAGTCATCACGGCATCTGCGTCAGCAATGCGGCTGACCACGTCTTTTGCGGAAGTGCGCGGATAGACAGTAAGTTCTCCGAATTCTCTAAGCGGTTCCCACGACAGGTCACCGGGATTGGCACAATGGCCATCCAATATAACAATATTCATATTTTAAAGTTGTTTTGTTCTATTATCCTTGTTTTGAATTATTTGTCCTTATATCTTTCGCCCCAGCAACGCAACATCCACTGATATTGCTTTTCTTCGGAAGGGGTGTGCTGGGCATGCCATATTCTCGTGTCAGCCAGTTCGTCGGGCATGTACTGCTGGCTTACGAAATTACCTGGAAAATCATGCGGGTAATTGTATCCGTCACTGTATCCGAGATTCTTCATAAGTCCGGTGGGAGCGTTACGCAGATGGAGCGGCACAGGAACATTGCCTGTACGCCGCACTATGTCGAGCGCGGAGCCGATGCCCATATACGCAGAATTGCTCTTCGGGCTTGTGGCAAGATAGACAGCAGCCTCAGCCAGAGGTATACGGCCTTCAGGCCACCCTATCTTTGTGACGGCGTCGAAGGCTGCGTTGGCAAGAAGCAGGGCGTTTGGATTGGCAAGCCCGATGTCCTCAGCCGCGCTTATGACCAGGCGGCGGGCAATGAACTTGGGATCCTCACCGCCCTCAATCATGCGTGCCATCCAATAAAGCGCCGCATCAGGGTCGCTGCCACGTATGCTTTTTATGAAGGCTGAAACAATGTCATAGTGCATCTCTCCGTCTTTGTCATAGGCAAGAGGATTCTGCTGCAGACGGCTCACCACTACGTCGTCGGTTATGAGAACGTCGCCTTCCTCGGCGTCAACCACAAGTTCGAGAATGTTGAGCAGCTTGCGTGCGTCACCGCCGCTGTACCTTAAAAGCGCGCCGGTCTCACGCAGCTCTATATGCCTGCGGCTAAGCTCCGCGTCTTTAGTGATGGCGCGGTTGAGAAGTTCGAGAAGATCATCTTTCTCAAGCGGTTGCAGGACATACAGCTGGCAGCGGGAGAGCAGCGGTCTTATCACTTCGAATGAGGGATTTTCGGTGGTGGCGCCGATGAGAGTGACCACGCCACGTTCCACAGCACCGAGCAGAGAGTCCTGCTGCGACTTGCTGAAACGGTGAATCTCGTCAATAAACAGTATGGGCGATACAGAAGAGAAGAACTGTCCCTTCCGTGCGCGCTCTATCACATCGCGGACATCTTTAACCCCACTCGTGACTGCACTGAGGGTATAGAACGGTGTCTCCAGTCTGTTGGCGATAATCTGAGCAAGAGTGGTCTTTCCGACTCCGGGAGGTCCCCATAGAATAAAAGAGGGGATGCGCCCTGCATCTATCATTCTGCGCAAGACGGCACCCTCACCTACAAGATGTTTCTGACCGACGTATTCGTCAATGGTGCGGGGTCTCATTCTTTCAGCCAACGGCTCACTCATATCATGTACAAAATTAGAAAATATATGCGATACAGACAAAAATTCTATATGAAAAACTTGTAAATTAAAAGTAAAGTATATACTTTTGCACCGCCTCATTGCGACGTATTATGAAGGTAACAATCATTCAGACTGACATACAATGGGCTGCGTGTGACAACAACGCATCTGCTGCACGGGACATCATACTCTCTGCAGGAGAAAGCGACATGTATGTCTTGCCGGAAATGTGGAATACCGGCTTCACCGTCACAAAAGAAGAGGTCTCGGCCTCATCATCAGACCGGGCACTGGAATGGATGCAGGAAACCGCACGGCAGACAGATGCCGTAGTGTGTGGAAGCATGGCTGTAGAAAACGAAGACAAAGCAAACCGGGCCATACATCCATATAGAAACAGAATGTTCTTTGTAAAACCTGACGGGGCGTACACTTGCTACGACAAACATCATCTGTTCAGACCTGCGGGCGAAGACATCATGTTTGCCGCAGGCGACAAACGGATAATTGCAGAATGGAAAGGATGGAGATTCCTGCTCACAATATGCTATGACTTGAGATTTCCGTTATGGCTGCGCTATAACAACGACTACGACGCAATAATAAATGTTGCGAACTGGCCTGATATGCGCCATGACGCATGGGATGTACTGACGAGGGCACGCGCGATTGAGAACCAATGCTTCTTCATAGCGTGCAACAGGACAGGACACGACAAGACTCTGTATTATTCCGGACACAGCAGGATAATAGACCCGCAAGGCAGGATAATGGCAGAATGTGAGACAGGAAAACAACAATCCGTCACCGCTGTCATAGATAAGGACAAAGTGACAAACTACAGACGGGCGTTTAATGTACTGGACGAAAGAGATAATAAGTAACATTATAGTATGAAACAACAGAAAGCATTAACTCTTAAAACATTAACGAAAAGCAATGTGTGGGAACTGCAGGAAAACGACATCCTGCACATGTGGGAATCTGCAGAAAGGGATGCTGACCTCAAAGACAACATGCGGCATTACATTGATGTGATCAAAAGCGCATTTGACATGGAGGAGATGAAAATATCAAAACCGGAGGTTATCAGCAAATATGAGGCACGGGGATACAAAATCGGAACAATTCGCCTGGACGAAAACAATAAATCAAAATGGGCTATAAAAAAACGTCCGATAGCAAGAGTGACTGACCTCACATACGAAAATATCCATCATATCACAGCCGAAAAGCTGCTCGAAGTGCTCGACAGCAATTTCGGAGGAGGCTGGGAGTCTCTTTCACAGAGCATAAGGGACATAATAGAAAGCGGATTCGACATAAGCACAACAACATTGCCGAAAGACAGACTCCACAAACCGGGCGGTATGTATGAAAAGAAAATTAAAGACGGATACGATGTCCTTGAAATAGAAAAAGGTATGTGGGTGGAAGCCATATTTGCCAAGGAAAAACCGGAAAACACGCCTTACACACCACATAAAGACGAGGACGACAGCAAATACAAAAGACTCAACGACGAGGATGAGGAATATGAAGAGGAAAATGAGGATAAGTTTGACGATGACGACGATGACGATTTCGATGAAGACAAACTGACCGAAGAAAGCTATCGTACAACATTCGATACTGATCCTGAGGAATTGGCTTTAGAAGCAGAAGACGTAAGCGACGACGATAATTATTGATAAAAGAAACGCAGACAAACATATTATAAGTAAAGCTCCAGACAGAAACATACACTGTCTGGAGCTTTTTCATTATACATGAGCGGCAAAATCAAGCTTCCGTATTTTAACCCGCAATAGAGCATTAAGACACCGTACACATATTTATATTTTCCTATCGGCTATTCAATTCTGTTTTTTACTTCCTACGTTATCTTGCCTTCCGATTTTCCACGATATACCAGCTACGTATTCAAATGAAGCGGAAACCAACATGTATGGCAGTAGCGCGAAATGATGATGATGCCTGATTACCGACTTGGGATAAAAACATTTTATATCGACTGACGAGGATACAGCATTCTGGTGAAATATGATGACAGACCTGGGATAAACGCATTTTATATCGACTGACGAGAATATGGCATTCTGATGAAATATGATTACCGACCTGGGATAAACGCATTTTACATCGACTGGCGAGGATATGGCATTCTAATGAAATATGATGACAGAACTGGGATAAATGCATTTTATTTCGACTGGCGAGGATATGGCATTCTGATGAAATATGATGACAGAACTGGGATAAACGTATTTTATATCGACTGACGAGGACAGAACATATTAATGAAGTATAACTGCCGCCTCAGCGTAAAACATCTGAACACCCCATTACTAATGCAGAACTGAAATATGTCTCACAGAGTAACGCATAACATTATACCCTATAAAATTACACACTAATTTCGAAATTTACACTTACGCCGTATTGAAAGACTGTCCTCCCAATCATAGTGCTCAACTATTCGTGAATTAATGCGTGAAACATTCTATACTGTTTATTTTTTAGGAACAAATGTCTCCCAAGTCTGGTCATCATAGAAGATTCTTATTTCAGTTATTTTACGCTGAGGTTTGTCAAAATTTTTTACTTTATTAATGACATCATCATATGAAAACTGTACACCTGATACGGGCGACGGTTTAGATGATATTACTTGTTGATGATCATCAAAATCAAGCATCCTCTCAGACACAGTTCCAGAATCACTCTGTGCCTTTACCGAAACATCTTCATCACTGCCGTCCTCATACATATCACCAATCCCAAACAAAAGCCAGTCTGTTGATATTTTGGGAATCTTATTCTTTATTGCCTCAACTATCGCAAGGGTAGGACGGGTACGTCCGGTGAATATGCTACTCAATGTCGCTGGGGCAATCTGTATGAATTCGGCAAACACCTGTTGAGTCATATGCTGACTTTCCATGACCTTTCTGATTCTGTCTTTCATATGCTAAAGCTGTTTTTTAGCCCGTAAATAGGCTATTTTCTATGATTTTACAAAATTAAAATAAAATAATGACATACACAACGATTCTATAATATATTTACATTTGGATAAAACACGTTTGTAATATCAAATTTACAGTATGATACTACGTGTGTTGTTGATATTTACATTTACATATACAAATGTAAAGAAAGCCATCAATCAACACCATAAAAAACACTTTACATATATTATAATATACTATTGATTATCAGTATAGTTATTTTAACCGATAGAGATGTAATATACATGCCTTCTCATGTATAATTTTGATATGAGTATGCAATAACCGAATGAAAATATTAATAAAAGCTTTTAATCTGCTCATTTTCATATAGATATATGATTAAAGTTACTGATGTATATATATACATTCACATTTATATAATCAGGCAATATCGCTTTGTATACACAATATACAACGATTCGTATTTTACATTTACATATTACATACGTAAATATAGAGGTTGTGGCACGTTTATCGGAATTGGTTTACAATATTATATTACACATTTTGAAATGCTAAAATTTACTAATTGTTGATTAGGACGGTTTGAAAATGGGAAAAATTCCCAATTTTTCAATAATTCGGACAAAGGATAATGTCATCCCGAAATACTCAAAATATAAGAGGGAATAAATCACATAACTATCATATTTTTAGCAAATTATAAAGAAAAAAAGCCTTGAATGAAAGTTATGTTTTAGAATAATCAATATATAAAAAGGGGTATTTTTCAGTGCAAAATATAGAATATAAGCTCTTTCATCAACTCACCAGACCCTGTATTTGGATTATCCAGACCTTTGCTTTTAGCGTCTATTTCTCTTATTTTAGAAATTATCTGCATTGTTTTCATAGGTGTGTAGTTTTTCATACCTACCATATAGTCCTTTACACCCCACACGGACTTCAATTCCAAAGCCTCTGCAACAGCCGAGTCGTTTGTACGGTTGTGAGTATAATGCGCAATCATCAGATTCTGGAAAAAACCAAACAGTAAAGGCAAGAAAGAATAAACAGAGCCTGCCTTGGGATTTTTGTCAAAATAATTTACTATTCTGTTAGCCTTCATTATATCACGTTCAATTATCGCACGGCGCAATTCAAAAGAATTGAAATCCTTGCTCACTCCTATCTGATGTTCCACGACATCAGGTGTAACACGCCGGTCTGTATCTGGGAGTGATATAAGAAGCTTGTCCAGTTCGGAAACAAGACGGCTTATATCAGAACCTATGTGTTCGGCAACAAGCGCAGCCGACTTCTCATCTATCGCGGCATTGTGAGTTTCCATGTACGTTGTAATAAAACCAGGCAGTTCGCTGTCACGTTTCTTCTTGCTTTCAAAAACGACGCCTACGGCTTCCGCTTTTGCTACAATCTTCTTGCGTCTGTCAATGGTTCCGTTCTTATAACATAAGACAAGTATTGTAGAAGACATCGGTTTATCGAGATATCTCTCCAAAGCGTCAAAAGAACGTATATTCTGTGCCTCCTTAACGACAATCAGCCGATGTTCTGCCGGCATAACAGGATAGCCTTTTGCCATATCAACAATCTGCGCGGCGGTGACATCAGAACCAAACAGAATGTTCTGATTGAAAAACAATTCTTCAGGCTGCAACACATTGTTTGAGATATAATCAGATATCTTATCGATGAAATAAGACTCCTCTCCCATCAACAAATATATGGGATAAAATCTACGTGCTTTCAAATCACGCATCACTGACTCATACGTAGTTACAGTCTTTTTCTCTGCCATTTCGAAACAATTGTATTTTTTTCAATAAACACAGGCATCTGTCGCGCAGAGACATTCTCAACCGTATAAAACGCGATGAATACTGTCCACATGAAAACGACAATATGTGTCTGATTCGCATTATGCATGCATAAAACAGCCGTAATTTATTTTGTCAGAGCAACTATTCACATTATCTTTGCATAAGATAAGCTGCGATTCGGCAGTGTCAAGCCAGGTAAAACGGTGTTTCCCTGTCTTGCCGTTGCACTCATCTTGCATTATCTTTGCATAAGACAAGCTGCGCTCGGGAAATCGTAAGTAAACTTCCGTTTCCCTCGTTTGCATTATCTTTGCATACAAAAAAATTGTATACAGTCTCCATTTCCACTTCTTGTGAAGCAATGGATCCATTGTCTGAAGCTGTTAATGCAATAATCATTATATGATACAAAATTAATAAAATGATCCGACTAAACCTACCAAGTTTTAAAATAAAATTGTCCGGTACCATACAAAAGCCGATGATATACGATATTCTTCGAAGGAAGCATGTCGCACTCACGCCTGAAGAATGGGTGAGACAGCATTTCATACATTATATGATAGAGTGCAAATCATATCCAGCCTCACTCATGGCAAACGAAGTCAGCCTGAAATATGGCTCTAAATCACTACGTGCCGACACCGTATTATATAACAGAAGCCTTAAACCAATCATGATAATGGAATACAAGGCTCCTGACATTGCCATAACGCGCAACGTTTTTGATCAGATATCCGCATACAATCTTCTTCTACATGTTGACTATCTCATCATGAGCAACGGTATGCAACACTATTGCTGCAAGATGGACTATGACCGCCGCAGCTACACCTTTCTCACAGACATCCCCGACTATCCAGACATTATATAATATATACAGCCAAATTGTTTTCCAACTATTATAAATACAAAAGAATATCTACTTTTTATTTATTTTATTGTCAGAAAAACATAAAGGCACTATATTTGCATATTCATAATACACAAAACCGTGCCTGTACGTTTCATTATATAAATGAAGGCAAGCCCGGACGAATACAGAAAGAATACAAATTAAAACAATCATGACATGGGAGCATCAAGATGGATAGGAGGCTATCTGGGATTCATATTGGGCGGAGGTCCCTTAGGGGCACTCGCAGGATTTGCCCTTGGATGGCTATTTGAGAAAGGAATGGACAATGTCAACGGCAAAGAAGGAGAATACGGACAAGCGTTTGACGACAGCTATAACAGACAAAGAGAATATGAAGGAGAACGCAACTCCTTTCTTTTCTCACTACTCGTACTGTCCTCTTACATAATCAAGGCTGACGGAAAAGTGATGCACTCAGAAATGGAACTTGTGAGACGATTTCTGAGCCGTAATTTCGGAGAGACCGCAAAAGCTGAGGGAGAGAGAATCATACTGCGCCTGTTCGAGCAGCAGAAACAGATGGGAGCGGAAAGGTTCAGAGCCACAATTCACGATGCGTGCCGGCAGATTGAAACAAACATAAGCTATGCGCAGCGTCTGCAGCTTCTCAACTTCCTTGTGATGATAGCGCAGGCAGACGGTGTAATCGTAAAGGAAGAAAACGACGCGCTCAGAGAGGTTGCCGTAAATCTCGGCATATCTTCCGCCGACATAGACTCCATGCTCAACCTGCAATACGGCAACAGCAGCCTTGACGCAGCATACAAGGTACTTGGCGTAAGTCCCGACGCCACAGACGAGGAGATAAAGGCAGCATACAGAAAGATGGCACTTAAGCACCATCCGGACCGCGTCGCCACACTTGGCGAGGACGTAAAGAAGGCTGCCGAGAAAAAGTTTCAGGAAATAAACAACGCAAAAGAACTTATATATAAGGCACGCGGTTTATAATCCGCAAAGCACGCAGCTCTTTTGCTTTATGCATACAACAAGCAATAACATAATGATATGTTCAAAGCGTGATAAAAGGCGAAGCATTTACGCTTCGCCTTTTATCATGAAAAGCCACGCCTGACAAGCGGTCTCATGCGTGATTTCAGACTCACTTGGATTATTTTTATACCAAACCACATCGGACATCATACATGTTTCACACTGCTCCATACATATTTCGTTCCTCTTTGTTTTTGAAAAAACAGACGGCATCCGGCAGTATAAAAAGCTTTTACTGCCTTCACCGCCACTGTCTCATACATGAAAACAAGGCGGTATTATACGCATACAATCCAAAGTAGAGATGCAAAATCTTGCGTCTCACAAGCAAGGATGCGCAATCAACTGATGTGAATATATGCCTGCCGTTGCCGCTATCATTCCTCGGAAGACGCAAGATTTTGCGTCCATACCGGGCGGGCACCGATTATACATTTAAGGCTTATTGTCAGCCATTCATCCTTCTTCCGCACTGCTGCCGTCATATTGTATTCATCATTTTCAAGGTGTAGCCCGTCACATCTTCAACAAATGCAGAATAAAATCTGGCTGACAGCAGCACTAAACAAGAATAGAAGTCTAATTACGATTCGGGTTTAACACGAATCTGGCGAATTTTAAGTAACGGAAAAATAGAAATATTCACAAACTGTCCTTATACTGAATTCATCCGACTAACGCTATGTTATGCAAAAAAATGCGGACAACGACGCCGCTCCTTTACGCGCCCTTGTCCGCACCTTACCATATAAAGCCGTCTTAATACTACTCGTCGGCTTTCTTTGTCTTACGAACCGCACGTTTGCGCTTCGGTTTGTCGTCCGTCTCACCGGCGGCATTCCTTACGCCAGCCAGTTCAGGATCAATCATGATTCTTCCGCAATACTCGCACACGATGATTTTCTTGTGCATTTTGATGTCGAGCTGTCGCTGTGGTGGTATTTTGTTAAAGCATCCTCCGCAGGCATCACGCTGCACGTACACAATGCCCAGACCGTTGCGCGCGTTCTTGCGTATGCGCTTGAAACTTGAGAGAAGGCGCGGTTCTATTTTTGTCTCCATGTCCTTTGCCTTTTCCTTCAGTTTCTCCTCCTCCTCACGTGTTTCCTGCATTATCTCGTCAAGTTCGCCCTTCTTGTCCTCAAGAGCTGTCTGGCGGTCGTCTATGAGGAGTTTGTTCTGTTCAAGGTCTTTTTTCTTCTCCTCGACCTTCATCAGAGCCTCCTTAATCTTTTTGTTGCACAGCTCTATCTCAAGACTCTGGAACTCTATTTCCTTTGTCAGAGTGTCATACTCACGGTTGTTCTTCACATCGTTCAACTGCTGCTTATAGCGTTCCACGCTTGCCTCAGCCTCCTTTATCTCCGCTTTTTTCTGCGAGACTGCCGACTGGAACTCGTTGATTTCGTTTTCTATTTTCTCCACACGAATCCTCAAGCCTTCGATTTCATCCTCGAGATCCTGCACCTCGAGAGGCAGTTCACCGCGCAACGCACGTTTTTCGTCTATTGCCGACAATGTTGTCTGAAGCTGATAAAGGGTTCTCAGTTTCTCTTCCACTGATAAATCTGTAGGATCTTTCTTTGCCATAATTATAAATAGATTATCGGATTCGTGTTCGTTCCAGCCATTACGACCGGTACTCCGGGACACTCTTCCTCGATTATTGATTTGAATATTTCCTTAGTAAACTGTTCGCTCTGGTAATGTCCGATAACACATATCTGTATTTCCTGCCCATGTCCGAAATACACATGATAATGCATCTCGCCCGTGACAAAAGCGTCCGCGCCTTCCTTTATCGCTTCGTCAAGCAGGAAATCGCCCGCTCCGCCGCATATGGCGACACACCTCACAGGGCGTTTCAGCAGCTCGTTGCACATGGCACAGTCCACACCAAACTGTTTTTTCACATTTCTCACGAAGTCCGTAGCACCCAACGGCTCGGGCAACTCGCCTATCACACCGCTTCCAGCCTCAATGCCTCCGACATCCTTACGTGCGAAGAAACCTACGTTCTCAAGTCCCATCTTCTCCGCAATCTTGAAGTTAACGCCACCGCGTGCGTTGTCCATGTTGGTATGCATCGACACCACAGCCACGCGATTCTCTATAGCCTTCATCACCGTACGCTGCACGCTGTCGGCATCTGATATGGTCTTCAATCCGTGAAACAGCAGCGGGTGGTGTGACACAACCAGATTGCATCCCTTGCTCACTGCCTCATCGATGATGTCCTCGTTCACGTCAAGGCACAATAAAGCCCCTGAGACTGCCACCTCCGTCAATCCTATCTGCAAGCCGGAATTGTCCCATCCTTCCTGCAAAGGCAGAGGCGCGAAACGTTCAAGGGCGGTCATCACTTCCTTTATTTTCACGCTTTTACAGCTATGTTATGTTTATAATAGATTGCAAAGTTAATAAATTTATTATACATTTCCCATATGCCTACCCACTTTTTGCATTATTTTAACCCGACCTTATCCGACTTTTGAGCGCATACTTGCCGCAGAACGCCACATTCCCGACAAACATGACATGCCGCCGGACGATTTTTTATTATAAAAAAAACGGCTGCCGGAAATATCCGGCAACCAAGAAAAAACATATTATATAAATGACAATTTATATACCGTTCATCCGTTTATGCTCCGCAGCCATGCGTGTGCTCAGCATCCGTCCGCCTGTTCGTTGTCCTCACCACGCAGTTTGTGCATTAGTGCCTTGTCTTTGCCAAGTTTGTCGGTAGTATGTTTCAATACCGCCGCATTCACATAAAAGATAACTTCTTCCGCCAGATTCGTTATATGGTCTCCCGCACGCTCCAGACGCAGAATCACTCCTTTAAAATCAAGACAGAACGCAAGTTTGTCATTATGCCCGCCCACATACTGTGCGAGAGCGTCCGTTGAGGCAGAGTTTATCTCGTCCAGCACATTGTCTTTCTCAAACAAACTGTAGGCTATGGCAATGTCCCTTTCCTCGAATGCAGTCTTTGACATCCCGAGCATCTCCACCACACAGTCTGCCATCTCCCTTATTCTCGTTTTCTCCAGCAGGCTGTCGTCCAGATACTTCTCCTCGTGCTTTATAATGAATCGCGCTATATTCTCCGCGAAATCACCTATACGCTCCAGGTCGGTGATTATCTTCAGCATGGCTATAGTAAAGCGCAGGTCTATGGCAACAGGATTGAAACGCGCCATGAAGTCCTCTATGTCGCAATCAAGCTTTGTCTCGCAAGCGTTCACTCTCTTTTCTCTTATAAGCACCTCCCATGCCTTTTCCTTGTCGTCAGTGAAGAAAGCCTCACACACGTTCTTCATCTGGTCAAGAACCAGCTCCCACATTTCAAGAACCTCACTGTTTATTTTCTGAAGTTCTTCTTCTACGAATTTCACCATATTTATATATAATATTTAGTTGTATCAGCCGAAACGTCCGGTTATGTAATTCTGTGTCTCTTCCTTTGAAGGATTAGTGAACATCTTCGATGTAGCGTCATATTCTATTAACGAACCCAGATAAAAGAAAGCCGTCTTGTCGCTCACGCGCGTCGCCTGCTGCATGTTGTGGGTGACGATGACAATGGTGTAGTCTTTCTTTATCTCATGTATCAGTTCCTCTATCTTCGCTGTCGATATGGGGTCCAGGGCAGAGGCAGGCTCGTCCATGAGCAGCACCGAAGGAGAGTTTGCCATAGCCCTTGCTATGCACAGTCTCTGCTGCTGACCTCCGGAAAGGGCGTAAGCCGACTTTTTGAGTTTGTCTTTCACCTCATCCCACAAGGCGGCGCCTCTCAACGACTGCTCCACACGCTCAGAGATGAAACTCTCGTCCTTCACTCCGTTCACCCTCAATCCGTATGCCACATTCTCATATATGCTTTTCGGAAAAGGATTCGGCCGCTGGAAAACCATTCCCACATTCTTTCTCAGCACGTCCACGTTGATGTCTTTCCCGTAAATGTCTTTCCCGTCTATTTCTATCTTGCCCTCCAGACGACTGCCCGGGATGAGATCGTTCATACGGTTGAACAGTCTGAGGAATGTTGACTTTCCACATCCTGACGGACCTATAAATGCCACCACTTCGTTGCTTCCGATGCTCATGCTTATGTTTTTCAGAGCATGAAACTGTCCGTAATAGAAGTCGACGTTCTTTGCTTCAATCTTAGTCATATTCATTTCGTCTTGTTTTAGCCTTTATTTCTTCCCGCAAACATCAGTTGGTCTTGAGTTTGTTCTGGAAATAGTTTCTCATTGCGTTTGCCATTATGTTTATGATGAAAACAATCACTATCAGCACAAGTGCCGTGCCGTATGCTATCGGTATCTGCCTCTCCATATCCGTTCCGCTGGTGGCGAGCACATAAAGATGATAGGGCAATGCCATGCACTGGTCGAATATGCTGTCAGGGAGTTGCGGAAGATAGTAAGCGGCGCATGTGAACAGAATGGGAGCCGTCTCTCCCGAGACACGTCCCAGAGCCAGTATCAGTCCGGTGATGATGTTGGGCATCGCCATCGGCAGTATCACCTTTCTGATGGTCTGGAGCTTGGTGGCGCCCAGAGCGAGGCTTCCCTCACGGTAGCTGTCGGGAATTGCCTTCAACGCCTCTTCCGTTGTCCTGATGACAAGGGGAAGCGCAAGCAGTCCCAGCGTGAGCGAACCGGCTATTATACTGTCTCCGAATCCAAGATAATTCACGAACAGCGACATTCCGAATAATCCGAAAACAATGGACGGGATGCCCGAAAGATTGTTCGTCATCATGCGTATGAACTTTATCAGCCTGCCGTTGCTCGCATACTCATGCATGTATATCCCGCTCATTATGCCAAGCGGGAAGGCGAACACCGCACTGCCTGCCATAAGGCAGAACGTGCCCACTATTGCCGGATAAATGCCTCCGGCTTTCATTCCGTCGGTGGGATAGGTTGTGAGAAAATCCCAGTTTACCACGTTTATACCTTTTATTATAATGAAGGCGAGAATTATGAACAGCACCGTCACTATGACGCCGCTCAGAAGGCGGAATATGAAAAACGCGGCATTCTCCACAATCAGCTTACGCCTGCTATTATCCATATGGCTCATCTTACTTTCCATAAGCATCTTTTCTCCTTATTTGTTTCTTGACGAAATATATTCTACACTCGTGTTTATTATCAGCGTGATGAAAAACAAGACCACACCCAACAGGAACAGCGACTGGTAGTGGGGACCTCCGGCAGGAGCCTCTCCCAGTTCGGCTGCTATGGTGGCTGGTATGGTCCTCAACGGGTCGGTGATGGAGAGCGGTATTACAGCCGCGTTGCCGGTGACCATAAGCACAGCCATCGTCTCGCCGAAAGCTCTTCCTATGCCCAGCACTACCGCCGACGTGATGCCCGATACCGAATAGGGCATCACCACCTTATATATTGTCTGCCATCTTGACGCGCCAAGGGCAAGGCTGGCTTCCCTCATTGCCCGCGGACAGTTCTGCATGGCGTCCTGACTCACTGTGATGATGGTGGGCAAAGCCATTATCGCAAGCACAAGGGCTCCTGCAAGACCGCTCTCTCCCACCGGCAAGCCGAATACATCCTGCAATATGGGGACGATTACCGTCAGACCGAAAAAGCCGTACACCACAGACGGTATGCCGTTGAGCAGCTCTATTATGGGTCTCAACATCTTGCAGGTCCGCACAGAAGCCACTTCCGACATATAAATGGAGACGGACAGACCGAAAGGCAAGGCAAAGATGATGGCAAACACCGTCACCCATACCGTTCCCAAAATGAGGGGGACAAATCCGAACTGGGGCGCAGGCGTAGCCGTAGGAAACCATTCGTTACCTCCCAGCACCTCTCCGACGGAAATCTCATGCCCGTCCAGCATCCTGCCGTTTTTCAGTTTTGAGGCATAACTCTCCGGAATGAAGGCTATGATGCCGGCATCCGCCTTTATAAGCGAGTCAAGACAAGCCTCCGCATGCTCATAGTTCTCTCCCAGCCGCTCCCTGCTGAACAGGCTCTCCATGTCGTCAAACCTCAGCAGTCTTATCTTTCCGCCGGTGCCGCCCACGTCCTTCCATTCGGTTATGTCCTCATCGAATATCTCCTTTATCTGCCTTGCGTCCAGCTCTTCCACAGGGTTCGCCTTGTTGACAACCAGCGAGTAGCCCTCCTCTATCGTCTTCGACGAGAAAAGTCCCAGTCCCTCCGAGAACAGGAACACCACAATAAGCAGAATGACAATACTTGTAAGGAATCCGCTGCATGTTATTATCCCGGCGGCAATCCTCTCTACAATCTTCCTCATTTTCTCTTTTTCAATAGTTCCGCTGTAAAATTATATCTTACGTATCACGAACCCGTGACAGAATTGTTACAATACGGTTTCCGTATGATAAAACACGTCATATCGAACATATGTAACACAATTGTATCACCGCTGTAATACGGATAAAAAGACAAAGCCCTTACTTAGCGGTCGAATAATCAAACTGACATTATGAAACAGTACAGACTATCTCTTATCATTTTCACATTGCTGCTCTGCGCTACAGCCAATGCACAGAAAATAAAAGGCAGCGACACGCTGCTGCCTGTGTCGCAGGAAGCGGCTGAATGCTTTATGAACGAAAACAGGAACTCAAGCATAACCGTTACCGGAGGAGGCACCGGAGTGGGCATATCATCCCTGCTCGACGGGACGACAGACATCGCGATGGCATCCCGGAAGGTGAAATTCAATGAAAGGATAAAATTCGGGCGCGGCGGGAAAAAGCTTAAAGAGGCTGTCGTGGCATACGACGCGCTGGCTGTGATTGTGAATCCGTCTAATCCGGTGACGCACCTTACGCGCTCACAGCTTGAGGCGATATTCCGCGGAAAGGTGACCAACTGGAAACAGGTGAAAGACCACGTCACGGGGAAATACGGTCCGGATCTTAAGATTATTGTATATTCGCGCGAGACTTCATCCGGCACGTACGAGTTTTTCAAGACGAGTGTCCTGAAAGAGAAAAACTACATGGCTGGCGTACTGTCGATGCCTGCCACTGGAGCGGTGATACAGTCTGTGAGCCAGACAAAAGGGGCGATAGGATACGTGGGAATGGCGTATATCAACAAAAACGTGCGTGCCGTGAAAGTGGCATACGACAACCGGCACTTCGTCTATCCCAACATGCAGACCGGACGCAGGCACATCTATCCCATCGTGAGGGAACTTTACTTCTATTATACTGAAGACAAGGAAAAGACCGTAATGCCTTTCATAAATTATCTGCGGTCAGAGAAGGGACAGGACATTGTGGTAAAGAGCGGCTATATTCCCATTGGATGACAATGCCGCAAGCAGCTGTCTTTTGCGCGGCAGAGGGGCAATGCGGGCGGATGAAAAGGCGGTCAGGCAGGATACTGACATATGGCGCGACCCTGTCCCGGCTCTTATGAAGGCTTCGTGCATGCCGTCCGCACTTCCGCCACCGGCACGCTCTTATCCTGACATGACGTAAGGCTTCGTCCCTCATACGTGCCGCCGTCCGGCATACCGGCTGCCGCTTTTGTCAGACGCAGCACGACGCATCTTCTGCAAAAGAGCGTGACGGCATGGCGGAGACACCACGCAACAATGATGAAGAGCTTACATCACATTTATGGATGCATGGTCATCACTGTGATGACACGCTCATATAAAACCGTCATTCACGCAAAGCGGACAGTAAAAAATATTTACATTATTTTTTTTCAGAATAGAAACGGTTAAGATCCGGAGGCACGGTCTCATCTGCTTTTTATCTCCTTCCTACTGCGGCATACCCCGCATCTTATACCACAACTGCCACCATAACTACCCCATTACGGCTCTTTCACGGCATATTCTCATCATGCCATGCGCCTCCGCAACACCTTCCCGTGTTGCGGAAAAGCCCGTGTCACTCTCCCAAACAGCCTTTTCCGCATGCTCATATGGGCTTTCCCGCATGCCGGAAAAGCCTTTTCCACACATCAGAAAAGGCATTCCGCCCACGCATCTCTCATAATATCTTGATATTCAAAACATTACAAAACCGCCCCAAAACCCGCATATTCCGAGACAAAACGTCTGTCGTCACAATCCATGCGATTCTCAGCGACTTCACGTTCCACTCTCACTCACCTTTTCTCCACACTTTCCCACCCTCTCACCTTCTCACTTTCTCACCCTTACCTCACCTTTACAGTTATCTTCCTCAGGTCCTCGTCAGCCGAAGAATTGCCTACCATCAGTACGTATTTGCCCGGAACGACGCGCATGGTGTTCGTCTCCTCATCCCAAAGCTCGAACGTGCTGCGCGGCAGAGCTATGCTTACGTCGGCTGATTCTCCGGCTTTCACCCTTACACGTCTGAATGCACGCAGCGTCTTAAGCGGTCCGTCGGTGTCTTTGGGATTGCGTACATACACCTGCACCACCTCATCCCCGTCGCGCTCCCCGGTGTTCTTCACCTTCACGGTAAGCACACCTTTCCTGTATTTAGGCTTGCTTATGGCAAACGTCGTATAGCTCAGTCCGTAGCCGAACGGATACAGAGGTTTGCCGGAGAAGTAGCGGTAAGTGCGTCCCTCCATGCGGTAATCCTCATAATCAGGCAGTTGGGCGGTGCCGGCATAGAACGTCACGGGAAGCTTCCCTCCCGGGTTATAGTCGCCGAACAGCACGTCGGCAACGGCAGTACCGGCATGCTCGCCTCCATACCATGCCTGCAATATGGCGTTCGCACGTCCGTGCTCAGCCGTGAGAGCCACGGCACTGCCCGAACAGTTCACCATCACCACCTTCTTTCCCGCATCGCACAACGCCTTCACCAGCTCGCTCTGCGACGCCGGAAGTTCTATAGCCAGACGGTCGCCGCCCCTGAACCCGGGCTCTTCCACTTGCAGTTCCTCACCCTCCAGACGCGGAGATATGCCGCCCACGAATATCACCACGTCAGCGTCGCCCGCAAGTGCGGCTACGTTTGAGGCGTTCACCTTATCATTATTATGCAGATATCCGCATCCTTCTATCAGGCGCGCCGAAGGCACCTTTGCCTTTATGCCCTGCCATATGGTCACTGTGGAAACAGGAAAACCGTTATAGTTTCCCCACAACATCGTTGAGTCGTTGGCGTTGGGACCGAGCACGGCTATCTTCAGTCCGTTCTTCTCCAGCGGCAGTATGCCGTCGTTGCTCAGCAGTGTCATCGTCTGTCTCGCCATGTCGGCGGCAAGCTGACGGTGCTCACTGCACGCCACGACGCTCACAGGCAGTCTTGTCCACTCCACAAGTTCGTCCGCATCGAAGTCGCCAAGCTCAAAACGGGCTTTCAGAAGACGCTTCAGCGAGGTGTCGATGTCCTTCTCGCTCACCTTCCCCTGCTTCAGGGCATCGCCCAGTGAGCGGTAGTCGCTTCCGCACTCAAGGTCGGTGCCCGTCACAAGAGCACGCGCGCTGGCATCGCTCTGACTGTCGGAGAAACCGTGTCCCCACGATTGCCAGAAATCACTCACGGCTCCGCAGTCGCTCGTCACAAGTCCCTTGAAGCCCCACTCTCCGCGCAGTATCTGCTGCAGATAGCGCGTGTTGCCGCAGCACGGCTCACCGTCTATGCGCTGGTAGGCACACATCACTTCCCTCACGCCTCCGTCAACCACAAGCGACTTGAACGCCGGCAGATATGTCTCCCACAGGTCTCTCGCCGGCAGGTCTTCCACATTAAAGCGGTGACGGCTCCATTCCGGTCCGCTGTGCACGGCAAAATGCTTGGCACAGGCAAGCAGTTTCACGTACTTGTGTTTCCGCCCGCTGCCGTCAGGAGCATAACTGTCGCCCTGCAGTCCACGCACCACGGCAAGTCCCATACGCGACGTCAGGTATGGGTCCTCGCCGTATGTCTCCTGTCCCCGCCCCCAGCGTGGGTCACGGAATATGTTTATGTTCGGAGTCCAGAACGACAGTCCGCGATATTGTGCGAGGCTTCCGGTGCGTCTGGCGTACGTGTTTTTTGCCCGTGCCTCGTCACTGACAGCGCAAAACACTCTGTATACCAGACTGTCGTTCCACGATGCCGCCATTCCTATTGTCACGGGAAAGACAGTTGCGGTGCCGTTGCGCCCGACACCGTGCAGTGCCTCGTTCCACCACTCAAACTGCGGTATGCCGAGCCTCGGGATAGCGGGCGAGTTGTTCATCATCAGCGATATCTTCTCCTCTACAGTAAGTCTCGAACACAGATCATCAGCACGCTGCGACGGTGTAAGCGACGCATCCATATACGGCAGCCGCTGACCCATGACAGCCATCGGCACGAGTGCCGCACACATCAATATCATTCTTTTTATTCTCATAGCCAATAGATTAATATCACATCAATAGAGTTTTCACCGCTAATATATGAAAAATAAACTGAAAACGGTGTTTTTTACATTAAAATAATGAAGGCGTCAGCTCTGTAGAGACGCAAAATCTTGCGTCTCCCGAGGAAGACAGTTGCAACAACAGTCATATATTCACCCGGCATTATTGCGCATCATTGCTTGTGAGACGCAAGATTTTGCGTCTCTACTTTGGATTGACCACATAAAATAAAGAGATTATTCATGTATTAAACAGTAGCGACTGGGGCTATGAATACTTGTTCTCATATTGCCGGACAAAACCTGTTTTATCTATAAAAAATATTTCGCTGAGATGCGTTCTTTCTCCTTACGACCCGTGTTGTAAACACATCCGCCGGCAGTCAGCGGCTGACACGCCACTCTATTACACGCCTGAAGAAAGCCGTAAGTTCATCAACATGACTGTCGAATGTCAGAGAATCACGCACCGCCATCACGTTGCGCGTAATCCCTTCAAGAAGTTTCCTGTCTTTAAGCAGTGCCACAAGTTCGTCAATATCATCATAGAACAGTCCCATACCACGGCTTTTCACATATTCCTGCTGTGCCGAGATGTTACCGTCATTCCGTCTTTGTATCATCGGCAGACACGCTGCGGCAAGTGTGCTTATGCGCGCAGGCAGATTAAGGTCTGCCCATGTAGCCCTGAACAGCGAGCCTCCATTGTTGCTGCCTACACAATGCAGCCATCCCGCGTCATATCTTGAAAACTCACTTACCCATTCATTCTGCGGACAATGAAGATGGACATGGAAATGTCCGGGCGCAGCTTTTAGAAACGGTTCAGCCATCACTTTATCCGGCACAGTGTTCTCATTATACAGATGAACATGCACGTCGTTTGCCGCCAGATTACTCATGTCCTTCGGGGTAAGACCAACAATGCGTCCTGTTACAACAGTATGCACACCACCGTACAGTTCAGACAATTTTCTCGAAAAACAATGCCAGTGAGCGCAATGAGAGCTTGCTATCAAATTGCCGAGCGCAGCCTGTTTTATTAAAAAGCAGTCTTTGAACACTTCTTTTTTAGGCATATCACCGTCGAGTGTCATCTGCGGCGCTTTTCTCTCGTCCGGAATGAAAAGCCCGAACCATTTTCTGGTCTCATCATTCAGATAAATACGACCGTCAGCGTATGTATATAAGTCTATCAGCTTGTCCCACAGTCCGTCCTTCATCGCCTCATGAGGACCTTCCTTGAAATGCCACACAAAGGGAATTCCGGTATCTGCCGAAAGAACCTCATGGGCAATGTCTATTGCCGATGTGCTTAGCAGTGCATATATAATGTCCGGCTTTATCTCCTCCACACGCTTCCTCCATTGGTCATAAGGCACATCCTCCACCTGTCCGAAGGGCAGCGGACCGACCGTGGAATAGCAGAAACGCGGTTTTGCCCACAGACCGTAAAGTCTGTGTCCAGCCTCTTCCAGTGCGCGTATTCGTTCCGGATTGTACGCCAGTTCTCCTACTATGAGTATCTTCAACCCGTCTCCGCAGGCTGTCTGTAGCGGTCTCCTGTATTCCGCATAAGCCTCCTTTTCATCCACAGTCTTATATCGCGACGCCCTGAATCGCAGGGGTCTTGACACATGATAGTATGCTCTGTATTTATTGAGACCACCACCATAACGTTCACCACATATCTTATGCCGCTGAAACGGATGGCTGGTCCATTCGCATGTAGCTGTTCCCGTTGGTACGAACACGCCACGGCGGGTAAGCTTACGCCAGAACATGATAAAAAGATCTTCCGTGACAAGCTCCTCACGCTCGGTCCATCTGTCCTCTGTCTTACGATGAGCCGTCTGCACAAGTTGCAGCGCGTGTCCCGGGACAGCACCCTTACATGTGCGCCACGACATCACTCCCGGTTCCTCAGACTCGTCATATCTTATGCCACTGAACACGACAGCAGCGTTTTCATTATCCCTGAATGCATCCGCCATCTTCTCCAGATGGGAACCATCATAGAAATCATCGGCAGGAAGATATGTGATGTAATCGTTTGACGCAGCGTCAAGACCGCGGTTAAGCGCACGTCCCAAGCCCTCGTTTTCAGGACTTGATATATATCTTACTCTCGCACCGTCAATAAATGACGCCACGAATTCAGCGGTGCGGTCAGTACTGCCGTCATTCACTATTATAAGTTCCCAATTGTCATAAGTCTGTGCCATCATGCTCTTTATGGCACGTCTTACAAATGACGCCTGATTGTATACAGGCAATATTACGGAGAAAGCTATATTGTTTTTGTTTTTCATATGTGAGGCGTTCTTTGATTCATTCAGACACAACCGGTGCCGCATTCCTGTATCGATGCCGCTTCATCGGCTGTCAGGGCAAGACCGAGTCCAGCCAGACCATGCCTCATGGACATGCTGTCCTCCGACAGATCAGTCTGCATTCTGTCAACAAATGCGGACAGTCTATCCTGAGAAGGCAACACCGACACAAGCCTACCGAAATAAACCATTTCCTGCCATGCCTTATTGACGAATCCTCTCAAATCAGCGTCGTCGCCTGCATTGCCTCCATACAACACGTTCTTGTCATTGACATCATCGGCAGAAAACACAGCCTCCGTTCCGGTTTTCTCCGACAGTAACCGGTTAATGAAAATATCCTGTTCTGTAAACGCAGACTCCTTTTTTATTCTGTCATATAACGAAGGCAACACCCTGATGAGTTTTTCCGCGCCGGCGTGCGCTTCAGCCAGATGTCTTACACAAGACAGAAAATACAAAGCCGAATTAAGATGATATAGCGTGGGGCATTCTTTTGCGCATGTAAGCTCACTTTGAATAAAGTCGAGCATGCGTCCTGCATAACGTTCCAGACCATATTCGGGTGTAGTATTTCGCAGCCGTTCAGCCATATACACAGCCTGACCGAGTATCGATCTTCGGTCGCACTCCATACGTCCCAATACTCTTTCGTCGATAGCTCTAAGCACATTGTCCGGTGTTCCCTCCACAAGACCTTCTCTAATGAGTCGGCTTATAGCCCATCCCACTCCGGCAAGACCGCTTTCAAAACCGTAAGGAAGCGACGGAGCAACCTTCATCATTCCGTCAAGCAGCTGTCCAGCCAATGCCTCATAGTCTTCATTCCCTGACAAGGCAGCATACCTGTAAAGAAAGAGCATCGCTCCGGTCTTGCCGTCCACCAGTCCGTTATTTTCAATATGATAGACATACACTACGAAAGTGTTTGCTATCATAAGCATAATTTCGTCCTTTGTATAACAGTTCTTTTCCGACATAATCATATCCTAAACGACCGCACTACCGTCATTCATGGCAATACATTACTGACCTCCCGTTTATTTGCACAACCACCCGAGTGGATAGACATCCTCTATCCTGTGGCGCATGTCATAGAACTTTTTGGCGGCGGAGCGTGCGGTTTCCGTTTCAGTACCGGTTTCGTTGAGAGGCGCGTAATACACGATGTTCTCAAGAAGTTCCCTGTGGCTTGCCACCGGTAAGGGAAGGTTCTTGCTCCATTTTCTGAAATGTCTTGCCATTTTCTTCCCGGCTTTTCCGTCAGAAACGTCCTTGACAAACGCCTGTTCTGCCTCTGTCCCGTCACGCAGACCTATGAGCATGGCACGTATCTTATAAAGACGGAAGGCATCGCGCAAGCTTTTTCGGTTGCTTCTGTCGAAAGTTATATCCTCCATCTGTCTGTTTATCTGTATCACACGCGCGTTGCTTATCTTGCCTTCAGCAACCCGCTTGTCTATTTCTCTGCTCGCATCATTATACGTAGGTCCGTATTCCACATCATAACGGTCTGACGGATTAAGTCTGACACTTGAGTTACGCTCACTGCGTACTATAGCTGTCTTCTCACGCATTAAATCGTTATAATGCTGCGAGCGTTGTATAAATGTGTTGTTGGCTCGTATTCCCTGCTCCGCCATAGTGCCGGACAGCCATATCGCATTGTCGTACGCCTCACGTGCATTTTCTCTCATCCCAGCCATGTCGTATACCGCGGCAAGTGTAATGGCTGCATGAAGTTCGGTCTTGGGATTATAACAAGACTCTTCAGGATACAACTTGTCAAGCTTTCCTTTTTTTGTGAATCCGAGCTGATGATATCTCGTCAGTTCCCGGCTAAGCATAGCAGCCGCATCGTCATACCGTCCGAGCGACGCAAGCAGTCGGGCACCTGTCAATGTCGACTCCATCTCGTTCCACCCCTTCTCGTGCACAGAGAATATATACGAAGCGATGCTGTCGGCTTGTGTCCTGCTTATTCCGTACTTCCCATCATCTATACTTCCTGACACGGCAAGCATTTCCCGGACATACGGCATACCACTGTATGGGATATGGAAAAACGGGTCGAGCACAGATGTAGATATCGAAAACACTACATCAATCACCTTCCCGTCCTTTTCGGCAGGTTTCCAGCTCGGCATGAGTGACACTACCCGGGCTATCTCCCCAGACAGTGCAGGGTGCATGTTTGTGGGACGTGGAAAGACAGCCCTGCCGTCTTTCCTTATGACACAATAACAGCCAAACACGTCCTTTTTCTTGTATGTCGTATCATTCCATGCCTCCGCAGGATAGCGGAGATTGTCTATTATGAACTTGTCCATCGCTCCCATACCGCCATAAAACTGTGGCGGAACGCTCATCACCTGACTCACATTCGTCGGAATGCTGTCCACACCGTCTGTGATGAACGTCACCCGTTCTGAGCTTCCACGTTTTTCAACGTCCTGGGCAATGGCAGGAACAGTGGCAAAAACGGCTGTCAATATAATAAACAAATGCTTCATAGTAATATTTTTTTATTATCAATAATACAAAGATAATGCAAATGAGAGGAATGAGAGCTTGCTATCAAATTCCCGAGTGCAGCTTATCTTATACAAAGATAATGCAAGGTGAGCGCAACAGCAAGACGGAGAAACGAAGTTTCTTCAGGCTTGATATTGCCGAACCGAAGCTTATCTTATACAAAGAAATGAAACGGACAAGTAAACGACCGTATTATACTGTCAATCCTTACTGACTGAACAGAACCTCACTTTAATAGCATCGCCCTTGATGTCTTCCTCTGATATGTATGTCACAAATATACAAATAATATTCACAAATAAGAAAAACAGACATATAAAAAAGTTTAACCGGAAACCTATACAATATCTGTGAATAATGGTATGGTTTAAAGTTACCGGGGCATCGGGACAAGGTGTATACATTATATATAAGGTAAGAAGAAGCAAGGAAATAAAAACAAATGTTTATCTCCTATCGTTGGTATTATCATTGTGGTGTCTCACAATTGACAACAGGCTTTATCCCAATTAATAAAGCCTGAATACGAGCGCGCCGTAATCCGGACAAACGGTTCTGACAAAAAGGCTTTACTCCCAGTCGTCCAAATCAGCCGAAGACTCGACAGCACGCTCCACATCGTCGGGAAGCGACGCGAAAAAGTCGATGCCGGTGATGCGCTCCACCTCGTCAACGGTGTTCACATAATCGCCTTTAGGCCGGTTGCCGTCCCTGTTCTTATAGATAAATCCAATAGCCTTCGGATTGCCGTTCATGCACAGCACCACCTTGAAGAAAGCGTCGGGCACTACCACCTTGTGCTTGCCGATGGTCTTATGCCTCCCTTTATGCAGGATAGGACCGCAGACAATGTAGATGTCACCCTTCTCGCGCGCCCAACTGCGGCATGCGTTCTCCATCTCGTTCCAGTCACCCCGGTTGAGTCCCGGATCCTGCGGACATATGTTCGTGAACAGGAACGACTGGCGCATAGCCTCACGGCTCCACTTGTTGTCACCCGCCGGGCACATATGACCTCGGTCGTAACCCGAATTGTAATAGTCCCAGTCGTCAGCCCGTGGCGCAGGAACGTCCTCGTCCTCCGCGAAATCCATTCCTCTGCGGTTGTGACTGCCTTTTGTGTGTCCTGCCGTAAGATGCCATGCCACCCAGTTTGGAAGTCTCGTGCGCTTATTATAAGACGTGACATATCCCTCGCGCTCCAGTATAATTGACGGCACGGTGTCAGGAGTCGCGGCAAGGAGCAATCCGTCTCCGCCAACGGTCTGTCCGCTCTCAGTGCGTATATCTGCGGGAGCTGCGTTGGCGGCAGCCCTCAACATGGCGGCACTCCGGCGCACGGAGTCAGAGCACGATACTGACAATGTGAGCGCGACAAGCGCGATTCCTGTATAAAAAGTTACTTTCCTCATAATCATTTTCATTATAATAAAATCACCGCCCGCGCATGTCCGCAGACGGCACCGCAAGCAGCTGTGACATCAAGCCTCCGCATCTGGAAGCCACGCCACATCATTCAATCCTCCTCTTCCGGCACATCCGCATCACGCGCGGTATCCTCCCGTGTGGCAGGAACCTCTTTGCGTCCGTTCCCGCGCAACGGTTTCAGGCGGCTGTATTCATCAAACATATATCTGCGCGTCAGCGTCACGGCAAGCAATACGGACAAGACCGAAGCGCAGAACACTGCCGCCATGACAAGCAACTGGAAGGCGGCTGCCTCAAGCGCTCCGCTTCCGCACATAACCACAGTCCACATTATCACCGGTGACGTGCCCACCACCATAGTCGCCATCTGCGAGAGTCCCGGCACAACCGCCTTCTCGAGAGCACGGCGCACGAACGCATCGAGAGCCTCGGCATGGGTCGCTCCGTTGCCGAGAAGATAAAAATAGAGCTGGTTGTGATGTCTCAGTCCGTCATAATATGCCGAAAGCGAATCGGCGCACACCGTTATAGTGACGCCCGAAAGGATGCCGGCAACAGGCAGGAAAAAGCGGGGGCTCACAAGCGCGCCCGTGCCGAACGCGGCAAGCAGAAGCCACACTCCAGTCACAACGACTGATACGGCAACAGCCGCAGTGACGGGCACGAACATCACACGCAGGCTGAGACGCGAGCGCAAAATGGCAGTGACCGACGACAGCACTATGAGAACCAGCACAAACAGCAGGCTCATGCCCACTCCGCCATGCTTCTGAAGCGTATACATCGCACCTCCTACAATGCCCACATAAACCACCATACGCACAATTGCCGACAGCGCGCGACCTGTGGATATGCGCAGTCCGTATCTGTGCATCACCGCCAATGGCAGAGCCAGAAGCAGCATTCCGAGCAGAAATCCTATCAATGTAATGTTCATCTTCTTGTCTTGTTTGAATGGGGTCAGACACCCAGTTCTATCCTTACGTCGCACATTCCGGCAAGGCGGCTGTCGACAGTGGCAAGCAGCACAGTACTGCCGGATGCGGCAAGAGCGCGCAGATATGACATGACACGCGGCAGTGTGTCCGCGTCGTGTCCGGCAAACGGCTCGTCGAGAAGGACGTTCTTCCTGCCCGTAACGCCTGCAACCGAAATCATCATACGCCTCAGCGCGGAGCCGTCAAGCTCTTCGAGCGGCATGGCATACATGGAGGAATCGAGAGCAAGACGTTTCCACTCATAAAACAGTTTTTTGCGCGCGTGGTCAAGAGCTGCGTTCACATGCAGACCCTCCAACGACTCGAAAACCTCCGAAAAACTGCCTGCACACAGTCTGATGTCCTGAGGCACATAGAGCATACCGGCGCGGAAGAGTGCCGACGTCTGCGGCAATACAGGCTCGGCATCTACAGACACATAGCCGGAATCCAACGGCTGGAAACCGAGGAAAGCGCGCAGCAGCGATGTCTTGCCGCAACCGTGCGGTCCGGTGACAGCCGTCAGACCGCCTTCCGCCGTACAGAACGACAGATTGCTGAACAGCTGATGTCCGCCAATGGAAAGAGTCCCGTCTTTTATCTCGAGCATAAGCGATAGTCCAAAGCCTGTTATAGAGAGCCGCATGACCACAATGCGACATGAGCACGGCTTCATTGCATACGTGCCGCATTGCCTGAGCATGCATAAAGCAAATGCAAACATACAAAAATATCATGGCACATCCAACTTTTGAAAGCGTTTTTTTAATCATTGTATGAAATACGGCTGACTGGCAATCCCGGTCTCACCGCGACCTTTGACAACACTGTATTTACCCCCAATCAGTCATTAGAACACCGATTGTACATTTAAGGTTTATTGTCAGCTCTTCATTCTTCTTCCGCATTGCTGCCGTCATCTTGCACTCAGATTTTCCCCGGTGTAGCCCTCCGCATCTTCGGTAATACTGAATAAAATCCGGCTGACAGCAGCACGAAATAAGGACGGAAGTCTGATGACCGAACCGGGGGTTATTGTATATTCATGCACTTTTGAAAGTAAAAAATATTGACAATATTTTTCAATAAAACAGATTCTGAAGACGAGCGGACTGCATACGGCAAAGCCCATTAAACAGGCCATGACTATTGGAAAAGACCTATAATATATACGGAAAGTCGTATCACACACACTTCAAGGCTTATTCCGGCTCACGGGAAAGGCTATATGGATGTGCCGAAAAGTCTGTTTCATGAGACGGAAAAGGCTCTTCCGCAGTCCGTAAGAGCCTTTTCCGCATCGCAGTCAGGTGTCAATGAAACGGGTAAAAAGGATAACAGACTGGATGACAGGGCGTTGCACACATAGCTGAAAATCGGCATATTCCAAACAGAACACGACGTGACAGAAAACAACGGCATTCTCATGAAGTTGACGACGCATATTCATGCATAAGCGAACCGCACTATTGCATAATTATGCAAAACCATTATACGTACGGAAGACGTGCGTGGCGGACACACAGCCATGGCAAGAATACGGACGCGCTCAGGGCTGGCGGCACCGCAGCGGCAACGGCGCGCGAAAACGGGACACAAAAAAAAGTCTCCGAAGACAGAATGTCCGCGGAGACTCCAATATGTCATTTGATGTATGTACTTATCAGAAGAAGAGGTAACGGTTGTCCACTACGCCAGCCTTGATGTAAAGCTCGTTCATGAAGTTTCCAGCCCACTGCAATGCCTTCTGGCGTGAGTTGTCGCGCATGGTCTTCTCGTCGAACTTGCCGGGACGCATCTTCTTGTCCATAATCTGGAACACATACACGCCAGCCTCGCCCTTTACAGGCTTAGCGCAGAACTTGCCTTTCGCGGTAGCGGCAACCGCACCGCTGAGTGCCTGCTCGCTCGCTCCCACTGCGGGGATGAACACCGGTGAATTGAATGTGACCTGATTTACCTCAGATACAGTAGCACCCTTTGCCTTTGCCTCATTCACGTTCTTCACGCCTTTAGCCTTTGCCATGAGCGCCTCAGCCTTCTTGTCCTTCAGGAGTTCTTTCTTCACAAACTCGTTCACCTCCTTATCGTCAAGCGTACGGTAGCCTTTCTTGTGTATCTTGTCTACGACAGCGATGAGAAGATGGTCGTTGTCGCCACACTCATACATCGGTGAGACGTCGCCTTCCTTAGCATCGAACACCCACTTGAGAGCATCGCGCGTGCTGCGGATACCGGCAATGCCGTGATCTGCCGTGGTCACATTCTGACGTTCAAGCACTGTGTAACCGTTCTTCTGCGCGTTCTTCAGAAGAGCCTCTGAAGTCTGGTTGGCGCTTACATAAGCGCTGAACTTGTTGTATGCGGCTGAATATGTGTCGCGTGAGAAGTCTATCGTGCGTTTGATGACAGCGGCGACATACTTGTCGGTCATTGCCCTGCGGTCTACAACCTGCACTATCACGCCTCCCTGTGTGAACTGTATGTTCTTCAGTTCGTTTACTGCCGACGAGTTGATGGCTGTGATATAGTTCTTTGTGTCCTTATCCATTGACGGAGCACTCTCATACTGACGTGTCGTCATCCAGAACTTCTCGCCTGCCTGACCGTATTTCTTTGCGACGAGCTCGAAATCGGCACCGCCCTTCAGAGCTGTGTAGATAGAGTCTGCGCGCTGTCTGATGTCAGCGGCGTCCTTGCCTATCACCTGAATCTGACGCAACTGTATGGAGTCAGGGAGCTGCTGTCTTGAGACGAGCTTTATGAGGTTGAGGGTGTTGTCGAGCTTGTTCACGATGATTCCTGACGTGCCGCCTACAGCTACAGAGTCAAGCCGGCGTGAGATGTCGTAAGGGAAAGCGTTCTTTGATACAGGCACTCCGAGATATGCTATCTGCGACATGCTCTTGCGCACAACGTCTGTAGGATCGGCTGCGGCTGCGAGTTCCTTGGCATAATTGCCGAACTCCTTCTCAAGAGCGGCGCGGTCTTTGGCTGACGCTGTCACCCTTATGTCGATGTATTTCACGTCGCGGCTCTCCACATACTGTCTGAAACGCTCCTTCAGTTCGTTGTATTTGGCGTTCATGTCAGCATCGCTGTATTTCATCTTGCTGTCCTGAATGCTTGTGTAAGGGAATACTGCGAGGCTCACCTTGCTCTCCTCGTTAGCATCCTTATAAGCCATCTTTGCCTCCACCTTGTTGGATATGAGACACTGTGCGAAAAGGCTCTGATACTTCTGTGAGAGCAGCTGCTGGCGCAGACTCTTCTCTATGAATGTCCAGTATTTGTACATCGGCTCATACTGGGCTGCCATCTGCGGGTTTGTGGCTTTCTGTGCCTTGTAGTCGGCAATGAACTTCTTGAGCGCGTTGGCATCGAATCGGCCTGTCTGCTGATTGATGAAAGGAGTGCTCATGAGCATGGGGTTCGTGCCCTGATTGAGAATGTTCTGCATCTCAGTGTCTGTAACGGTCAGACCGAGTTTCTCTGTCTCGTTCTCGATAATCTTGTTCTGGACGTATGTGTTCCACACCATGTCCTTCACACGGTTCATCTGCTCATCGTTCAGATTGTCCGCCCCCTGCTGCAATTTCATCACTTCAGTGTACTCGTCGACGAGTGCCTGAAATTCCTGAATGTTGATTTTGTCTCCCAATACTTCGCCGACCTGCTGACGCTTGTCGTTCTCCGACGTCTCACACGAGCGGAAGAACTCTTCGGCGATGAACGCAAAAAGACCCAAACCGATAATACATATCAGCAGGATTCCTTTGCTTCTGATTTTTCCTAATACTGCCATTACTTTTGATTATTTATTATTTTTATTGTTTTCTCTTAATTTAAGACGATGCCGGAGATACGGTATATACAAAAGGATTGCAGGTCGCCGAAATATACCGCACACACCGCGAAATGCGCACAAAAATACTAAATTATTGTCAAACAATGGAATTTTTCATATAAAATTTGAATTCAGGGATTAACTTTTAGCTTCACAAGCTCTATTTTTGACATGGTGCTCTTTATTATCTTGAACTCGAACCTGCCGGCATGAACCACCTCATTGAGTTTCGGAAAACTCTGGTACACGCTCAGTATGAGTCCTCCGACGGTCATATATCCGTCGCTCTCGGGAAGATCTATGCCGAACATCTCGTTCACCTTGTCTATCTCCAGTCTTGCGGAAAGAAGATATTCGCCCGGAGCGGTCTCCCTTGCTATGTATTTGGCATTGTCGTGTTCGTCCTCAATCTCACCGAAAATCTCCTCCACGATGTCCTCAAGCGACACTATCCCGCTTGTTCCTCCGAACTCGTCAACAACCACTCCGAGACTCTTCTTCTGCTGAAGGAAGATACGCATGAGCCCGCGTGCCGTCATGGTCTCCGGCACGAAAGGCATTTTGTATATGCAGTCCTGCCAGCGGTCCGGATTGCGGAACATCTCCGAACTGTGCACATAGCCCACTATATGGTCTATGTCCCCGTTATAGGCAATGATTTTCGAGTTGCCGCTCTCGATGAACTTCATAAGCAGCGATTCGTTTCCGTCGCTGTTTATATCCACCGCGTTTATCTCCGTACGGGGCACCATGCAGTCGCGCACCTTGACGTCCGAGAACTCCAGGGCATTATGGAATATCTTCACTTCCTCGTCTATGTCGTCCTCACTTCCGGCATTTTCAATGCTCGACTGCACAAGATAGTCGAGGTCTACCTTCGAAAAGCCTTCGTCGTCGTATTCCTTCCCCATCCGTATTCCGGCGAAGCGGAGCATTGTCTTGGACAGGAACGTGGAGAAACGGCTTATCGGCCATAAGACAAGATAGAAGAAATATGCCGGGATGGCGAACACGGCAAGAAGACGGTTGGCATTGTTCTTGAACAGGACTTTTGGAAGGAACTCTCCCGTAAAAAGTATTATCACCGTGGACAATACGGTGTCGGCAGGCACTGTGAAAGCCGCGTCCATACCCTTGAAGAGCGTGTTGTCAAACAGTCTGGCAATGAGTATGCCGTACATTACAAGCACTATGTTGTTGCCCACAAGCATCGTACTGACAAAGCCGTTGGGATGTCTGTAAAACAAGGATATCAGTTTCTGGGTAAGACTGCCATGGTTCTTGTCCATCTCCACCAGCATACGGTTGCTCGAGACAAAAGCTATCTCCATGCCGGAAAAGAAAGCCGACATGACCATCGTCACAAATATGCCGGTCAAAAGAGGAATATCAGTTTCCAAAATATTATGTTATGATTAATTTTTCAAGTATATAAGTCACTGCCGCAAAGCACGGTTATCTCAGTGCGGCAGGCAGTTTGCGCTGCGGAAGTGCCTGCGGGCGCAGTTTTGCCTTTGCCGTGTCAGGCAGCGCGATTGTAGTATCGTTCTCCTCGTCGGATATGTCGCCTTTCACGAAAGAGCCCGAGCTCTCGGACACGTAATATCTTGTCATGCGCTCGTCACTCCGGAAATATCTGCCCTCAAGCGTCCGCTCAGGTGTCACCACACGCGACGGGGCATACGAATAGAACTCATGCTTACCCTCATCCCAGAAAAGCTGGCTTCCGGTATATATTATACCGTTCTTGTTGTGCACCGTCACGCGGCTGCGGAGTTCCCAGACACGCTTCTCGTCATAATAATAAGCGGTGTCGCACTGGATATATGCCTGCACATGGAACTTCTCGTCAAACTGCTCGAAGAACAGTCCTTTCTCGAATATCCAGCGCGAAGGCTGGCGGGTCTGATTCACCTCCCAGCGTTCTGTCACAATACGGTATTTTATTATTCCGGAATCGGATATGAGCGTATTCACGCCATAGCTCGTCATCATTGACACCGAATCACGGTCGTGAATGGCTGGCGCAGTATGTTCCTTCTGCTTGTTGCACGAGGCAAAAAGCACCGCACCGGCAAACAGGACAGATATGTGAAAACCGCGGATATCCAATTATTCAACTCCCTTACGTTAGCCTCTGCATACCGGCAGAATCAGTCCATCTTCCACTTTGCGAACCAACGCTCGTTGAACAGAAGCCCTATGTTGATGCGGAACGAATTCTCCTTTATGAACATTTTTGAGTCCTGGCGCACCCACTGAGCCGAAATGTTCAGTATCGAACGGTTGTTTATCTTGTTTATAATAGGTATGCCGAATCCGGCACTGACGCTATATTCCTTAGGACCGTCATGCCCGTTTATTTTCACATAAGGCGTGGCGTAAGACGCACCGAATCTGTATCTCACCCGCTTGAAAAAATTACGGCTTGTCTCATCTGGACATATCTCTCCACCGAGGGTGAACTTATGTCTGTCGCTGAACATGTTGTCAGAAAGCACGTACTGCGGAGCATCGTTCACAACAGTATATACCGGATATTTGTTTTTTGACCACTGCTGAAGAGAATAATCGAATCCCACTTTCAGCTTTCCGGCATGATCCCACATAAGTCCGGCTCCGTACATAGTCGGAATCTCCAGTCCGTTTTTTACGGAGTAGCACGTTGTGTCGGCGACATAGGTCTGTGAGTTCGTCGAAATGACCAGACACTCCGGATCGGCTCCGAGCTTGTGTCCAGGACTGTAGACCAGACCTAATGTCAGTCTGTCCTTTTTCGACAGCTTGGCTGTGTACTGTAGTCCGACGTCAAGCTTATAGCTGTTCACCGAGGCGGTGTAGTATTTGGACAATGTATTGATGTAGTTGTCTGAATAACTGTTGCTCACGGTACGGTCGTAGCTTCCCCACATATAAGAGATATTGGCACCGATGGAAAGTCCTTTGAACGGTTCCCATCCCATACCGAAATAAACCTGATGGAAGCCTCCGCTTCCGGAATAAGTGTTTGTGTACACAACCTTGTCCTCATCAGTGATGTCACCGAGTGTCTGATTGTTTGAATAGCTGTATCCTACATTCGAGAACGGCAGAAGACCGAGGCTTATTCCCAGATGGCGTGTCAGTCTGAAGCCTGCCATGATATATTCAAAACTGCCGTTATTGGCGTTTTTTCTTACTCCGCCTTCCTCATAGTTGGTAATCTGACCGGATATTCCCGCATCAAGAATGAAGCTCAATGAATCGACAGATGAATACGACGCAGGATTCAGCACGTTCAGCTGATTGTGCTCACGGAAGCCGAGTCCCAGTCCGTTCATGCCGCGTGAGAAGCCTCCTGCATTCTCGCTGAGAACACCGAGTCCGTACTGGCTGTATGGTGAATTTGTACCGCTCTGAGCATATGACGCCATCGTCATGAGTCCGAAAAAGGAAGCGATAAAGACTTTTTTCATTTTATAACTGATCTTTTGTAAGAATACTGACCGGAAACATGTTGCCGCGAGCCGGTTCTCCACTATCCGACAAACAAGTGGTTGCAAAATTATTGAAAAATTTCGAAATAAACTCACGATAAGTGGGAAATATAAGTTATTTTTGCATCGTGAAACGTTTTATATCTCTTTTAGGATATTTTTCGCTGCTGGTTTGCCTGTCATACGCAAACAACACATCGGCACAGCCACACGTTGAGTCCGGTCTGGACATGGATTCTGTGGAAATAAGCCTGCTCACATGCAGGCCGAGGCAGAACGTGTACAGTCTTTACGGGCACACCGCCATAAGAGTGCAGGACAAGCAGAACCAGCTTGACATAGCCGTGAATTACGGTATGTTCTCGTTTGAAAAGCCTTTTTTCATTCTTCGTTTCGTGTTCGGTCTGACGGACTATTCAATGGATATCGAGGATTTCGAGGCTTTCAGGATATATTACGCCACAAGGGGCGCAGGGGTAAGGCAACAGACCCTTAACCTGACAAAGGACGAGAAGAAAGCCATCATAGACGCTATCATAAAGAATTATGAGCCGCAGAACCGCGTGTACAGATATAATTATTTTTATGACAACTGTACCACAAGAGCGCGCGACATCCTGCTTGACAACATCAACGGCACCATAAGATACCGGACGAGGAACAAAAACAGCGAGTCGTACCGTGAGATGACTCACGCATACAACGAACATCAACGCTGGGCGAGATTCGGAAACGATTTGCTGCTTGGCATAAAGGCGGACTTCCCTACTGCCCATGAGCAACAGCAGTTTCTTCCCGACAACCTCAGAAAAGACTTTGACAACGCTGTAATAATAGACAAGGACGGAGGGAAAAGACCCCTTGTCAGCGATAGCACGTGGGTAGTTATTCCCGGCATACAGCCCGAATGGAGCGGTTTTCCGCTGTCCCCGACGTCATGCGCCATAATCTTTTTCGTCGTAGTAACGGCTTTTTCCATTTACGAAAGATGCAGAATGAAGATGCTATGGGGTATAGACGTCCTGTTGATGTCGCTCACAGGAACATGCGGCATCATTCTTTTTGCCATGGTGTTCTCACAACATCCTACTGTCAATATCAACCTTCAGATACTGCTTTTAAATCCATGTTCGCTGATATTCTTGTACCCTACAGTGAAATGTCTGCGCAAAAACATCATACACGGATGGCTGAAGGTATGGGCAGTTCTCATTGTCCTATTCCTGCTCGGAGGCTTCTTCCAGCACTACGCAGAGGGAATGATAATTGTGGCATCATCTTTGCTGATAAGATATATATTGAAATTTGACCAAATAGTGCGCACCAGAAAATGAACAGATATTTATCGGCGATAATAATACTCGCCGCCCTTACAGGCAACAACGGACTACAGGCACAATCGCTGAAGCCAGCCCCAAGGCTGGTGGTAAATATCATTATAGACCAGCTGCGCACAGACTACATAGAACATTTTTCGCCCCTTTACACGCCTGACGGTTTCAGGAAACTGCTCAATCAGGGCTGTGTCTATGAAGCGGCAAGATATACTTTCTCGCCAGTAGACCGAGCCTCGGCAATCGCATCTATAAACACGGGCAGCACACCTCAGTATAATAATATTGTAGGGACGCAATGGCTGGACCGCGCTACGCTACGTCCTGTCTACTGTACAGATGACGACAAATACGGTGACTCGCCTCAAAAGCTGTCGACATCCACCATAGGCGACGAGCTCAAAGTAGCCACCCGAGGCACCGCGCTCGTATATAGCATCGCACTGGATAAGGACGCAGCCATTCTTGCGGGAGGACACGCGGCTGACGGTGCGATATGGATAAACGGGAAAAACGGCAGGTGGACCACATCGACATACTACTCTGAAGCCTCACAAAATCTTATAAAGGCATATAACAGCACCAACAAATACGCTGCCGACAACGATGCCGTGGCAGACTTCTCCCTATCGTGCGTGAACGACATGGCAATGGGACGCGACGACATTACAGACATGTTGTCAGTAGTATTGTCCGCCAAAGGCAAGGACGAAGCCAACTGGCAGACAGAGATGGAGATTCTTTATCTCAAGCTGGACAAGATAATCGCGACACTTGTAAGGAAAATAGAGGATTCCGTCGGAAGCGACAAAGTGCTCTTCATGCTTACCGGCACCGGTTACACAGACAACGAGCCGGTGGACTATCAGAAATACCGCATCCCCACAGGAACGTTCTACATCAACCGCACGGCAAACCTGCTGAACATGTATCTTGGCGCGATTTACGGTCAAGGCAAATATGTAGAGACGTGCTACCACAACCAGATATACATCAACCGCAAACTTCTCGAGCAGCGTCACATCAGTTTTTCTGACGTCATCTCGCGTTCCAAGGAACTGCTCACACAGGCTGCGGGAGTGCGCAACGTGACCACCAGCCCGTACAACCCTTCTGTAAGCGGAGACCTGCTCATAGAGGTCGCACCGGGATGGAAACTTCTCAACGAAGACACTCAGGAGAACTATATGGTCAGGGCAGCCTTTGTTCCGTTCCCGATAATATTTTATGGCGCGGGAATAAAGGCAGAGCATGTGTCGACTCCCGCAACAGTGGACCGCATTGCGCCCACCATTGCAAAAGCCATACGCATAAGAGCGCCAAACGCATGCTCCGTAGCACCGCTGCAATGAATGCGGTAAGGCACATCCTACAACCAGGCGTGACACCATGCACACGCCTCTCCGCCATGCCACATGTCATGGCTTCACCTATATATTATATTACACTGAATAAATAAAAAACGACATCATAATGAATTTCAACAAATTTTTACAGTCGCTGTTCGGCAACAAATCAACCAGAGACATGAAACTCATACAGCCGCTTGTGGAAAGCGTGAAGGCCGTGTATCCGGAGATAAAGAAGCTGAGTAACGACGAACTGAGAGCCCGAACCAAGGAAATACAGGCTTATGTGCAGAACTCCGCAAAAGAGCAGAAGGACCAGATTGAGGCTCTGAAGGCAAAAATAGAGGACACGCCTATAGACGAGCGCGAGTCCATCTTCAACGAAATAGACAAGCTGGAGAAGGAAGTGCTGAAAATATATGAGAAAGCTCTCGACGAGGTGATGCCAGTGGCATTCAGCATCGTGAAGGATACGGCACGCCGCTTCGCTGAGAACGAGGAGACCGTTGTCACTGCCACAGACTTCGACCGCGAGCTTGCCGCCGACCCGAAAAAGGACTTCATCACAATAGACGGCGACAAGGCGATATACCACAACCACTGGACAGCCGGAGGAAACGACCTGAAATGGGAAATGGTGCACTACGACGTGCAGCTCTTCGGAGGTATCGCGCTGCATCAGGGAAAGATAGCCGAGATGGCGACCGGTGAGGGAAAGACGCTCGTAGCGACACTGCCGGTGTTCCTCAACGCGCTTACCGGCAACGGAGTGCACGTCGTCACAGTGAACGACTATCTTGCCAAGCGTGACTCAGAGTGGATGGGACCGCTCTACATGTTCAACGGTCTGTCAGTGGACTGCATCGACAAGCACCGCCCCAACTCCCCGGAACGCCGCAAGGCATATGAGGCAGACATCACGTTCGGTACGAACAACGAGTTCGGTTTCGACTACCTCCGCGACAATATGGCTATTTCGCCCGCCGACCTCGTGCAGCGCAAGCACAACTACGCCATTGTTGACGAGGTCGACTCCGTGCTTATCGACGACGCCCGTACGCCTCTCATCATCTCCGGTCCGGTGCCTAAAGGCGACGACCAGATGTTCGAGGAGTACCAGCCGCTGGTAGAGCGTCTTGTGGACGTGCAGCGCAAGCTCGCCACACAGTTCCTTGCCGACGCGAAACAGAAAATCAGCGAGGGACAGGAGAAGAACGACCCGAAACTGCTTGACGAAGGTTTCACGGCTCTCTACCGCTCACACAAGGCTCTGCCGAAGAACAAGCCGCTCATCAAATATCTTTCTGAGGAAGGAATAAAATCCGGTATGCTCAAGAAAGAGGAATACTACATGGAGAACAACAACCGCCGCATGCCGGAGGCTGTAGAACCGCTCTATTTCGTGGTAGACGAGAAACTGAACAGCTGCGACCTCACAGACAAAGGTACGGAATGGCTCGCAAAACAGGTGAACGACAAAGACCTGTTCGTGCTTCCGGACATCACGTCGCAGCTCTCGGCACTCGAAAACGAGACAGGTCTCAGCGAACAGGAGCGTCTCGACAAGAAAGACGACATGCTCAACCACTACGCCGTGCAGAGCGAACGTGTACACACGCTGCAGCAGTTGCTCAAAGCCTACTGCATGTTCAATAAGGATGACGAGTATGTTGTCATCAACGGAGAGGTCAAGATTGTGGATGAGCAGACAGGACGAATCATGGAAGGACGCCGCTGGAGCGACGGACTGCATCAGGCGGTGGAGGCAAAGGAGCACGTGAAAGTGGAGGCTGCCACACAGACATTCGCCACAATAACGCTCCAGAACTACTTCCGTATGTATCACAAACTTGCCGGTATGACCGGTACGGCGTCCACCGAGGCAGGCGAGTTCTGGGACATCTACAAGCTGGACGTGGTAGAGATACCTACCAACAAGCCCGTCATCCGCAACGATATGGACGACCGCATCTACAAGACAGCGCGCGAGAAATACTCTGCCATCATTGATGAGATTGTGGAAATGCGCAACAGCGGACGCCCCACCCTCGTCGGTACGACATCCGTGGAAATCTCCGAGCTTCTGTCAAAGATGCTCAGCATGCGCAAGATACCGCATCAGGTGCTTAATGCGAAGCTCCATCAGAAAGAGGCGGACATCGTAGCCGAGGCTGGACGCAGCACCATGGGAACGGTAGAGATAACAGACGAGAACGGTGAGAAACACACCGAGGAGCGTCTTCTCGGTGCGGTGACCATAGCCACCAACATGGCAGGACGCGGTACCGACATCAAGCTTACACCTGAGGTCAAGGCTGCAGGAGGTCTCGCCATCATAGGTACCGAACGCCACGAGAGCCGTCGTGTAGACCGCCAGCTGCGCGGACGTGCAGGACGTCAGGGCGACCCGGGAAGCTCAGTGTTCTATGTGTCGCTCGAAGACAAGCTCATGCGTCTGTTCGCGGCAGAGCGCATAGCCAGCGTCATGGACCGTCTCGGATTCAAGGAGGGCGAACGCCTCGAGAGTCCGCTGGTGTCAAAGAGCGTGGAGCGCGCGCAGAAGAAGGTGGAGGAAAACCACTTCGGAATACGTAAGCACCTGCTTGAATACGACGACGTGATGAACAAGCAGCGTACCGTAATCTATGAGAAACGCCGCCACGCTCTCATGGGCGAACGCATCGGAATGGACATCACCAACATCATATGGGACCGCGTGGTGAACATCATCGAGACCAACGACTATGAAGGATGCCGCGAGCAGTTCCTCAAAGTGCTGGCTATGGAATGTCCGTTCACAGAAGACGAATTCGAGAACAACAGACACCCCGACCTCGAGGAACGCGCCTTCCAGGAAGCCATGGCGGCATTCAAGCGCAAGACAGACCGCATACAGAGTGTGGCATGGCCAACAATAAAGGAGGTAGAGGAGACTCAGGGCGAGATATACGAGCGCATCATGGTGCCCATAACCGACGGCAAGCGCGTATACAACATACCGTGCAACCTCAAGGAGGCATACCGCACTGAGGCCAAGGATGTGGTGAAACAGTTTGAGAAAGCCATCATGCTCCACATCATAGACGACTGCTGGAAGGAGAACCTGCGCCAGCTCGACGACCTGCGCCACAGCGTGCAGAACGCCTCATACGAACAGAAAGACCCGCTGCTCATATTCAAGCTCGAGAGCGCGAAGCTGTTCGACTCCATGGTGAACGACATGAACAACCGCATATGCAGCATACTCACACGCGGACAGATACCTGAGATACAGCGCGTGGAAGAGGCTGCGCCGGAACAGCGTTCGCAGCGTTACAACGAGCAGAAGGACGACCTGACCGACAGAAACCAGCAGGCTGCCGCCAACCGCGACACACGTGAGTCGGCACAGCGTCCGAACACTCCATACATAAAAGACAAACTGCCCGGACGCAACGACCCGTGTCCTTGCGGAAGCGGCAAGAAATTCAAGAACTGTCACGGACGCGGGCTTGTGTGAAAACAATGCCATACTTATCTGTAAGACATCAACCAACGTGACAATGAAAGCGGGGCGGCAACGGGCTGCCCCGCTTTTTATAATCCTGACCGGCAGTCGGACGGCAGCAAGAGATACGGATGAAGCCAGACAATCCTTACTGATAAAAACATAAGGAACACTACGTAAAAGGCACTGCCGTCCATCATTCCGTCACCATACGGCTCACTGTATATTTATACAGAACCACAGTCGAATCTGCATATTAATTCATCGTAAACCTCGCGAGAACCGTTTATTTACATCCGAAGGTATTATCGGACGCAAATACGCGAGTTTTACGCACATTGATATAATCAATTATATATCAGCATATTACGCAAACAAGACATCGGAAAAGGCAACTCCGCAATACGAAAAAGGCTTTTCCGCACCGCAAGAAAGCCCGTTTGGTAACACGGAAAAGCCCGTTCCGACATGTCAGAGGGACTTTTCCGCACTACGCTTGAGGCTCTTCAGCACTTAAACAGTCATATAAACGTCATGAGTTGCGCACCGGAAGAGGTTGTTTGGGCGGAAATACTACGTCCGTCAAGGCTTCAAACCCGGATACATAAGCGTATAAGACAATCGCACGCGCTTCTGTTTCGGTTTTTTATTCTGTAAAAAACAATCACCTGAAAAGGTGCATAAATATTCATTTCCGCGTTGTATGCAATAAGCGGATTGCGTCTTACATGCGTTCCGCCACGCATTGCGCACAACAAAAAAAGAAACGTATGAACAGATGTAAGGGTAAAATATATTATCTTTGCATAAGATAAGATGCGGTTCGGCAGTATCAAGTAATGTGAAACTATGTTTCCCATTATTGGTTCTGCACTCACCTTTCATCATCTTTGCATAAGATAAGCGGCACTCGGGAAACCAAGAGCAAGCTCTCTTTCCGCTCGTTTGCATTATCTTTGCAAAATATAAGCTACACTCTGAAAACGTAAGGACAATCCGTCGGGCGATACGGACGGACAACCGGCATGACCGGCATGCAACAAGAAAAGACATACCGAAAGTAAAATGGAAATAAACATCAGCAATCTGAAAAAGAAATACGGCGACAAGACTGCCGTCGACATCTCCGACTTCAACGTGCCGAAAGGGCAGATAATAGGTCTGCTTGGCAACAACGGTGCAGGAAAGACCACGCTCTTCCGCCTTATGCTCGACCTGACAGAGGCAAACGAAGGAAGCGTCTGCATGACGTTCGACACGCCAACAGAGAGCAGCACGGACGCCACGCTGAAGATTGACCCTTCCGAAAGCGAGGAATGGAAGAGATACACGGGAGCATACATAGACGAGAGCTTCCTCATAGATTTCCTTACACCGGAGGAGTATTTCGGCTTCATAGGCCGTGTATGCGACATGACGAAAGAGCAGACACAGGAACGCATAGACAGCTTTGAGGCATTCATGGGCAACGAGATTCTCGGACAGAAGAAATTCATACGCGACTTCTCGGCAGGCAACAAACAGAAGATAGGAATAATAGCGGCGATGCTCAACCGCCCGCAGCTGCTCGTGCTTGACGAACCGTTCAACTTCCTCGACCCGAGCAGTCAGATGATGCTGAAAAAGATTATCAGAGACTACAATCAAGAAAGCGGTGCAACAATATTCATATCAAGCCACAACCTCCAGCACACGGTAGACCTGTCTACACGGGTGGTGCTGCTGGAGCACGGAGTGATAATAAAAGACCTGTCAAACAGCGACGGGAGCGCCGAAAAGGAACTGGAGGACTATTTCCGCATATAGGAGGCGGAACGGTGAAGACGCACCGCATATATGCCAAGACCATAGGTGCAGGCTATGATGACATACACCAACGCCACACGCGGCACACTCATGCGTATGCCGTCTATCGAGGCGCCGGGCAGAGAGGCAACAAGCTCCAATCCGCCGTTTAGCCACGACACAAGCCTGAGAAGCACCTCGCCTGCCCACCTCTGCAAAACAGGCAGAGGAGTAAGGGCAAACATAATGAAAGTGAAGTAGATAATGAGAGTCGTGAGCGGGACGGCAATAATGTTGGTAAGAATGAAATAGCACGAGAAACGCCCGAAATAGTAGGCTATGAGAGGCGCGACACCCAACTGAGCCGCCACTGACACCGACGTCAATGCCCACAGCCTGCGGAACATGCGGACGCCCCACACACGCCGACCGGAAAGACAACGGTAGAAAGGATTGTAGAAAACCAATATGCCGATGACCGCCATGAAAGACATCTGAAAGCCTACATCCCACAGATAAAGAGGATTTGCCGCAAGCATGACTACGGCTGCGAAGGAAATGGTGTTGAGCGACATCCTGTCGCGGTTGAGCATGGAGACGAGCGAACACAGGCTGAACATTGTTGCGGCACGCACCGCGCTCGCCGGCAGACCCACCATGAAGACATAGCCCCAGATGGTCACCACAACGACAGCCTGCCCCATGGCGTGAACACGGCGGCGGGAAAAGAGGAGTGTGAGAATGAAGTATATTATGCCGAGATGCAGTCCGGAGAGGGCAAGGACGTGAGACGCGCCGGTCACGGAGTAGGTTTCTTTCAGTTCACCGGTAAGTCCGGACTTGTCGCCGAGGGTCATCGCGGCTACTACAGCACGCTCTTCGGCAGACATTCCGCGCAATGAGTGTATGCGGCTGAGAAGCGACTCACGCAGGCGCATGGCTCTCAGCGAGAGCCTGTCAGTACGCGACAGACTGTCAAGACTCACAGGAAGGCTCTGCCATGAGGACGGAAGGAGAAACGTTGTCGCAACGAATCCATGGACCGACATCCATCTGCGGTAGTCGAAATTCGAGTCAGCATGATAATTCTCAGGCTCACGCAGCTCGGACACTATACGCATGCCATCGCCGACAGAGAGTCTTCGGGCACGCCCGTCACGCTCGTTGCATAGTATGCTTGCCCTTATCTTCCGGCGGACAAGCGCACCGTTGGAGACAAGAAGGTCGCATCTCACAACCTTACCGTGCGCCACCGGTCTGGACGCCACTACAGCCTCATAGCACACAGGCTTGTCTGGCAGCGTCATGCAGACATCGCCGAGCCGCGCCGTGACACGCCATGCACCGGCAAGAACAATGACTGCCATGATGACACAGCTCTGCGTTATGGGCCGGTGCCAGAGCGTGAATGACAACAGAAGCAACGCCACGGCAGACAGCATCCATACAGACTGCCCCACCGCTCCATACAGCGCATCGCCCGCGACAATGCCTGCAACGAGCATCAGAGCCACACGCAACAGCGGGAACTGCTGTATCCTACCGTTCGGCTTCATTCGTAATCATCAATCACATTGTTGATGAAGTCCATCATAGGCTTGCCGACCTTCAATATCTTCTCCATTTCTTCAAGCCACCGGTCGCCCTCGAAGAAAGTGTCAGGCACGGCTTTCCAGCAGCAGAAGTCTTTCATGCGCAGATATTCTATATGCTCGTAGTCGCGCGGAAAGCCGGAAGGACAGGTCTTCAGATGCTCCAGTCCGAATCCGCTGGCAGAGTCCCAGTCGCCGCATCCTGGACGTCCGAACATTTTAAGGAAAGCGTCGTTCTCCACGCATTTAAGCCATTCCCCGATATTACCCATAATCTCATTGCGGCACGAAGTGAGGATGTTGGTGGGCAGCCAGTAGTTGCCGCACGACACGAGGCAGTGTCCCGGTTCCAGATGAATGTAATATCCGCCGTGCAGAGCCTTCCTGCCATGAGCCGCTATATAGGCGCCGAGATGGCGTTTGTAAGGCGACTTGTCGGATGAGAAACGCGTGTCACGATAGAAGCGGTAGGTGGCATCCTTCACCGTTATGTGGGCGACGCTCGGGTCGAAAGCGGCTATCCGCGTGATGGCTTGAGCCACACCGTTCTCAAAATCTGTCCTCACCGCCGTGTATTCGTCCTTGTGTTCGGCAAACCACTGGCGGTTGTTATTTGCCGAAATGTCTTTCAGAAACTGAAGTATTCTCTTTGCATCCATTGTTGTCCGTCTGTTGTTTTAAATTTGTATTCGTATTTCCGTCAGACTGCGGTATTGAGCTGACAGTAAGCACAAGCGACACCGCGTCCGCTCACAGCCGTGACCCTTCCATGCGCTTGGGGCATACATCCGACAGTCCGCACTCTGAGCAGTGGGGCGAACGGCTCGTGCACACATAGCGTCCGTGAAGAAGCAGCCAGTGATGGGCGCGCGGTACGTCGTCCGCAGGCACATTCCTGAGAAGCTCCTGCTCCACCTTGTACGGCGTGTTGGCAGTGCGCGGCACAAGCCCGAGCCTGTGGCTCACACGGAAGACATGCGTGTCGACAGCCATAGCCGAACGTCCGAACGCCACAGCCTGCATCACATTGGCAGTCTTGCGCCCCACTCCCGGAAGCTTAAGCAGCTGGTCGAAATCATCGGGCACCTCTCCGCCATGACAGTTCACAAGCATGCGCGCCATCTCTACAAGATGTTTAGCCTTGGCGTTGGGATAAGAAACGCTCCTTATATATTCGAAAATATCGTCTGCATCCGCCTCCGCCATGCTTGTGGCGTCGGGATAGCGTTCGAACAGAGCAGGTGTTATCTGGTTCACACGCTTGTCAGTACACTGCGCACTGAGTATAACAGCCACAAGCAACTGGAACACGCTGCCGAACTCGAGTTCGGTAGTGACCTCCGGTGTTCTGGCACGGAAATAATCGAGTACGTATCTGTATCTTTCTTTTTTCGTCATATTTTCAATCATTAAATACTCTTTCTGAGATACCGCAAACGAGGAAAGAAAGCTTGCTTTCTATTTCCCGAGTGCAGCTTTATCTTATACAAAGATAACGCAAGGCGAGTGCGGCAGCAAGACGGGAAAACGCAGTTTTACCGGACTTGATATTGCCGAGCCGATGCTTATCTTATACAAAGATATGGATAAAAAACGAAATATGATGAAACAGGGAGAGAATTTGTCATAAATGAGAGTGTCAGATTAATCAGGCAGTTCGTTGAAATATGGATGAAGATAAGCGGCTTTATCCAATATTTCAACAAACCGCTGTCTGCTTAGTCCCACCAAAAATGCCAGACAGTTGATTCTTTAATTTGAAAAGCAAGTGATGTGAGGCTGCCGTCTTGTAAAACGTCCGCACTATATCCCAGATGCTCCTCAGCAACTGACATCGTATCGCCAGTCACAGGACTTGGCAAATAATATCCTATCACATCATCCGAGATATATGCCACGCGCGCGCCATATCTCTCATACCAATATCTGGCTATTGCCATATGCTCTTCAGCCATAGGACATTCATTCCAGTCGCCTACTGGTATGTAAGCAAACACTTGCCAAGGCTCTTTTACAGGAACTTCAACAAGATACAGTTCTGCTCCTTCTACAATATCAAAATCATTGACCGGCTCCAGACGCTCGTCTGTCCCTACAACATAGTTTTGCCATTCTTCATCATCATACGTCTCCTTTACTTGTCTTATTCGCTCCTGAAGGACAGACGAGCCGTAATTAATGTCAGCATTCAATACTTTTGACTTCCACTCCCAGAACCCGTTCTCGTCAAACCACTCGGAATTGTCATCAAAATTGTAACAAAAATATTCAGTCTCAGCCAACAATACAGGACAAAATCCTTCCCGCCGTCCTCTTTCATAAGCGTCAAGCCACAACTGCTTTATCTCAGTTGAACCAACATCTATACGGGTGACTTTGCAGTCATGCAAGAAATCGCAGACAGACACTTGCGGAGGCATATTATCACAACCTTCCATTGTTTTCTTGTTTTGGTATGATATTATATAAAGGTGTAACACCTTCAAGAATCTCCATGCCAAGAAAGCGCATACAATTATATGAGTATAGAATTGTCCGCCATCCATTATTCTGACGACCAACACCACCATAGAAAACATAAACAAAGAGCCCCAAATAATCAATTGCTTGCGTAGGATACGGCACACACCGTCCCAATCGTCGGCGGCAATGAGGACGTCCAAATCATCGTTCATTTTGTTCTCCCTCTTTTTCTTCCATCCGTATGCCAAGATAAGAACAATTACCAATATTATGATAAAGAGAGTCTGTTGCATAATAATTAATTTTACATCTTAGTATATCACCAAGGCTCTATGGCGGTATTCTTACCGTCATATCTTATCCTGATGTAATTGACACCCATTTTTTCGGTAGGAAGTATTGTCTTATTTGAATACTCTATGGACTTAATTCTGATACCGCTCCCTCCGAACATGGCGGCATCCTTCGAGGATGTAAAAATAAAGTTCACAATCATAGGCATTTTCATACCTTTGATATTCATCACCAACTCTACTGTTCCCTGCGCCTCTGTCCTGTCCTTATTGAACACCATATATTTCATGTCGGGCAAACCAACGTCAAAGGCAAGCATTTCCGTTCCTTCATAATCACGGACTGCCACTTTTGCCCTTTTCTTTGACTTCTTTTCAATAACGGAAAAGCCGCCATCGGAAAGCAACTCCGCACTATTCATCGGCTCACCTTGTTTGTCCGAGACAGAGACATAAAGCGAGTTAAGAACGGACGAGGCGACCATCGGGCTGTACTCTTCGTCATTGGAACATGAGCAAAGCACTGTGGAAGCGATGAGAACACTAAAAAGCATTTTGAATGTTTTCATAATGACTTAGATTTATATATATTTGAGAATTTGTTTTAAAAACAGTGCCAGTGAGCGCAATGATAGCTTGCTCTCTGATTGCCGAGCGCAGCCTGTTTTCTGTAAAAAGACTGACTTCCTTATCTCCCGTGATGACCGGACACCATCATATGTGGTCTGTCAAGTCCATTATAGAACAAATCGGCATAAATTTCTGACCACTTCATGCTTGACTGCACGTTTTGGCTCAAAGAACCATTCCCATTTGGGCTTATTACACCATCTGCATCATACTCATCCATTTCCGAACATGAAAACAGACGAACTGGTGCCGGCAAAAATATCCGTTTATTCATTTCCGCACAATTTCGTTTGTTAAACCTGTCATATACCCATTAATTACCGGTACGAGTGTGTTTACGAAAATCGTGTCAGAGATAAGTCTGCCTTGGAATAATCAATTCAGGCTTAGGGGTGACAAAGCAAAGTTAAAAGAATCTTCCCAATTAAAACAAGTATGGATATGCTTTTTTTAAAATATTTTATTGGAAGATCAATCAACGAGTATTATGACACAGTACTGTTCACATTTGGTAGAATGAATTCCCGTTTAGGCATTCCCGTCAAGAGCATTAATAAAGGAACATCAGAAATTTTGCGGGCATAAATTTCCAATGTTTCCATATATAACTACAGTAAAAGTGTACAAAAAAACACTCCGCTGACACACCGGACATCCCAGACCGGATAATATCAGCGGAGAGTTTATGACTTTGTCGGATGTATATACGACCGACATCAGGAAAGACACACGGTCATAACGTCACATCTGTATCGTCACGAAAATATTTCACGTACAAACAGCATGTGAGTCGCCCCCTGTCGTCACATACGCTATCTTAAACCCGACTATTTATTTCTTTTTACTGTCAGCATCCTTTTCCTTTGCAGGAGACGACTTGTATGCCTTGTTAAGTCCGGCTATGACCTCGTTTGTTATGTCGTGAGCTTTGTCGGCATAAAGAATGTTGTCGCCAGCCTTGCTGAGAATAAGGCTGTATTTCTTGTCTTTATTGTACACAGCGAGGAAATGCTGTATGCTGTCGCGCAAGGCATTGTTATACTTTTCGGTCTCCGTCTGGAACTCATTGCTCAACCGCTGGTTGAGAGCCTGCAGGTCGGTGTTCTGCTTCTGCAGCTGCGCACCTATTCTTTCTGCCTGCTCACGTGTGTAAGCGTTCTGCTGCAACTTTTGCTGGAAATTGGCAGCAGCAGTCTCAAGCTGTTGCTGTTTCTGTCCGAGAGTATTCTGTATGTTCTGTCCTTTCTTCTGCAGAATGAGAGAATATTCCTTACAGAATTTGTACTGTGTCATGATACTGTCTACCTCGACAAATGCAATCTTTGTCTCGGTCGGGGCGACCTTGCCGCTTTCCGACTTGTCGTCCACCTGCGATTGCGACTTGTCACATGAGGTGGCTGCAAAAACAGCGACGGCAGCGACAGCAAGCGTACCGAAAAAGTTTTTCTTATTCATTTTATCCGTTATTGTTTTTAATTATTATTTCAATTCTGTCATCTCGTCAATATGCCTTGCCCTTTACCTGCGCCTCACGGTCCTGATCCATAACACAGTGTATACCGTTCTTGCGCAAAGCCGGATTGTCATGTATATGCTGGGAAGAGAATCTACCATTCTTCTTCATTATTATTTTTACACACAATAATGCCACGGCAATAGCAATAATTAACATGCAAAGGAGCAATGTTTTTATCATTTTTATTTAATTTTGTGCCTACAAAGATAATGTAAAACACGGACAGAACAAAATTATTTATTTATTTTTAGCCCTTGTTCCGCTTATCTTGCATCTTCTGATGCCTGCGTGGCTCGTCAGGACGACATACAAATATGTAAAGCATACCACACCTGTCACTGCGGCATCATTAATAAACCACAATATAAAAACATTAAAGAATATGGAAATGAAAGAATTGAAACCGTCACTTGTTTTTGAGCACTTTGCCAAAATCAACAGTATACCACGCCCGTCAAAGCACGAGGAGAAAATGATAGAATATCTTAAAGAATTCGGCGCAAAACGCAATCTGGAAACCAAAGTGGACGAAACCGGGAATGTCATCATACGCAAACCTGCCACAAAAGGCTATGAAGACCGCCCTACAGTGATACTGCAGAGCCACATGGATATGGTGTGCGACAAACTCGTGGACGTGGACTTCGATTTTCATAAGGATGCCATACAGACCTACGTGGACGGTGAGTGGCTCAGAGCAAAAGGAACGACAATGGGAGCAGACGACGGTATCGGATGCGCCATTGAGCTTGCATTGCTCGACAGCGACGACGTGGAGCACGGTCCGATAGAATGTGTGTTCACTCGCGACGAGGAGACAGGACTGACCGGAGCGTTAGGCATGAAAGCTGATTTCATGACAGGAGACATGCTCATCAACCTTGACTCTGAGGACGAAGGACAGATCTTCGTTTCGTGTGCAGGAGGAAGAACAACACACGCAACATTCAGATTTGAAAGGGAGAACGCCCCTAAAGGACATTTCTTCATTAAGGCATCCATAAAAGGACTGCTTGGAGGACACTCTGGAGACGATATTGAGAAAAAACGCGCAAACGCTATAAAGATTCTCACAAGATTCCTTTACATAGAACAGGAAAAGACAGACCTGAGACTGGCACAGTTCAATTCAGGTAAAATGCACAATGCGATACCTCGCGACGGAAGCATTGTCTTTGCCGTACCTGACAGTGCGAAGGAGACCGTACGCGCAGACTGGAACATCTTCACAAGCGAGATTGAGGAAGAATTCCATGTCACCGACACAAATATGGTGTTCATGATGGAAAGCACAGAACGCTGCACAGTGATTCCAAAAGAGACAGGCACCAGAATAATACGGGCTCTGCAGGGCATCGACAACGGCATATTTGCAATGTGTCAGGACGAGGCTCTGGCTTGGATGGTGGAGACATCAAGCAATGTGGCAAGCGTCACGACAGCAGACAACAGCATGGAGATCGTTGCATCACAGCGTTCGAACGTGATGAGCAACCTCGAAAACCAGTGCAATACGATAAAAGCCGTGTTCGAACTGGCAGGAGCCGAAGTCGTTCAGGGTGACGGATATCCTGCATGGAAGATGAGGGCGGACAGCAAACTGACAAAGACCGCTGTAGAATCGTACAAGAGACTGTTCGGCAAAGAGCCAATCGTTAAAGGCATACACGCAGGACTTGAATGCGGACTGTTCTCAGAACGTTATCCTAACCTTGATATGGTTTCGTTCGGTCCGACACTACGCGGTGTGCACACACCTGACGAAAGTCTGCTCATTCCGACTGTGGAAATGGTATGGAATCATCTGCTTGACATACTTAAAAACGTTAAATAAAGTATGAGACTGGCGAAAACGCTTTCTTTGTTCTGCACCGCAATCCTGATGACGGGTTGCGGCAGCGGAAATAAAGAAGAAAAGCTCGTAAGTGATTTCCTGAACAAAAACCTGAAAGAAAACAACATCTCGCAGGTGACGTTTTCCGAAGTTGACTCCACATCACACGTCAGCGACAGTGTAATAGGCATCATGCGCAATGACGCGGAACGCTCCGGACTGTTCAGAAGCGGCTTAAAATACGCTGAAAGAACGAAGGGACAGAAACTGCATTTCATAAGCGTGAGCTACACGGCATCCAACGGCAAAAGGATGAGACATACCTTTTATCTTGATAAAAAAGCGGATAACGTCATCTGCATAAAGAATGATGACGTGGTTACAATGAACACCGGAAATAAAAAATAACTGAAAATACACGTCATAACCATGATAAATAAGAGAAGCACATCATCAAAATACGCTTCTCTTATTTCTTTTATACAGGTGGCGACAAGATTACAAGACATCATGACTGAAACTAAAACATCATGATTTTACTTCATTGCGATGTGTAAATAAATAAGAACCCCGTCAGCAGTGCGTTATGCTTTGGACCACAATCCAGACCGCAACTTTATCAATGGCTCGAAACATTTCGCATCAACATTCAGTACATAAGATTGGCATGGAATATCATTCGGTGCCAAATAAAGCAGTATATTCAAAGAGGATATTTTAAACCAGGTATGCATTTTATTTTGACACAGCCTTGTCGGAGTATTGTTCTAGGTTCAGCACGAAAAGCCATTCCTTTATTACACAATATATAATAATGCATTACCTCTTGACAAGCGGTTTTATAATGTGTGAGACATGAAATCTGATATAGCATGTCTTAAAACATATCTGTCATTGACAGAATTAATCAATGTCAGCCCATCATCACCATTCAACTTCACTTAAATTTTCCATTAGGTAAATAAAAAACAACTAAAATAGTTGCAGTTTCAAAAAAAATCATTACCTTTGCACTCGCTTTAAGATTTGTACGACATTACAGATTTTTCTCAAAGGAGAGATGGTAGAGTGGTCGATTACAACGGTCTTGAAAACCGTCGTACCGAGAGGTACCGGGGGTTCGAATCCCTCTCTCTCCGCAAGAGCCTTCTGAAAGAAATTTCAGAAGGCTTTTTTTATTTCCGTATTTGTATATTTCCTTCATATTCATTCACTATCCATGACAAGAAGACTTCAAATGCAAAATTATGCTATATTATTTGGTCATATCAAAGAAAACATGTAACTTTGCTAAAAAGTAAGCTATATGCAAGAAAAGACATGACAATGATAGATCGCTGTTACATAGAAATCACTAATACATGTAATCTCAACTGCCACTTCTGTCCAAAACATACAAGGAAGAAAAGACAGTTGAGTGCTGAGGAATTCGACCTGCTCACCGACAAGATACGCGGGAAGGTCTGTTTCCTATATTTCCACATTATGGGCGAACCCCTACTACACCCTCTTCTACCCGAGTTTATCAATATGGCAAGAGAGAAAGGTTTCAAAACCGTACTTACATCCAACGGCACTCTGCTACCCAAAGCTATGGATCTCCTTGACACACTTCCCCACAAAATACAGCTCTCGCTCCACTCACACGAGAGTAATGCCAAGGGAGAGCTTGCCAGTTACATGAACGAGGTGATGACTTTTTCAACCCAAGCAGCAGAGAAAGGAACCTGCATAGTTCTCAGACTTTGGAACCAAGGAGGAAAAGACCGGGAAAATGAAGAAGTAATGGAGCACATCGAAAAATTTGTCCCAAAACCCTGGAAAGAACGACCTGACGGTTACAGACTTGCCAATAATCTCTATCTGGAGTTTGACAGGAAATTCGAATGGCCCAACTTTGATAACCATATCGAAGAAAAGGAAATGATAAAAGAAAATCAGAAATCAGGTATCAGAGAAGAAAAAAGAGAAGTTTTCTGTAAAACCCTACTCAAACAGATAGGCGTATTGGCAGACGGAACATTGGTACCCTGCTGTTTGGACCACAACGGAGATGTAGCACTTGGGAACCTGCTTGAACAATCGCTGGAAGAAATTCTGGCTTCACCCCGTGCCCAAGCCATGATAGAAGGTTTCAAGCACCATCAAGCCACAGAACATCTCTGTGAGACCTGTGAATCAGCCCTGGTAAGAAACAGTTTTAGAGGAAAAGCAAGAAGTTAATAGGAATTATGAAATATTATACAGCAATGACAATAGCTGGCTCAGACAGTTGCGGAGGAGCCGGCGTACAAGCTGACATCAAGACAATGTCAGCACTAGGCGTATATGCCGCATCGGCCATTACAGCCATTACCGTACAGAACACCCAGGGAGTTTATGCCATCCAAGACATCACCCCCGAAATCGTAAAGGGCCAGATAGAAGCTGTGATGGACGACATCCACCCAGATGCCATCAAAGTAGGTATGGTGAACGATTGTGCCACCATCCAAGCAATCGCAGAAACCCTGAAGAGATACCAAGGGGAATATCAGCATCTTATCATAGACCCAGTGATGGTTTCCACCAGTGGTTGCAGACTCATGCAGGAGGACGCTCTCAGCATTTTCATACAGGAGTTATTACCACTAGCTACCCTGCTAACACCTAATATCCCGGAAGCAGAGATACTGGCAGGTATGAAGATACAGAATAAGGAAGACATCCAGAACGCAGCTTTAGCCATCAGTAAGTTAGGCTGTAAATATGTACTCATCAAAGGCGGCCATTTCCAGGGAGCAGAAAAGATTGATTACCTCTTCGAAGACGGAAAACCTATTACCAGTTATCGAGGCATTAGCGTAAACACCCGTAATACCCATGGTACAGGTTGTACCCTATCCTCAGCCATCACTTCTTATCTGGCAAGAGAAATGGATATGAATACAGCTATCACCATGGCAAAGACCTATCTTTCAGGCGCAATTCTGGCAGGAAAAGATGTACAGATAGGAAAAGGTCATGGTCCGGTGAATCATTTCTATGAACCCAAGGCACTGTTTATCAAATAACAGCCAACACCTTTATATAAAGAAATAAAATCACAACGAATATGAAATGGATAGTAATCACTCTGCCCGATTTTATAGAGAATGAATCAACCTATATCAACCAACTCTTTAAAGCAGGTATAGACCTGCTACATCTGCGCAAACCAGAATCAAATATAGAGGAATGTAAGCGACTGATACAGGAAATCGACAAGAAATGGCATAAAAAGATCGTAGTACACGATCACTTCGAACTTTGTCAGGAATTTCATCTTCATGGTATTCATCTTAACAGAAGAAACCACGAGATTCCAGAAGGCTTTCAAGGAAGCATCTCACAATCCTGCCATAGTTTTAAGGAAGTAGAACAAGCTCTCCAGACTATATCACCCAAGAACAAAGACGAAAAGAGCGCGATTCTCAAACCTGCCTGCCATTATGTTTTCCTCAGTCCAATCTTTGATAGTATTTCAAAGAAAGGCTACAAACATTCCTTCTCTAACAAAGACTTAGAGGAAGCAGGCATCAATGGAATCATCAATGAGCGAGTAGTTGCATTAGGAGGTGTCACCCCTGAATATATTCCACAATTGAGAGCATGGAACTTTGGCGGAGCTGCATTCTTAGGTGACATCTGGAACAGAAGAACAGATGCAAAATGGACGGAATATCTTGCCGTAATTAAGCAGAAACTTACACCTGGAAATGCCCAAAATACGCTTAACAGTTCAAACATTTGGTAGAGGGAAATACACTACTTTCTAATAAGACAGGCCGAATCTCAACAATAAAAATAAAAAAATGCTTTTTTATTTTGTATTGTCTTCGATTTGCACTACCTTTGCACCCATGATATATCCAGATAATTTTGAAAATAAGATAGGATTCAATGAAATCCGCAAGATGCTGCGCGAAAGATGCCTCTCTCCACTCGGAAAGGAACAGGTAGACAAGATGGCATTCAGCAGCGATGCAGAACAAGTTAACGAATGGCTCATGCAGGTGCGTGAGTTCCGCAGACTGATGGAGGAAGTAGAAGACTTTCCCCTACAATATTTCTATGATGTAAGGGAGAGCATCCTCCGTATCCGTGTAGAAAACAGTCACCTGGAGGAGGACGAGCTGTTTGACTTGCGACGCTCACTGTCTATCATAGCAGATATGGTGAAAATATTGAATCACAGCGATGACGATGACGAGCCGGAAGACGGATGGAAAAGAGAGAAAAAGTATCCCTACCCAGCCCTACATCGCCTTTCACAGGATGTAGTTACTTTTCCACAACTGATTCAGCGCATCGACCAGATACTTGACAAATTCGGCAAGATAAGAGATAATGCAACCCCTGAACTTCTTCAGATTCGCAGAGAACTGGCAAAGACAGAGGGCAGCATCTCGCGTACCTTATATAGTATATTGCGCTCGGCACAAAGTGAAGGCATCGTAGAAAAAGACGTAACCCCTACCCTGCGTGACGGCAGACTGGTTATTCCCGTCATCCCTACTCTGAAGCGCAAAATCAAAGGTATCGTACACGATGAGAGTGCCACAGGTAAAACAGTCTTTATAGAACCTACCGAGGTGGTAGAGGCGAACAACCGCATACGTGAACTGGAGGGTGAAGAGAGAAAAGAAATCATCCGCATCCTCACCGACTTTACCAACAAGGTACGCCCATACTCCAAGGAAATTCTGGACAGTTACCGTTTCCTTGCCATCATTGACCTGATACAAGCCAAGCAAAAACTGGCTGATATCTTCAAAGCCATAGAACCCGAGGTAGAAGACCACCCACACATAGACTGGACCCGTGCGATACACCCATTATTGCAGCTATCTCTACAGAAAAAAAACGAGAAAGTAGTTCCGTTGGATATCATGCTTACACAGGACAAACGCATTCTTATCATCTCCGGTCCAAATGCAGGCGGCAAATCTGTCTGTCTGAAAACCGTCGGATTATTACAGTATATGCTGCAATGCGGTTTGAGCATCCCTGTAAGTGAGCGTTCAAAGACAGGTGTTTTCCAGAACATCATGATTGATATCGGTGACGAACAGAGTCTGGAGAATGATTTGAGTACCTACTCATCTCATCTTCTGAACATGAAGAATATGATGAAGGCAGCTAATGGCGAGACCATCATTCTGATAGATGAGTTTGGTACAGGTACAGAGCCAGGCATAGGTGGTGCTATCGCCGAAGCTGTACTCGACAAGTTCTGCAAGCAGCAAGCTTATGGTGTGATTACCACCCACTATCAGAACCTGAAGCATTTTGCCGACAGCCATGAAGGAGTAGTTAACGGCGCCATGCTCTACGACCGCCATGAGATGAAAGCCCTCTTCCAATTAGCTATCGGCAGACCAGGTTCTTCTTTCGCTATCGAAATTGCAAGAAAGATAGGATTACCCGAAGAAGTAATCAAGGAAGCATCAGATATCGTTGGTTCTGAATACATTCAAAGTGACAAGTATCTGCAGGATATAGTTCGTGACAAGCGATATTGGGAAAACAAACGCCAGAATATCCATCAGCGTGAAAAAGACATGGAGAAAACAATCTCCAAGTACGAAAACGACATAGAGGATATTGAGCGAAGCAGAAAGGCAATTCTCAAAAAGGCAAAAGAAGAAGCCGCAGAACTTCTGAAAGAAAGTAACAAGAGAATAGAAAATGCCATCCGGGAAATCAAAGAAAGCCAGGCTGAAAAAGAAGAAACCCGCCGTATCCGTCAGGAACTTGATACCTTCAAGCAAGAGGTTCAAGAAATTGATACCAAGGAGACCGATGACAAAATTGCCCGCAAGATAGCCCAGATTCAACAACGCAAAGAGCGCCATGCCAAGCGCCAGGCTGAAAAGAAAGAGAATCAGGAAAAGGCTGCAGCAGCATTAAGGAATGCCCAGAACAAGACTCAAGCAGATAGTAAACGTGATATTCAGATTGGCGATACGGTGCGCATCAAGGGATTGACTACTGTCGGAAAGATAGAAAACATTACTGGAGATACAGCAACTGCCGTATTTGGAGGAATGAGAACCAAGATGCGCCTGAACCGTCTGGAGCATGCCACAACCCCTATTGAAAATGCAGACAAAACTGAAGAGCGCAAGGAAAATCTGGCTTCATACGGTATCAGTAAGGAAACCAGAAAGACCATAGACTCACATAAATCCAACTTCCACCAGGATCTGGACGTTCGCGGAATGCGAGGCGATGAAGCACTTAATGCGGTACAATACTTCATCGATGATGCTATCCTGGTAGGAATGCCAAGAGTCAGAATCCTTCACGGAAAGGGAAATGGTATCCTAAGACAGCTCATTCGCCAATATCTGAGTAGTGTGCCTAATGTGACCCATTATGCAGATGAACACGTACAATTTGGCGGATCAGGCATTACGGTAGTTGATTTTTAGCAAACAAACGTTAAACAACTGAAGTTTTTCGGCAAAACATTTGGCGGGTTCAAAGAAAAACCGTACCTTTGCACCCGCTTAAAAATTGAGACGGACAAGTCTCATACGACCAGCTCCCTCGGAATCCCCCAGGATGGGAACATAGCAAGGGTACTTGGTTGTAGCGGTGCGATATGAATCGCTTGTCCACCCGCCTCTTTAGCTCAGTTGGCCAGAGCACGTGATTTGTAATCTCGGGGTCGTTGGTTCGAATCCGACAAGAGGCTCAAAAAGGAATCTTCTAAAAGAAGATTCCTTTTTTGTTTACATACCCTTTTACTCATTATATTTCACAACATTACAGTTGAAACCTCTATTTCACGAGGATCTATCTTTAATTATATATAAATATTTCCACCCTTTACACCTTATATAATAAAAAAGTTGTATTTTTGCAAATTGATATGTTACATCCGTAGAAATACAATAAAAACAATGAATACAGAAAATAACGAGAATCAGGAAGAAAAGAAGACAAGCCAGCAAATGCATAAGGTTAAAACGATTATCATCGACACAGGCAAGATAAGACAAACCAAAGCATTCGCCCGGCAAGATGGTGCCATCCTCGGAGCTGTCTGGATTGTCAGTTTCGTATGTACCATGCTGGCAGTAGACCCGCAATACCAGATGCTGGGATTCATTTCCAACATTCTCATCATAGCAACCCCATTTGTTGTGGCCAAGCGACTGAAGGCATTCCGTGACTATGCAAGAGACGGACATATCTCTTTCCGTCATGCATTCTACTATTGCATCCAGACATTCTTCAATGCAACCCTTCTGCTT
>OGYZ01000066.1_pt1 | contig 81066 bp, 75 predicted proteins | sample 1576681 | NCBI WGS metagenome assembly OGYZ01 (sample SAMEA3541480, study PRJEB24748) | human gut metagenome | biome: human gut; feature: human-associated habitat; material: faeces | place: China | collected 2012 | reverse complement strand
ACCTGGACAAACAGAACCAAAACCTGTTGTGCTACCATTACACCATAGTCCAAACTTTCTTTGTTTTCTCTCGAAAACGCTGCAAAGATAAGTGATTTATCTAATATATTCCAAATTATTTTTCACTTTTTTTTCTCTTCATGCTTTAATCCTTATCTTTGCGAAAACCATAAAATATATGTTCATGAAAAAACTGTTAGTAACTTTAGCTTTGGGAGCTAGCTCTTTTTCAGCATTTGCAATCACTCCGCTTTGGCTGCGTGATGTAAATATTTCTCCCGATGGTAAAGAAATTGTCTTTTGTTATAAGGGGGATATTTATAAAGTAAAAGCCGCCGGAGGGGAAGCTGTGCGCCTTACTTCTCAAGATTCGTATGAGTCGAACCCTGTGTGGTCACCCGATGGTAAGCAGATTGCTTTTGCCAGCGACCGCTTCGGGAATTTTGATCTGTTCATAATGCCTGCCGACGGAGGCACAGCCAAGCGACTGACTATGAATTCAGCTTCTGAAATACCGTCGACTTTTACTCCTGACGGAAAATACGTTGTGTTCTCGGCTTCTATTCAGGACCCGGCTTCGAGTGCGCTTTTCCCGAAATCGGGAATGACTGAGCTTTATAAAGTACCGGTAGCGGGTGGACGTACGCAACAGATGCTTGGTACACCGGCTGAAATGGTTTGCTATGCTCCGTCGGGCGATTTCTTCTTGTATCAGGATCAGAAAGGAGTAGAAAGTGAATGGCGTAAGCATCATACATCGTCCATTACTCGCGATGTATGGATGTACGATACAAAGACCGGCAAGCATACTAACCTGACTGAAGTAGCTGGTGAGGACCGTAATCCGGTATTGAGTCCTGACGGCAAACAGGTTTATTTCTTGAGTGAACGTAATGGCGGATCGTTTAATGTCTATCGTTTCCCGTTGGATAATCCGAAAGAAATACAGCCTGTCACCTCGTTTAAGACTAATCCGGTGAGATTCCTCTCGATGGGAAATGACGGAACGCTTTGTTATACATACGATGGGGAAATCTATACACAGCCGGTGGATGGAAAACCGAAAAAGGTAGCTGTTTCGCTGGTTCGTGATGAGGAAGAATTGCCTGTTTCTTATAGTTTCACTCGTGGAGCTTCGGAAGCGGTTGTTTCTCCCGATGGCAAGCAAGTAGCGTTTATTGTACGTGGAGAGGTATTTGTGACTTCTGTTGAATATGGAACTACCAAACAGGTTACTCATACTCCGGAAGCAGAACGTGGACTTTCTTTCGGAGCAGACAACCGTTCGTTGGTATATTCCAGCGAAAGAAACGGTAAGCGTGATTTGTATATTGCCAAAATCAGCCGTAAGGAAGATCTGAACTTCCCGAATGCTACTCTCATAGAGGAAGAGCCACTGATACATGATAAGAAGCTGGAACGTGATTATCCGCAGTTCTCTTCCGATGGTAAGGAAGTTGCCTTTATAGAGGACCGTAATCGCTTGATGGTCGTTAACTTGGATACGAAGAAGATTCGTCAGGTAACGGATGGTTCTACCTGGTATACCCGTTCCGGAGGATTCGATTATTCCTGGTCGCCCGACGGCAAATGGTTTACACTTGAGTTTATCGGAAACAAGCACGATCCGTATTCGGATATAGGTTTGGTCAGTGCCGACGGAAAGGGACAGATCATTAACCTGACAAACAGCGGCTATACAAGTGGTTCTCCACGCTGGGTGATGGGTGGAAATGCCATCTTGTTCATTACCGAGCGTTACGGTATGCGTAATCATGCTTCATGGGGTTCGCTGAACGATGTGATGATAGCTTTCCTCAATCAGGATGCATACGATAAGTTCCGCCTGAGCAAGGAGGATTACGAATTGCAGAAGGAACTGGAAAAGGAGCAGGAAAAAGCTGCCCAAAAGGATGATAAGGCTTCTAAGAAAGACAAAAAATCGGACGATAAGGATGCCAAGGAAGAAACGAAGGTGAAGGATATTGTGGTAGAAACGGAAGGTATCGAAGACCGTATCATCCGTCTGACTCCGAATTCTTCTGACTTAGCTTCGGCCATTATCTCGAAAGACGGGGAGAAATTGTATTACCTGTCAGCATTCGAAGACGGGTTTGATATGTGGAAGATGGATCTTCGCAAGCGTGAAACCAAGTTGCTGCATAAGATGAATGCCAGCTGGGCTGACATGGAAATGGATAAGGAAGGTAAGAATATCTTTATCCTGGGCGGAGGTACTATGCAGAAAATGGATGCTTCATCCGAAGGACTGAAGCCGGTTACATTCAATGCCCGCATGAAAATGTTGCCTTCTGCCGAACGCGAATATATGTTCGACAATGTATACCGTGAGGAAAAGGCACGTTTCTATAACGTAAATATGCATGGAGTAGACTGGGATGCCATGACTGCTACTTACCGTAAGTTCCTGCCACATATCAACAATAACTATGACTATGCTGAAATGCTGAGTGAACTGCTGGGCGAACTGAATGTTTCTCATACGGGAGGACGATATTATCCGGATATGAAAACGGAAGCAACTGCTGAACTGGGACTGTTGTACGACTGGGATTATACCGGTGATGGTCTTCGCATTGCTGAAGTGATAGAAAAAGGACCGTTCGACCGTAAAACGACTCGTGCGAAAGTTGGAACCATCATCGAGAAGATTGACGGTGAATCCATTCAGGCAGATCAGGACTATACATCGTTGCTGAATGATAAGGTCGGAAAGAAAATTTTGGTTTCATTGTACGATCCACAGACCAAAGAACACTGGGATGAAGTTGTACGTCCTGTAAGCAAGGGAGTGCTCAGTGATTTATTGTATCAGCGTTGGGTAAAACAGCGTGCAGCCGATGTAGAAAAGTGGTCAAACGGTCGTTTGGGCTATGTACATATCGAGTCGATGGACGATGGAAGTTTCCGTACGGTTTATTCCGATATCTTGGGCAAGTACAATATTTGTGAAGGTATCGTCATCGATACACGCTTTAACGGGGGCGGACGTCTGCACGAAGATATCGAGATATTATTCAGCGGAAAGAAATACTTTACTCAGGTAGTCCGTGGACGCGAAGCCTGCGATATGCCGAGCCGCCGCTGGAACAAGCCTTCTATTATGGTGCAGTGTGAGGCAAACTACTCGAATGCGCATGGTACTCCGTGGGTATATAAACATCGCGGTTTAGGCAAGCTGGTCGGAGCTCCTGTTCCGGGAACAATGACTAGTGTCAACTGGGTGAGAATGCAAGATCCGACACTGGTGTTCGGTATTCCTGTAGTAGGTTACCGTTTGCCGGATGGAAGCTACCTGGAGAATGCAGAGCTCGATCCTGATATCTACGTACTGAATGCCCCTGAAACAATTGTCAAGGGAGAAGATACACAGCTGAAAGCTGCGGTAGACGAATTGCTGAAGGAAATAGATAAGAAATGATATCAGACTATGGTCAATAAAAAAATGCGGTGGATTACACCGCATTTTTTTATGTCTGTCTGCTTCAGGCAGGTTGATTGTTTTTGTTTTGCAAGTAAAGTTCGTCGATGATTCCGTCCGACAAGCCGATAACCGGAACATGGATATAAGAGGCTCCGATAATATTGGCGATAGTCAGGAAAATTTCACCAGCCGGAATGATTACATCCGCGCGGTCGGGTTTCATGCCGAACTGTTCCATACGTTCTTCCAGAGAAAGCGCTTTCAGGCGTGTGTGCAACTCCTGTAAGACGGAAACCTGCATGGTCATTTTCTTCTTGTTCTTCTTGTCGGCAAGACGGTATAGCTTATTGATGTTACCTCCCGAACCGATGATATTGGTCTGCGGGTACGACTTAGCCAGTTCGGCCAGATCATTTTTCAGACGTTCCCATTCACTGTCCTTCACGGCATTGTTCAGCATACGTACCGTACCGATGTTGTACGACCGGCTGCAAACCAGCTGGCCTTCCGACAGCAGGTTGATTTCCGTACTTCCTCCTCCTACGTCCACATACATGTAGTTGCCCTTCTGGTCTTCCATGTGCTCCACATGATTGTTGTATATAATCTTAGCCTCTTCCTGTCCGTCGATAATATCGATATGCACACCAGTCTTTTTTTCTATCTGTTTGATGATATCCATACCGTTCTTGGCATCACGCATAGCCGAGGTAGCACATGCACGGCAGTGTTTTACATCGTAAATCTTCATCAGATGGCGGAAAGCCTTCATCAGCCGGATCATATTTTTCTCCTTTTTTTCTGAGATTTTTCCGATATCGAATACGTCAAATCCCAGACGGAGTGGAACACGCAACATCAGTACTTTAGAGAAATGAGCCTTGCCTTGCTCTTCCTTTATTTCCTTAATCAGTAACCGTACTGCGTTCGAACCTATATCGATGGCAGCATAGTTTGTTTTTCGAGTTTCGTTTTCATTCATATTTATATGTTTTCATTTAGGTAGTGATTGTATAATGCTTCCTGTGAACGGAAAGGAGTTTCTTCCTCCCTGAACAGATTCTTTCCGCTTCCATCTACAATACGTCCCTGCATGGTATCTTTAAATCCATCCTCTACGATGTGTTTCATTTCTTTCTTTATTACCGGATCGTATACAGGTGTAATGACTTCTATGCGGTTGTTCAGGTTGCGTGGCATCCAGTCTGCCGAACCGATGAAGACTTTCTCTTCTCCCCCCGATGCAAATACAAATATACGGGAATGTTCCAGATAGCGGTCGATGATACCGTTTATCCGGATATTTTCACTTACTCCCTCTATGCCTGTTATCAGTGAGCAGTTGCCTCGTACTACCAGCTGGATATCGACTCCTGCCTGAGAAGCTTCATACAGCTTGTTTACCATAAAGGGATCGGTAATATGGTTTATTTTTATTTTGATATAGGCATCCTTTCCTGCCTTCTTGTTTTTAATTTCGTTGTTGATCAGGGCAATGAACTTGTTTCTCATTTCGTTTGGCGAAACAAGCAGTTCCTTGAACTTGACCGGACTGTAAGGACGTTCGATGAAGTCGAAAACAGAATGTACATCCTTCACGATACGTGGAGCAGCCGTCATCAGCATACAGTCGGTGTACATGCGAGCATTACCCTCATGGAAGTTCCCGGTACTGATACATGCTATATCCGGTCCTTTTTTCATCTTGATATGCGTAATCTTTGAATGCACTTTCAAGCCTTCAACACCGAATATTACATTGACTCCCGCATCCTGCATCTTCTTAGACCAGTTGATGTTCGAGGCCTCATCAAATCGTGCCAGCAGTTCGATGACTACCGTTACTTTTTTTCCGTTGCGTGCGGCAGCCATCAGTGCCTTTACCACTTTCGATTCTTTGGCAAGACGGTATAATGTGATTTTAATGCTTTGCACATGTTTGTTCACAGCAGCTTCCTGAAGTACCCTGATAAACGAGTCGAAGCTGTGGAAAGGAACATGAATGAAACGGTCTTTTTTCTGTATCTTGGTCAGGATACTGTCGTTTCCATCCAGTTCTTTTTTCAGGATAGGAGGCCATTGAGGATATTTCAGATTACTTCTTCCACAATCGGGAAACTTCATAAAATCCTTGTGATTCTGGTAACGTCCGCTGGCTATCACCGTATCCAGCTTGTCCAGATCCATTTTCTTCAAGACACGTCTGAGCATATCTTTAGGCATGCACGCATCGTAGATGACACGCAGCGGTTCTCCACGACGACGGCTTTTTACTCCTTTCGAAATCTTTTGTAGCGTACCGGTACGCAGGTCGTTGTCTATTTCCATTTCCGCATCACGTGTAAACTTGAAGGCATAAGCCTGAAAATCCGTATACTCCAGTCCCTCGAAAACCAAAGGCAGGCAGCAACGGATTACATCATCCAGATAGATCAGATAACTTTTCTCTTCATGATCCGGCAGACGGATGAATCGTCCGCAAATGTTTACCGGAAGTTCAAGAAAGGCATAGTCGGAAATCTGTTTCGTACCCTGCTGACGGCTGACTTTCACTGCCAGATAAATATTCTCGTCATTTTCAAAGTCGAAGTATCTGATAGCAGAAAACCAGATGGGGATAATCGAACCGCTCAGTTTTTCCTTGTAATATGAGCGTATGAAATCCAGTTGTTCACTGGAAACTTCGGTATCCGAAATCAAGTATATATTTTCTTTTTTAAGATCTTCGGTAGTCTGTCGGATTGTTTCTTCGAAAATCTTGGTATATTCCGTATTTTGTTTGCTGATTTGCTTGATCAACTTTTTGGCATGTTCACTTTCCCGTGAAGTCGATTTATCCGTACATTCGGCAATACGGTTCTGAGTTGCCATTCGCACCCTGAAAAATTCATCCAGGTTGTTCGAATAAATTCCCAAAAATGCCATACGTTCCAGCAAAGGCACATGAGGGCGTGCCGCTTCTTGTAAAATGCGGCGGTTGAAGTACATCCAGCTGATATCTCTTTCCAGATAAGGAAGTTCTTTTTTCTTCTGCGTCATAGGAAAATATATTTTTTTGTAAAGAAAATACATTCTTGTTACAAGTGTATGACAAAAGAAGAGATTTTTTACATTTTAGACAAATTCTTCCACCATGTACATATGTTCCTCAAAGTGAGTAGGAGCAAGACTCTCCAGTTCGTTTAAAATAATGCTTTCGGCAGACTGTACCCAGTAAGTGAATTTGAAGTTCGGCTGATACTCCTTGCTGAAGTCAAGCAGGCGTTTCAAGTTGAATGTTTCGTCCACGATTCCTGCCCCGTTCTGCATCGCATCGTATGCATTGCATTCTTGTTCTATATGTGCCGGAACCATCAGGATAGGTTTCCTGAAATACATTGCTTCGCATATCGATTCAAATCCTGCCGTGCTGGCATATGCCTTGCATCCTGCCATTTGCCGGAGAAAGACCGTATCATCCAGCTGATAGAACGACAAGGTATCATCTATTCTCTTTACAGGCTCTTCTTCCCATCTGTCCCAGAAAAACCGGAGAGGTATGTCCGGATATTCTTTATGCCACTGGTATACATCCTCGGCAAATCCGGAATTAACCATATAGCCATGGATATAATTATGCTGCGAGACTTCCTGATAGAATACATCCTGTCTTAGCAGAGGCGGTACGACATAAATATTTTGCTTCTTGTCCGGGTTCATCGAGTGGAAAGATAAGGCAAGGCGCCGGGATGCTCCCAGTGACGTAAGCCGGCTGAATAAATTCAGAAAGAACAGCTCTGTCTTGTTGATTGTAGGCAAGTGGAAATCTTTGTGCAGGAACAGATACTGGTGTCCGATACAGACTAGCGGTGCGGCAGGGCGATATAAGAAATAAGTAAATCCGGTCAGCAGTTCGTAGAAGTTGATTACGATATCCGCTTCACTTTTCTTGATACGCTGGTGTATGAAGCGCATGCTTTCAACATATTCGGGCAGCTTAAGCAGATTTCGTATCAGGCTGTATGGAATATTGGCCCGTGTATTAGCCCGTGTAGGCAGGAAGTTAGGACTTGAAAACTGTTTGATCGGACCCTGAATGCTACGTGTGAAAAATCCCGGGAGCCGTTTCGACAAGCTTTTTCCCACCAGTACTTCGGTCACATGATATCCGTTGTTTGTCAGAAGCCTTTCCATGGCAATAGCCTGCGTAAGATGACCTCTTCCCTCTCCCTGAACAATAAATATTACTTTCATGATGCAGCAGGTATAAGTGTAAGAACCATATTCTCGTTGTTTGTATTTTCTTTATCCATGTCAGCGGAATAATACAGAATATCCCAGTTGCCCTCTTCATCCTCAGTGAGCGCCGACATCGTTTCAACCCAGTCGCCGGAGTTCAGATAATGCACATTGTCTATCATTTTATTCTCCGGATGATGAATATGTCCGCAGATAACCCCTTCGCACTGACGGTTACGGGCAAATTCAGCCAATACCTTTTCGAAGTCCGATATATACGAAACAGCCGATTTCACCTTCTGCTTTATCTCCTGCGACAATGAATAGTAAGGTTTTCCCTGTTTGATTCGCCAGCGGTTATACTGGCTGTTCAGCCAGAGCAGCAGTGTATAGCCGATATCCCCCAGTTTGGCAAGCCATTTCATCTGTGTAGTTACCTTATCGAATACATCCCCGTGAGTGATGAAGTAATGTCTTCCATTACTTTCCAGCATATATTCTTTTACAATACTCAGGTTGGCGAATTTCAGCGGAGCCAGGCTGTCGATAAAATCATCATGATTCCCTCTTATATAGATTACTTCTGTTCCGTAGTTTTCCATCATCTTCATGATTATTTTGAAGAACCTTGTATGTTGAGGCTTCCACTTTCCGGCACCGAATTTTTGCAGACTCCATCCGTCTATGATGTCACCGTTCAGAATCAGCCGTTCACAGTTAGCCTGACTGAGGAAATTACATACCTGTTCTACTTTCGAGTGAGACGTTCCTAAATGAATATCAGAAAGAACAATCGTACGATAATTGCGTCGTGATTCCATGCTAAGCTTATTTAATGTCCGTATTGATAAAGATTATATCCTAGATAAAACAGATACAATGAAGAGATGCAGACCATAATCAGGCAAACAGCATACGCTTTCAGCCGGTCGTTCGATAATAGATTTTTCATAGTCGTAATTTTATGCCCAAGCTTCTTGATACAGTTCATTTATTTCTTCCAGAAACTCCGACTCCATTGTTTCCAGATTTTCCAGGGCTTCTTCTTCGCTTTCCCCGTAAGCGCAACACTGTTCGTGCATGAGTGAATAAGCGTAATAACTCCCTTCCGGTGTACACGAAACTGCGTATTTTCCTGAGATAATATTCATAGTAGACTTCTTTTAAAAAACTACCTAAAAGTACTGGTATGCTGTTACGTAGAGATGTATAAGAAGTTACTTTTCTATTAAGAACGGAAACAAAAAAATCCCTCACCCGTAAGGGCAAGGGATTCAGAATATACATATAAGGTTATAAGCTTTTTTATTTCGCTATCAGCAAATAATAGTTCTTCTTACCACGCTGAACCAGCAAGTATTTTTCATCAAGCAGGTCAGCAGTTGTAATTTCCTGGTCGAATGCAGTCAGTTTCTCCTTATTAAGTGAAACACCACCACCCTGAACCAGCTTACGCATTTCACCTTTCGATGCGAATACAGCCGCTTTTTCAGTAAACAAGTCTACAGCCTTGATACCCGCTTCGATATCTGTCTTCGATACCTCAAACTGCGGTACACCTTCGAATACAGACAACAGCGTATCTTCGTCCAGTTTCTTCAGAGCTTCCGAAGTAGCGTTACCGAACAAAATACCCGATGCTTCCACAGCAGCTTCGTAGTCAGCTTCAGAGTGAACCATGATAGTAACTTCTTTTGCCAGACGTTTCTGCAATACACGCAAGTGAGGAGCCGGTTCGTGTTCAGCGATCAGTGCGTCTATTTCTTCCTTAGGCAGTGAAGTAAATATCTTGATATAGCGTTTTGCATCTTCATCACTCACATTCAGCCAGAACTGATAGAACTTATAAGGCGAAGTATATCGAGGATCGAGCCATATATTTCCTGATTCTGTTTTTCCAAACTTACCTCCGTCAGCCTTTGTAATCAGCGGACAAGTCAGGGCAAACACCTCTCCTCCGTTTGTACGGCGGATCAGTTCAGCTCCGGTTGTAATGTTACCCCATTGGTCGGAACCACCCAGCTGAAGCTTGCAGTTTTTGGTTTCATACAGATGCAGGAAGTCGTACCCTTGTAACAGCTGATAAGTAAATTCAGTGAATGAAAGACCGTCGCGAGCTTCTCCGTTCAGACGTTTCTGAACAGAATCCTTTGCCATCATGTAGTTTACGGTGATATGCTTTCCTACCGTACGGGCAAAGTCAAGGAAAGAGAAGTCTTTCATCCAGTCGTAGTTGTTTACCAGTTCTGCACGGTTCGGGGCATCCGACTCAAAGTCGAGGAACTTGCCCAACTGCTTTTTGATACATTCCTGATTATGGCGCAATGTTTCTTCGTCCAGCAGGTTACGTTCTTGTGACTTACCCGACGGGTCGCCGATCATACCTGTTGCACCTCCTACCAGGGCAAGCGGTTTGTGTCCGCAGCGCTGGAAATGTCTCAACATCATCACACCACACAAGTGTCCGATATGCAATGAATCAGCTGTCGGGTCAATACCCAAGTAAGCTGTAACCATTTCCTTTTCCAGCAATTCTTCTGTGCCCGGCATCATGGTGTGCACCATTCCGCGCCATCTTAATTCTTCTACAAAATTCATCGAATGAAATTCTTAGTTTAACATAATAATTTGATTGATAGGCAAAAGTACGACTCTTTCTCTGAATAACCAATTTTATTGATTAAAAAAGAGAAAGCCGGTTGTTTCTTGTATCTCCGATACGAGCTGTTCCACCCCGATATTCCGCTGAAGGGCAGCCCGCCGGTACAGTTCCTCTATCGGGCAGATACTCTCGTCCGTTTCCAGCAGCAACCTGTCGGCTGGCACGGCCTGCAAAGCCTCAACCTGATATTTTTCGCCGAACGACAGATAAAAACCCTGCCGGACAAGACTTTCAGCCAGTTCCTTTTTCCCTCGGAAGCCATGAATGATCCAGGCATTTTCAGGCTTCATCCTTTTTTTCAGTGCGATAAGCTCTTCACTGCTTTTGACGGCATGTATCAGTAACGGAAGCCGGTGCCGGCTTGCCAGCAAAGCAATAGCCTGAAATGCCTCCACCTGCAGATCGAACGGCGTATCACACCGCTTGTCCAGTCCGGCTTCACCCAGTGCGATCACCCGCCGGTCGTTCAGCATAGACACCACCCATTCCAGCTGACGGGGATAATCCTCACGCGTAAGATACCAGGGATGAATACCCGCCGAGATAAATCTCGCCCCTTCAGGCAAAGGCACATCACGCATGCAACAGCTCAACAGGGCGGCCGAAGCATCAGCGGGCAAACGATGAGTATGAATATCCAGTAACATTCAGTAAAAGACAGTAAGCTCAGGGAACAGGGTCATATCCCGATCCACCCCACGGATGACAACGCAACAGTCGCCGTATCGTGAGATACAGCCCCTTAAAAGGTCCGTGCTTTTTCAGAGCCTCTACAGCATATTGCGAACACGTCGGAGTAAAACGGCATGAAGGAGGAGTAAAGGGAGAGATACAGTTCCGATAAAAATAAATAGGAAGCAACAGCAAGTATGTCAGCAACTTTCTCATAGCATACGCTCCGCAGTAATCTGAAGTAATTTCTTGACCTTCTCTTCTATTTCGTCAGAAGCATGCAGTTCATTGTCCAGCCAGATAAAAGCAATGGCAGCTTTTTTCCCGGCAGCCTTCAGCGGATCGATAAGCAGATACTTGTGTTTACGGTACGCTTCACGTATCTGGCGCTTTACCCGGTTTCTCTTTACCGCACGTTTAAAGCGCTTCTTGGGTACACTTATCAGTACAGAAACAGCCGGAAGCTCCTCACCTTCTACCGGCATGTATACGATGCGCAGAGGAAAAGCCGGAAGCGACTTGCTCCCGCCTGCAAACAGCTTTTCTATCAGGATAACACTGCTCAGACGTTCTGTTTTCGGAAAGGTATGCTTTTCTTGTTCTGCCATAATAAAATAATTTAGGCACGGATTACTGTTTCATACGTGAAATCCGTATATTTCTGTAGTCCGTGCCCGAATCTAAAATTGTTTTTATGCGTTATGCTTACGGATAAACATATCCAGTGCAGCTGTCATCGACGGAGCTGCTGCCGTAGGAGCTTCCAGATCCAGGCGAAGTCCTGCATCCTTTACAGCCTGAGCTGTAGTAGGTCCGAAGCTTCCGATGGCAATATCTTTCTGTTCGAAATCGGGGAAGTTCTTCATCAGCGACTGTATACCTGCCGGGCTGAAGAAAATCAGCATGTCGTAATCGAACTTTTCTTCCGGAGTGAAATCATTACTTACAGTACGATACATGATTGCTTCAGTGTGCTGTATCTTATTCTTGTCGAGCAAGTTCTTCACTTCGTCGTTATGTACGTCCGACATCGGAATAAAATACTTCTCCGTGTTATGTTTGACTATCAGCGGAAGCAGATCAGCAAACTTACCTGTTGCGCCGAAGAATACCTTACGTTTACGGTATTGAACATATTTCTGGATATACAGAGCGATTGTTTCCGACGTACAGAAATACTTCATGGTTTCCGGTATCGTGATTCGCATCTCAGAACAAAGACTAAAGAAGTGGTCAATTGCATGGCGCGAAGTAAACACAACGGCGGTATGATCCAATATAGAAACTTTCTGTTGTCTAAATTCCTTTGCCGACAAACTCTCAACTTTTATAAACGGGCGAAAATCTATTTTCACACCGTACTTCTCAGCAATATCGAAATAGGGCGACTTCTCTGATGTGGGTTTAGGCTGAGAAACTAAAACTTTTTTAATCTTCAATGTCTTAAATTTTTAAAACCAAAATATTGTTTATATAGGTGATCCCTTTCCAAAACAGTATTAAGGGAATGATTTCGAGTGCACAAAAGTACAGAATAAAATGCAGAAAACCATAAACATGTTTAAAAAAGTTCCTGATAGACTTATAAAATAACAATATTTTAGCAAAAAGCAGGAGAAAAACGATTAAAACTTTACTTGTCTGGATACCCAAATTGAAATAAATAATAAGCAACATGACCGGAAAAAGTAAAAAACTAATTCCACTTACCAGGTCAAAATAGGTCTGAATCCAGTAATTATTTCTTTCTTTGTCAAAAAAAATCCAATTGACAAACTGATAAGCCGCCCACTTGAAGCTGATGTAAAATAAGGACATTCCGATATAGATTCCCAGCATCAGTCCGTTCGAAACCGAGCGTATCAGCATGAAATCCGTTTCGGATATGTACTCATAAATATATAGTCCGGACAATGCACAACTGATAATTGTCAGCGTAAACACATACCGGTTGTTCGAGGTAGTAGTATCGTCGAACAGGCTGAACCGCTCTTTATACTGAAAGAGCGCCTTTATCCGTTGCAGCACATATTTCTTTCCGTTTTTCAGCGAATAAGAAAACAGGACGAAACAAATCAGGATAATACCGGTAATGAAAGCATCCGAGCGCAACTGGTAAGGCAACGGCTGTCCCTGCATACCGGCTTTCGGATTTGCCTGTACGCTTGCTGTCAGAGCCTGGTCGAGTCTTTGCTGCTGCTCGTCCATCTTCTCGGCAATATATTTTACACCTATACGGCAGACGGTACTCATATAGCCGCAAATTTACGAATTTCTTTGCTCCACACAGGTGTATTATACAATAAATTTACAGCTTCTTCGGATGTCTCCGCCACATGCCAGATAGCCCCATGCTCACGGCGCATGAAATTCTGTTCGATAGCCTGGTTCAGCATCTCCAGCAGCGGATCATAAAAATGGTTGATATTTAAAATAACGACAGGCTTCAGATACAGTCCCAGCTGCTTCCAGGTAATGATTTCCAGCAACTCCTCCAGCGTTCCGCATCCTCCGGGCAGTGCAATCACCCCGTCGGACATATCCGCCATGATCTGCTTGCGTTCGTGCATGGTTTCCGTTTCAATCAGTTGCGTAAGCCCCTTGTGATGCCAGCCCTGTTCCACCATAAAATGCGGAATCACCCCGGTAACCGTTCCGCCCGCCTGTAGCGTAGCATCACTGATGGCACACATCAGCCCCAGACATCCCGCACCGTTTATCAGATTAATCTTCCGTTCAGCAAGTATTTTCCCCAGTTTTTCGGCAGCATCGAAATAAGCCTGGTCAATTTTAGTGCTCGAAGCACTATACACACATACATTTTTAATATCGTTCATCAGTCAGCGTTGAAGTATATCAAGACAAAAAATGAGGAATACTCCCTTCGGAATATCCCTCATTCTCTTTATTCATTTACATAACAGTCAGTTATTTAATTCCGAAAGCAGCTTTCACCTTGTCTACATAGTCCAGCTTTTCCCAGGTGAAGAGTTCTACCTCTACATCCTTGTTGCCTTCGTATGCCGATTCAAAATGCTTGGTAATCACCTTCGGTTCACGTCCCATGTGTCCGTAAGCAGCAGTTTCACTGTAAATCGGGTTACGCAGCTTCAGACGTTCTTCGATGGCACGCGGACGCATATCAAAGATTTCATCCACCTTCTTGGCAATTTCACCGTCGCTCATAGCCACCTTACTGCGTCCATATGTATTTACGTAAATATTAATCGGACGCGCTACACCGATTGCATACGAAACCTGAACCAGAATTTCGTCGGCAACACCCGCAGCTACCAGATTCTTAGCGATATGACGTGCTGCATAAGCCGCACTACGGTCTACCTTACTAGGATCCTTTCCAGAGAATGCACCACCACCGTGAGCACCTGCACCACCGTAAGTATCCACGATAATCTTACGTCCGGTCAGTCCTGTATCTCCGTGCGGACCACCGATAACGAACTTACCGGTCGGGTTCACATGATACTTAATCTGGTCGTTGAACAACTTCAGCACTTCCGGATTATGAATTTCAGAAATAACACGCGGCATCAAGATTTCGATGACATCCTGACGTATCTTTGCCAGCATCTCTTCATCCGCCTTCAGCTGAGCTTCCTTCGAGTCGTCAGCAGGCTGGATAAACTCATCATGCTGTGTAGAAACCACAATGGTATCGATACGAACCGGACGGCGGTCGTCATCATATTCTATAGTCACCTGGCTCTTAGAGTCCGGACGCAAGTAAGTCATCACCTTACCTTCACGGCGGATTTCAGCCAGCACCATCAGCAGCTTATGTGCCAGGTCGAGCGACAGCGGCATATAGTTTTCAGTTTCATTGGTAGCGTAGCCGAACATCATACCCTGGTCGCCGGCACCCTGATTCATCGGGTCCTCACGTTCCACTCCACGGTTAATGTCAGGGCTCTGTTCGTGAATAGCCGAGAATACGCCACACGAGTTACCTTCGAACATATACTCACTCTTTGTATAACCAATTTTGTTGATTACCTCACGAGCTACACGCTGAAGATCGATATACGCTTTGGTTTTCACTTCTCCTGCCAGTACCACCTGTCCGGTAGTCACCAACGTTTCGCAAGCTACTTTTGAACTGGGGTCATAAGCCAACAGTTTGTCAAGCACAGCGTCGGAAATCTGATCCGCCACTTTATCGGGGTGTCCTTCCGACACCGATTCGGATGTGAATAAATATCCCATGTCTTTAAAATTAAAAAAGGATTAATTAAAAGTTTATCCGTGTACGGACAAGAGTAGATAGTTGTATCAGGGAAGAGTGTTATACTATGTGTTTTAGCATTTTTTTCCGTGGTTGCAAGCTACTCAAATCTTTCCACTTTTATTTTCGGCTGCAAAAATACAGATATAAATTGGAATAATTACAAAGTTATCCCTCTTTTAACATAGCTTTATATAAATTGGGCAAGCCTTTTTCTCATTTCTTCCATCGTCAGTCCCGAAACAGGGTGCACCACCTCACCGGCAATTTCCGCCAGCGGGTCCATGACGAAACTCCGTTCCCCCATCAGCGGATGCGGCAGTGTCAGTTCCGGAGTCTGCATCACCGTATCATCGTACATCAGCAAGTCGATGTCTATCGGCCGGTCACTATACACCCCCTCCACCGACTTGGCCGTTCTGCCCATTTCCTTCTCGATAGCCTGCGTCAGATGCAGTACCTCCAGCGGATTGAGCAGCGTTTCCGAGCATGCCGCCGCATTCAGAAAATCATTATCCGACACAAATCCCCAGGGAGCAGTCCGATAAAAAGAAGATAGGGAAGTCACCTTCCCTATCCTGTCATTTATCAATCGGACGGCAGCACGTAAGTTTGCTTCTTTATCGCCCATGTTTGTACCCAGGCCCAAGTAAACTTTTGCCATGGTATCCGTTTATTTATCCAGTATCAGCATTGCATCCCCGTAAGTACCGAAGCGGTAATCCTCTTTCAGCGCAATGTTATAAGCATCCATCACCAGCTCATATCCGCCATAAGAACAAACCAGCATCAGCATTGTAGACAGCGGCATATGGAAGTTGCTGACCATCGCATTAGCCAGTGAGAAATCGTACGGAGGGAAAATAAACTTGTTTGTCCAACCCTCGAATTCCTTCAGGTGTCCGTCGGTACCCACAGCTGTTTCTATGGCACGCATAACGTCAGTACCTACCGCACACACCTTATTGCCACGATCCTTGGCCTCGTTTACGATACGGCAAGCCTCAGCCTCCACAAACATCTGTTCCGAGTCCATCTTATGCTTGGTAAGATCCTCCACATCGATATCACGGAAACCACCCAGTCCGCAGTGCATGGTAATGAAAGAGAAATCGATACCCTTTATTTCCATACGCTTCATCAGCTCACGGCTGAAGTGCAATCCCGCAGCCGGTACCGTTACAGCCCCTTCATTCTTCGCGAAGATTGTCTGGAAGCGTTCCTCATCCTCCGGTTCAGCCGGACGGTGGATAAACGGTGGCAATGGCGGTTCACCAAGCGCATAAAGCGCCTTCTTGAACTCATCGTGCGGTCCGTCGTACAGGAAACGGAGTGTACGTCCGCGTGAAGTCGTATTATCGATTACTTCCGCCACCATCGAGTCATCATCTCCGAAATAAAGCTTGTTTCCGATACGTATCTTACGAGCCGGGTCCACCAGCACATCCCACAGGCGCAGTTCCTCATTCAGCTCACGCAACAAGAACACCTCGATACGTGCTCCGGTCTTTTCTTTATTACCATATAAACGTGCAGGAAATACCTTTGTATCATTAAAGATAAATACGTCCTTGTCATCAAAATAATTCAAGATATCCTTGAATACCACATGTTCAATCTCTCCGGTAGCCTTATGAACCACCATCAGTCGCGACTCATCTCTGTACTTCGCCGGATGCAGTGCGATCTTATCTTCCGGCAACTTAAATTTGAATTGTGACAGTTTCATCTTATTATCCTTTCCTTAATCGTTTGTAATTTCTATATCCTGTTGGTCGAGCCATGCCTCAAAGTCATCCACCTGCATGCAGTCCTCCAGTCTGACATCCCCTACCCGTGTCCGTATCAGTCCGGTAAGGTGCGCTCCGCTGTTCAGCGCTTCACCGATGTCGCGTGCCAGCGCCCGGATATACGTTCCCTTGCTGCATACCACACGAATCTTGATTTCCGGCAGGTTACATTCCAGCAACTCAATTTCATCAATCACCAGCGTCTTCGGTTTCAGCTCCACCTCATCCCCCTTGCGGGCAAGGTCGTATGCACGTTTGCCGTCCACCTTACAAGCCGAAAAAGCCGGCGGAATCTGCTCTATCGTTCCCACGAAATTCTTCAGCGTATCCTCCACCAGCTGGCGTGTGATATGCTCCGTCGGATACGTAGCATCAATCTCCTTTTCCAGGTCGTACGAGGGAGTTGTAGCCCCCAGTTGCAGCGTAGCGATATACTCCTTGGTGTGATACTGGAACTCCTCGATACGCTTGGTAGCCTTTCCGGTACAGATAATCATGACTCCCGTAGCCAGCGGATCAAGCGTTCCGGCGTGTCCTACCTTTATTTTCTTCACTCCCAGCTTGCGGCTGATATGATACCTCACTTTATTCACAAGCGCGAACGATGTCCATCGCAGCGGCTTGTCAAAATATAACACTTCTCCTTCTTTAAAGTTCATCCGTTTGTGTTTATGACAGCAAGCTTGTAACAATCGTGATGATACCCACGATGGCACAATACACGCCAAACCAGATCAGCTTGCCCTTCTTTACAATATTAATCATCCACTTACATGCGATACATCCCGAAACGAAAGCAGCCAGGAAGCCTACCACCAGCGATGCCGTACTGATGCCCGCACCTACCGCAGAAGCATCCTTTATGATCTTCATTCCATCCAGCAAAGCCTCGCCCAGAATCGGCGGTATCACCATCAGGAAAGAAAACTGAGCCAGCGTTTCCTTCTTGTTACCCAGTATCAGACCGGTAGCGATCGTACTTCCCGAGCGCGACAGTCCCGGCATTACCGCACAAGCCTGCGCCAGTCCGATAATAAACGCATCCCTCATGCTGATACGTTCCTTCTGTCTCGGTTTCGCATAATAAGAGAAAGTCAGCAGTACAGCCGTCAGTAGGAGCATACATCCCACAATCAGCAGTCCCGAGTCGAAAATCCCCTCCACATAATCCTTAAAGAACACCCCCACAATGCCGATCGGAATCATCGACACCACGATGTTCAATATATATTTTGTTTCCTCGTTCAGCTGCCATTTAAACAGCCCGCGGAATATCCAGTCTATTTCCTTCCACAAGATAACCAGCGTACTCAGCACCGTTGCCACATGCACCACGATGGTAAACGTCAGATTTTCCTCCCCTTCTATGCCGAACAGTGCCGATCCGATAGCCAGATGTCCACTGCTGCTCACAGGCAGATATTCTGTCAGTCCCTGCAGAATACCTAAAATTAAAGCTTCTATCCAGTTCATTCTCTTGAATTATTGTTGTTGTTTTGAATACTTTTCGGTTTGCGCAGTATACCGTAAATCATGAAAATAAATCCCAGGAAGCAAACCAGCGGTGCTACCTTGATACGACGTACACTGAAAATATCAGGCTCGAAAGTCGTTTCCGTAGAGCCCGGTCCCGTCATCAGCAGGAAACCGATGATAATCACCACCATACCCGCAGCCAGCAGGATGAAGTTCGTTTTATCAAAGGCAAAGTTCTTTTTGTCCATATTGAAAAGAAAAATTGATTGGTTAGTTTCACCTATTATATATAATACAATTCACTCACTTTCATGCGGAGATACTTGTTGATGGAAATAAGTGCGCAGAGCGAAGTAATCAGCACCCCGAAAACAAAAACCGCTCCCATTACCACAACCATCACTCCCGGTGTAACCACCGCCAGCAAGTCCGGTTCATAATGCACCAGCATATACGCCAGTCCTATCAGTACCGCATCCGCCATCGTAGCAGCCAGTATCCCTATCCACATGTTGCGCAGCAAAAACGGCCGTCGGATAAACGACCAGCTGGCCCCCACCAGCTTCATGGTATGAATAAGAAAACGTTTCGAATATACCGCCAGCCGGATGGTATTGTTGATAAGCGCAAACGAAATCAGCGTAAGCAGTGCCGCCAGTCCGAGCAAAACAATACTGATTTTCCGGATATTACTGTTTACCGCATCCAGCAGATCCTGCGGGTAATTGATCTCTATCACCTGCTTGTTCTTCGACTGAATCTCATCCTTTATCCACGCAACGCTGTCAGAATTTGCGTAATCCGCATTCAGCTTCACCTCGATGGACGCCGTAAACGGATTATGTCCCAGAAACTCCGCCGGATCCGTTCCCATCGCCTCCGTCTGCTCCTTCAGCGCCTGCGCCTTCGATATATACGTCGTCTGCTTTACGTATACCTCCTTGTTCAGCTGTTTCTGAAAGCGGAGAATATCCGTCTCTTTCATATCGTCACTGATCAGAATCGAGAAAGCGATATTCTCACGGACATATACAGAAAGATTATTGGCAGCCATTACGAAAAAAACGACTATCCCCAACAACAGCAGGACAAGCATCGTGCTGATGCTCGACGTCACGAACTGCATATCAAAGAAAGATCCCGGTTTTCTGCTCATACCCTTACTTTTTTCTGAATACGTAAATCATGGAACTGCTCTGTTCCTTTTTCACCAGCGAAGCAAACCACGCCTCCGTTCCCTTAATCATCCCTTTCAGGAAAGGCATACGGCTTCCCCGGTACTTTTCCGAAAGCATGGAAACATAAAACGCGTCAAACGGCATCGGATGCCGTTCGGTCAGGATAAAATCATATTTCGCACCGAACTGCTGCATGACAGAAGGCGTAAAATGCCACAGATGCCGCGGTACATCATACGCCGCCCACATCTCTCTGTAATGCTGCGCATCGAACGAAACCGGATTAGGTACAGCTACCACCAGCACACCACGCTCTTTCAGCATGTCGGCAAGTCGTTTCCAGGTACCGTTTATATCCTGCAAATGCTCCATGACATGCCACAGCGTAATCACATCGAAGCTCCCTTTGCCGTAAGCCGCCAGCGCTTCCGGAGCCTCCACCATCAGCTCGAAATGCTCCTTGGCAAACGCCCGTGCCTGCGGGCTCTTCTCGATGGCAGAAACCTTCCATCCCCGTTTCTGCATGAAATGGCTGAAATACCCTGTACCCGTACCGATATCCAGCAAGCTGCCGTTTCGGGTACCGCAGATCCGCTCTATCAGCGAAGCCTTGCGTCCCAGCATAAAACCGCGTACATAGTGATACAGACGGTTGGCAAGTCCCTTGCGCGTATCTGTGTGCGAGATATAATCCGGCGATTCATAATACCTGCCTATCTCACTTTCGTCGGGTACATGCTGCGTAAACAAAAAACCACACGTCTTACAGCGGTAAATCGTAAATTTTTCACCGGTGGCATAATGGTCCGTACAAGTCATGACTTCCTCAAAATGCGTTTTCCCGCAGAGAGGACATGTATCTATATTGAGTATATTCACTTTATTCCCTAATTTGCTGCGAAATAACAAATAAATCGGGTATGGAGGGTGTTTTGTTAAGGTTCTTTAAGAGTATAAGAATTTATAGACTATATACCCTACCCATTCATGCAGCAGTTCCGGCCATTGGGCCAACGTGCCTACAGAAGGCATGAAGCTTACACGTTGTCCTTTTACATCTACCCATGGATCTGTAATGTAACAGTCCGGATAAATTCCTTCTGCCTGAAAAGCACTGACCGAACGCTTCATGTGTATGGCAGAAGTAATAATCACTACGGGGGCAGTATCCATCTCCTTGCCTAACAATTTTTTGGTAAATGTAACATTCTCTCTGGTATTGTTGGCAAAGGTTTCCATGATGATATCCTCTTTGGGAATACCCAGTTCGTTCAGGTATTTCATCATTCCCTGCGGATTTCCCTGTAAGCCTTTTCCATCCTTACTTTGGATGATAGATCCATCCGAGGCCAGTACCAGTTTTTCAATTCTTCCACACTTATACAGCCGGATTCCCTCCGTCAGCCGGTCCGCTATTCCGCTGAACTCCGGACGGTTCCGTTTCCAGTCCCAGAAACTGTACCCGCCTAGCACGATGCCATACTTGTAAGTTTTGCCCTCCGGCAGTGGACGGTCGTATTCCTTATACCATTGTTCTTCCGCTTTCTTCAGTAGCGGTGTATTCGTAAAAATCAGTGCCAGCAAAATAGCTGTAGCATATAGTCCCCTCTTCCATTTCTTGTTTTTGATTATCAGCCCGATAAGTAACGGAAGCAAGATAAATGTAACCGGAGTAGTTACTAAAAACGCTAAGAACGAGAACATAATGAATAGATGAGATACTTTACATTTTTTTGATTGTCAATATGTCATTTCTGGTATATGTCGTTTTAGTCTTCACTGGTGCATATACTGTCAGGGGTAATACTTATACTCTGTGACAAGTTCTCCCTTTGAAGTGTATTGTCTATATCGTTTAGTTCTTGCTGGTATCTTTGCATATCCTTTTCATGAGTTTTTGCATTTGCTGATATTTTTAATAAAAATATTTTTACCAAAATTATTATAGCCAATATGAAATTCGAAAATATATTCATTATGAGATATGCTATAAATCCTATAAAACAAGCAATTACACAGCAAATAGGTAATATGCTATTGATTGAAGAAGGTAAAAAAGTTTCATTATTAAAAATGCCCCATGTTAGTACTACCGCTAAGATAAAACTATGCAAAATGAATCCTGGTCCTAAAATTTTCTTCCATTTACGGTTTATTTCCAGTCGCTCAAACCAAAGGCAATGCACCAATAAGAATAATATAGATAAAAGCATTGTTTCTATTAAACCATCAATGCAAATATCACATTTATTTTGAAATACCCCAATGAATAAAACGAATATGCCGAATAAAAAGCAATCATATGATATAATGGAAAGAAAGTCTGTTTTTGTATGAAAATTTAATTTTCTTTCACTCCAGGATTCCAGTTGGTGTACATCATTTACCACATCTTTTGCTTTTTGGCTGACTAAATCCAGAGCTCCTTTTGTTTCATCCTTTAAAAGTCCGGATTTCAGATAGTAGTCAATTTTGGCTATTATTGCTTCCTCTTGTTGTTGTGATTGAGTTTTTTTGTCCAGCACCCAGTTTTTCAACGTATCGGTAATCTTTGATAGAATATGAAAAAAAGAAGATTGCCGTTTGCCTTCGAAAACTACATATGCCATTGACAAACCAACTGCAATGACAAACAAATCATTAAAATCTACCAGTTTGATACCGTCTAGCATAGGAACGTGTTATTTATTTAATTCAAACACACATCTTTCACCAATGTGGAATTGAAAATCTTATCAAAAACATTTTTCAGTTCCTTAGCCTGTTCTGGTGAATTGAAATTTCCGAAGGCCATACGCTCATTAATATCTGTTTCTAATCTGAAAGCGCGATCATCGGATACTGTAAAATGTGCGGGTAAGCCTTTATAGAGTATACGTCCATTATACTTTTTTATTGAAACCTGCAATGGATAGTTAGCCAACAGCTTAGCGATATCTGTAGATAAAAATGCCTCTGTATAATCTGTCAAGATAATTTTAATCAAATGTACTTTGTCCGCGTCAAGGAATGCTTTTATAGAGGAGCAATATTCGGGATTATTCGATACGTCAGTACACATGCTGCTGCTGAAAATATCTATATAATCTGTAGCATATTTTGCCAATGCCTGATGTACTATAGATGCATGCTCTGCGCTTGAATTATAAAAGATTTTATTTTCTTTTTCTTCCGCCAGTTTGAATATTTCAGTAGCATATACCGACTTTAATCTGCTGTTTAACATAATACGATTATTGAAGTTCTTTCTTATACAAGTATACAAAAACATGAGGCACATTTTTTTCTATTGATTCTTCTTGTTTAATCTCAAAGCCTTCTTTTTGCATACATTCAATTAATTTTTGGGCAACATCCAGATTGTTGCATTGTGTAAATCCAAGCAATTTTATGTTACTGTTTTTTTGCTTGAGGCACTCAATATCAGAAGTTAATCCAATACCAAAATCATCCTTTTTTTCTTGATTATTGTTTCTATTAATGTCAAAAATGGAATTGAACCATTTGACAGTTTCGTTTATTGTCATGGCTCATATTTTTAATTAGTTTGTAAATATAACTAAAAAACTGTAGTTGCTTTATTTTTTTAGTTTTTTTAATCAACAATCGTATGTAGCTTTGTTTGGGCGTTTAAGTGCTGATATCCCATCCGTTCAGCAGGTGGATACTCTGCTTTGTAAGGGACATTGTGTTTATTACACAGAATTTGTTGATGGATAGTCTTTGGAGTTCGTTTTCGGTTTTGTAGAGAAACCATAGCTTTTCAAAGTCACTTTCGCTACACATAATCTTGATTCTAAAGTTATGCTGCGAAGTTAATTCTATAGGATGCTTTTGTTAACAAGCCATTTTTGCTTACGATAGCTTATTTATTAAGCTTCCATTTATTTTGAAATAAGGTTCTTTGTTCTGCTAACCACATGAATAGTTTATAAGAGAGTGGAATTTTATAAAAACTAAAAAGTATTATTTTCATAAAAAGTTTAATGTGAGAACTTTTCCAAAAATCTTTAGATGTTTTATTAATAAGGCTTGATGCAAGATTATTGGCATTGTTTTGATAAATAGATTTATTTGCATAATAACGGATATTTATTATTGTTTTATAAAGCTTTTCAAGACAAATGCCTTTATATTCTTGTAACGTATTCGGAATTGTTTGCCAACATATATAATAAGAATTGGCTCGATCAATAGTATTTAAATTAATTGCCTGATGAGTAATGGAAGAAGATCTCTGAAACCAATAGTATGTAGTTGCATAGACTAATACGGCTTTATGACATTGTAAATAAATTCTATTATTAAATTCTGTATCCTCCGTACCTGTTTTAATGAAACGATTATTGCCAATAATTTCTGATTTATACAATTTGTTCCAGACAACTAGAAAGTCCATTTCTTTTAATCCCAATTCAGATGGAACGCGATTAAAAATAGATCGCATTAGATCTTCTTGTAATAATATTTTCGTTTTCTTATCAGAATATATATTTTGAGGTTTATGGTATTTCCAAACAGCTTTATGTAAAATCATGGAAAAATCGAAATCTCCTTTTCTTATTTCATTATATAGTATTTCTATCATTTGTGGATGAATATAATCATCTCCATCAACAAATGAGATATACTTTCCTGTTGCATAATTTAGCCCTGTGTTTCTTGTTGCGGAAACACCCTTATTTTGTTGATGAATAACAATACATCTTTTATCTTGCTTTGCATATTCATCACAAATCTTTCCTGAATTATCAGTAGAACCATCGTCTATTAATAGAATTTCAAGATCTTTATATGTCTGATTAAGAATACTTTCAATACATGTTGGTAAGTATTCTTCTACGTTGTATATGGGAACAATAACACTAATCATTTTCTGTTTATTATTTTATAGATTATGGTTAATAAAAACATGAATATCCATATATGGTGATATTTAGCACTACTAAAAAAGACTTTCCAGTGTACAGGAAAATATCTGAGGTTTAATTGCTTTAATGCCTGACTGGGATATTTACCTGATAAGTAACTGTTTATTCTTTCTTTTTTGCTCCTTAAAGATTCTTTCGAAGCACATTCATTTAAACCGATTCCAATAATACTTAAGGCTATCCTGTTGAAATATGCCTGTTTTAATTCTTTGTCTTGGCCTATAATGGTTAATATTCTGTTTTGCAAATTGGTCCATTGCACTGTCAGGTTAGGTTTATAAGTAGCAGTTAGCGATGTGGAGTTGTATTTACGATAATGACTTAAACAATCTGTCATCAGATAGGCACGTCGAATATAGCTAAAAACTTCTATATTAAATAAAAGATCTTCTGTACCTATTTCTTTTGTTGAAATGAAGGAAATAGAATTTTCCTTAATCAATTCACTTCTGTATAGTTTTCCCCATGCAGTAGAGAGCGAATCAAGATATTGAGGAAAGGCTAGTTCTTCTTTGATGGGGCCGACTATGCGTCTATATAGATTTTTTATATTGTTTTCGTCGTAGAGTTCATTTGTTTTTATACATTGTACGGATATAGAGTCATGTCTGTATTCCTTTACATAGTTCCAGCAGACAATATCCACATTGTTTTTTTGAACGGCTTCAATAGCTTTTTGGCATGTGTCTGTGTCTATCCAGTCATCACTGTCTACAAAACACAGATATTCTCCTTTCGAAGCAGCTATTCCTGTATTTCTGGCGGCTGATAGTCCTGCATTGGCTTGAGAAATTATTCTTATCTGTGAGAATGCTTGAGCATACCGAATCAGGATTTCTAAACTATTGTCAGTACTGCCATCATTTACTGCAATAATTTCTATGTTTTGATAGGATTGTTTAATCAGGCTATCCAGACATTGCGGTAAGAATTCACTGACATTATATACAGGTACAATTATTGAAATTAGTGGTGTACTCATAGTCTGTTTTTATAATATTCTGCTAACCATGTCGCGTTTCTGTATATATCAAAACCTGCCTGAATAATATATTCAGTGGTAATGCTTCGTTTATAGTTCATACACTTTTCCAGTTGAGTAACCCATTGCTCCGGTTTCTCTTTAAGGGATACAGGGTAATATGCAGGAGTAAGTCGGGTCTGGTTGGAAATTGTATCTGAGATTACACAAGGTAACCCACTGGCTTGAGCTTCAATCAATGAAACAGGTAGACCTTCGTAAAAAGAAGGAAAAAGGAAAACGTCAAAGGCTTGATAGATGTCAGGCATATCTGCTCTATTTCCCAAGAAATAAACATCTTTGTCTAGTCCCAGATTCTTGACTTTTTCCTGTATCTTTCCTTGAAGCTCCCCACTTCCTACTAGTGCCAGTGTGCTATTGGGATATTTACTATGAAAAACTTTGAAGATGTCAATTAGAAAATCATGGTTTTTCTGCGGGCAAAACCTCCCTACATGGCCTATGATAAATTTATCTGTCCAACCAAGATCTGCTTTTACACGTAGGGCTTTAGTTTCGTTATATGCGAATGCTTGAGCATCAATCGCGTTCCGCATGAAAATTAGCTTTTTGCTATTTTTTTTTCCAAACAGCCATTCTCCGGCAATTTGGCTACAAGTGAAGTAATCGGTAGAGAGTTTTCGCATTTGCCTTGCCAATAACTCCCTGGGTATTCGTTTGAGCTTTTCTATAGCTGTTTCACTGCTGAATACAGGTGCGTTATGCGCATGGCAAATCCGGACAGGCACATCATGTCTGAAGGCTTCTTTGAAAGCGAAATAACCCAATTCAGACATATGCGAATGAAGAATCTGATATACAGGATGGTTATCGAAAAACTCTTTTAGCATTTGTTGATATCTGAAGAGGTTCTGTGGATAAATGGGACACATCCTGAATATTCTTCCTCCCATGGCTTCTATTTCATCGTCATAAGCTCCCCGTTCCTGGCGGTGTACCATGAAGTCGAACTGTATCTTGCTTTTGTCAATGGCACGATAGTAATTCATGACCATGGTTTCCGCTCCTCCCCGATTCATGATGGTAAAGAGATTCAGTATTCTAATAGGTTTATTCATTTATTTTTGTTATTGATTAGCAGTTGAAATAAAGTCACCCATTTGGTTGATATCTTTTCAATTTTGAATTCTTCAGATTTCTCTTTACTCGCTTTTCCCATGTTAATTCGTAACTTATCATCTTCTATAATAGTGCAAATATATTCTGCTAATTTTTTTTCATCATTAACTTCACATAAAAAACCGTTTTTTCCATGATCAATCAGATCTTTAGGACCACATTGGCAAGTGTACGATACAATTGGAAGTCCGCAAGACATTGCTTCAATAAGTACCAAAGGCATACCTTCGAATAAAGAGGAAAGGACATAGCCCGATACCTTTTGCATTTGGGATATGATATCATTGGTATATCCCTTAAGTAATACTTTATTATTTAATCCAAGTGTATGTATTTGTTTTGATAATTCATTTTTTAATGCTCCATCTCCCCAGATTTCTAATAGCCAGTCCGGATGTTTCTGATTTACAATTTTCCAAGCATTAATTAAAGATTTATGGTTTTTCTGGTGGACAAGTCTTCCTGCTGTTATAAATTTCTTATCTGTCAAAGGAGCTGTTTTAATGTTTGTATCAAAAGTCACAGGGTTTCCTATTACACTGACTTTCTTGTTATTTTTCCAATTTAGTTCTTTATCTTCATTTGTTAAAATAACTATTTGATCATATTTTTTTATATTCCAAGAATAGTCATACCAATTTCCTAAAAGTGCCATTATTTTTCCAAAAAGACCTCTAGCATTAGAATATCTATATCCTTTCTGATTATGAATTTCCCTAATATATATAGGAGATGTTTGCAGTCTTATATTAGGTAGAAAATTCTTTTCAGAAGTTCCTGTGGATATTATTATATCTGGATTAATTTCATTTAATACTTTTGATATTATTTTTTTGTGCTTTTTTCTTTTTATTACAATACTTTTTATAACATAGTATTTTGATTTCCAGTCATCTTCAAAGTAATTTATATCCAAATTAATTACCTGAACTTTAGGGTCTACCGGATGGAGAGGAGGACGTTTATTATCGGTAACTATTATCCATACTTGGTGTCCCATTTGTGCAAGTCCATTAGCCTTGGTTATAGTTATATTCTGGATACCTCCTGGATAACATATACTGTCTGTGCAATATACAATTTTCATATCACTTGATTTTTGAATTTTTATATCTAATAAAAGTATATAGAATTATTCCCGGAACGATGGCAAGTATGGTTAAACCCGGTAGCGGAGATTCTGCAATGAAACGTGTATTCTTAGCTCTGATGGAGCTTGAAACATAATGTATACACGATTCAAATTTCCGTTTTAAATTGCCGCACAGTTTCATATCTACTTTTCGGATGAAAGCAAATCCTTTGGGATTGTTCCAGTATTGCCGGTACATGTTCATGCTGGATCCGTCTTGCTGGTATTCTACAACTACAAGCGGTTTGTTCAGGGTAAGCAAGGTATAATCCTGATCAATGAGCAGGTACTTGTAACCGAGGCTTACATACTTTTCTCCTTCAAATATCGGATATTCTGGATATTGCTTAATAACCTCAGTTCTGTACACCAGTTTTTTATCGCCTTTTCCACCTTTGGCATAAAAACCGCTTAATGTGGTTTCTTTCATCTCTTTCGGAAAAGAAGTACCGATAATGTTTCCGTTTTCTGTGCAATCCAATCCGATAATACCTGCGTATTTATCCGAACCGTTGGCTTTCCAAAAGTTGACAATGGTTTCCACGGCATCGTCTGGCATATAGTCGTCAGAGTCAATACAGGTATTCAGTTCGGTATCGATATTCTGGTACGCGGTGTTATGAGCACCATGCATTCCCTGGTTTTGCTGATAGATGTACCGGATGCTTATTTTACCCTCCTGCATCCATCCTTCTACAAGTTCTTTTGTTGAGTCTTTGGAACCGTCATCTACTATCAGCCATTCAAAGTCACCACAGGTTTGGCGGAGTAAACTTTCATAGGTTCTTCCTAATGTATGAGCTCGGTTGTATGCAGGGGTAAATATAGTGAGTGTTTTCATTTGTTTGATTTGTTTTATTTCATTTTTGTCCCAATCAGCCGATGGAATAGTTGTGATAATTTTGTGCGCCATTTGGCGTTGCCTATCCACGACTGGCTGAACCAGTGTATGGTGTAAGTCTGAGGTGTTCGGGTGATTTTTCCATTCAGGTAATCATAAGGAGTGAAATACTCCGAAGGATATACTGTGAAATTGCAGATTTGCTGTTTCTCTCCATTCAGGATGAGTCCATATGAACGGGTAAGCATTCGGGTCCATTCTTCCACATTCGTTGTTTGGTCCAGACTTCCGTCTGCTTTGATGAACTCTCGCTGCTGGTATGAGTTCAGAAATTTCCCGATCAGCTCATTTTCCGGTTCCGTTCCCATAATGTTGGTCGCTATCCATTGCGTACCTTCAAATCCCAGAAAAGCCTTGTGCTCCAGTAAATCATCCAGCGGACGTAGCACTTCCACATCCGTATCCATATAGATACCTCCTTCGTGATAAAGTGCCCATAGTCTTGCTACATCGCTTACAAATGCCCATTTCTTATGCTGATAGGCATCCCGGCAATACGCGCATTGGTTGATGTCGAAATTGCTTTCGTTCCATTCTTTGATGACATATCCTTGGCAATATTTCTTCCATGTGCCTATCAGGCGTTTTACCTCTTCCGGTTTCTCTTTCCCGCCAAACCAGCAATAATGTATTATTTTAGGAATCATATTATAGAATATTTTCACACATTCCCGTAGAAGCCTTTTGCAGGCTTGTATATCGGATTGTGCCGTGTGTTGACATTGACCAGTCTGCCTTCGTCTATTAGTCGCTGCAAATGCCGTTGGGCTGTTGTTTTTGTAAAACCACAGAGCCTTTCAAACTTGGTTCTTGTCAGAAAATCGTTTTCGTAAAAGTAGTCCACCAGCAATGCGTCTATTTCGTAGATGTTCAGTCTGGATGAATGTACTTTGATGTCGCTTCTTTCGAATTTGGCGTGGTTCTCCAGGCTGGTTTTCAGGACGCTGTCTGCTCTGAATTCTACCGCCTTTATCCCGATACTCTGTGAACGGGTAGTCTTGGGATCTGCCTCCTTGGGAGTTGAGAGCGAAAGGTAGAAATAGCCTATCCCCGGTAGGTAAACACGGTTGCCTTCACATAAGTTGTACACTAGTTCATCTCCCAGTTCGTCTAGTACAGCCCGGATGTCCCCTTTAGAGAGCGTACAGCGCTTGCTGATGTTGTTTACTATATCATCTATTTGTACGGTATGGCTTCTTACCACCCGTGCGTGGTATTTCTCTTTTTCTCCTTTTCCCGAATCGGATGGAGAAACATAAAAATCAAATAGAATTGGCATGTTTCATATAGTTTTATAGGTATCTTTTCACCCTTGTGAAACTTTCGCCTGACTGATATGAAGCGTTCGTTTCACCTAAGTGGGGCGATATATTCACCTTTGTGAGGCGATTATAACGTAGGCATATTTCCTTTTATCTCTAGTTTATCGTGAGGTTTTGCTGGACGGCTATGCAGACTGTTGGAGATATGTAATACGTTATATCTACCAAAGATATAAATTAAAAACTAGATGAAGATATGTATAGAACATTTTAATTTATCAGACTATATAGTTTTTGCACCTCCTTTTCATTTCCGTAATCGTGTTCCTTCAAGTAACTGACTATATTTTGTTGTAATTCTTTGTTTTTGATAAATTGAGCTATTTCATGAGCGCAGCTAGCGTTTTCTTGCGGAACGATTATTCCGTCAATACCATGCTTGATTTGGCTGTGCGCCGTGGGATAGTTGGCCACGATAACCGGTTTGCACAATATTTGTGCTTCGCGTACGGTAACTGCATTTCCTTCAAATCGGGAAGGCTGTATATAAATGTCGCATCCTTTGATAAACGGATACGGATTTTCCTGTTTCCCAAAAAGGATAACGTGTTCCTCCATTCCTGCTTCTTTTATCTTTTCCTTTATTAATTGCTCATCTCCACCATAACCTACAATATACCAGTACACATCACATCCTTCCTGCAATATTCGGCGGCATATATCGGGTACATTGTCAAAATTCTTGGCAAAGGTGAAACGTCCTACAGAAAGCAGATTGATCCGTCCATCTTGAGTAGGGAAATTAACCTTACCAGCTAGTGCTTTTTGTCTGACCATTTGTGGGGAAAGAATATTGGCTATTCCGATAATCTTTCCTGCCAAAGTTGGAAATACCTTCAGGAACGCGCGTGTCACATCTTCCGATATCGAAACAATGTGATTGAACTGACTCCACACCTTTATTTCTTTCTCTACGTTTACACTGATTTTCGTATAATCCGTATGAATCCATGCCAACTTTTTCTTGGCTTTTACCTTATTCAGTACAATGTTGTGTGGTGTCAGGAAACTGATGGCCAGATCATACTCCATATCTGGATTAATATCCGGCAGCAGCGGAGTAACTGCATCGAATACATATTGCAGGATAGCTGAGCCTTCTTTCAGCTGATTCTTTTTGTCATATCGGGCAAACTGATACTTTGCCCATAGTCTGGCAAGGGCAATATCGGGGAATCCTTTCAGTATCGCTTCCTTTATCGGTTTTTCGATAACATCATATTTCTTGATTTCCGGCAATAAGTTAATCTTATTCGGAACTTGTTTCAACAATTCTCCCCGATGGCTGTAAAGAAACAAATCAACATTGTATAGTTCTGTATCGATTGCATTGAGCAGACCGATTAGGCTTATTTCCGCTCCTCCAATTTCTAAATAATGTATGGCTATGAAAATGCGCTTTTTCATATAGTCAGTTTTATTTTGCTTTCTATCTTTTGAACGATTGGAATTTGCATTATTCGATTATTAATTTTATTTTCAATTTTATCCAAAAAGTATAATCGAACTTGTTCAACCAAAGCAAAAGTAAAGTACATTATTATTGATATTAAGAGTGAATAAGGTATAAACCATATAGGAGTTATATGGGGAATTTGTGAGAATTCATATAATTTAGTAAAAAAGTCTGTATTTGTATGTATAACATATACAGCCAAACAATATTTTGCCCATTTATTTATAAATGAATTATATCCAATATTTAATTTTGTAAAGAAAAGAAATAAAGTCACTGATCCAAGAAATACAAATATCGTATTATATGAAAATAAAGCTGTAAATGAAAATCCTAATATGCTTGAGTAAGTTAATTGAAAGGTAAAAAGTGACATACCTATAATAAAATACATGAGTAAGAAGTCTTGTTTTATTGTATATATATTACCATGGAGTTTTATATACCTGCCAAGCAAATATAAATAAATAAAATTGGGTATACCATATCCTGCATCATCTATAGGGCGATTGAAATTAAGAATAAAACTTAACGTGTGCCATACATATATAATGAAAAACCCTATAAGTAAAATTGATTTGAAATGATTTTTTGAAATAGATAGAACTAATTTATTTAAGCATGGAGATAAAATGTATAGAATTATATATGTAGTTATAAACCAGTATTTTTTACTGAAAATAGGAACAAAGAAAGTAATATCATAATAATTAATAGAATGCCATCCACAACTGATTGTTAATATTAATAGAGTTACAGAATAAAACCATGTTAGTTGTCCTAGTTTTAGTATTCTTGGTAGTTTAAATGAGATTGAAAAATAGCCGGATATTAAAATAAAAACATTTACAGCAACAGTTGTAAAACTTTTAATAAGATGAGTTTCTAGATAAATTGTTTCTAATATTGGTTCATTTACTGAATATTGATTAGTAAGATGCCCCCATATAATTAATAACATACATATAATTCTTAAGAGTTCAAAGTTCGACTCTCTATGGGTAATTTTATTCTTTGAATATAAATAATTCATTTTTTCTTATTTATAGTTGCTGTATTGTTGGAATAAGTTTGGTAGAGTATTCTTTCCATATAGTATCATTATTGAAAGAATAACTTTGAGAAAGGTCCAATTTTTTTAATGTATTTGGTAAGTCTTCTATTTTATTTATATATTGTATATAGCTTAGATGACTTATCCACTTATACGTTCCGGATACTTTATAATTATAGTTACTAATAACTATACAAGGAGTTCCACTTATAGCCGCAAAAATCATTCCATGTATTCTATCTGTTATCACTAGTTTCTTTTCCTTAAAATGATTTATCTTAGAAAGAACTCCTCTATAAGAATTTTGTCCAATTGTATCTGTAAAAGATATATCTTTTTTATCGAATTGTGAAAGGAGAGTATAGTAAATATATTCTTTATCTTGTTTTTTTAAGATACTTTCTATATCATTTCTCAGACAGATCAAACATCCATTTCGATATTTTATAGTTTGGTTATTTGAGTAATTTAATAATAATACAATATCAGGTAATAATATTATTGGGCAATTGAAGTTGTTTTGCATTACGTTATAGCTTGTTGCTTCTCTAGCAATTAGCAATAAATGTTTATGCTTATTGTAGATTTGTTTTGTTATTAATAATTCTTTCTGGCCATTTGGGTCATTAGAAAAATAAATTGTTTGTGGAAATAATATAATTTTATTCTCTGGAAGAAGAGTAACAATTTCTCTTCTAATATTCTCAGCTCTCAAATAATAGTTTCCTAAATTTCCTCCTCCTTGTAAGAATATTAGATCTTCATGCTTTGTAATTTTAGAAATATTTTTTTGAATTTGACTAAATCTTGAAATTGGAGATATTAAAATCCTATGATTAGGGAATGTTTTTTTTAAATATTTTATTTGTGCATATAAAATAGCTTGATCTCCAAGGTTCCCATAATCACAGGCGTCAAAAATCCATATTTTTTTTTGTGGAAATACTGATTGACAGTAAAAATAGAATAAATTCACCTTATCGTTACATGTTTTGTATGTAATATTTACAAAACTAAGAAATAAGCCATAAATATTTTTCAACCAATTAAATATATCTTTTAATTTGAGCTTCATATTCTATATTTGTAAAGTTATCATTTAAGATTGGTGAATTAGCTTCAATTGTATATTTGTTAGATATAGGTATTTTTGTTTGTGCTTTTTTAAGAGCCCATTCATATTCAATATCAATATGACCTATATCAATAGCTTGGTATCCCCGAGTATGTAAATCTTTAGCTAATATTGTGGCTGTTGGTCCTAAAGCTATTAAAATAAGATAGTTTTGGGGATATTCTAATATCGTATTTAAAATTTTTTCATAATAATCAAATGCATTTTCTGCTGGTGCTATAATTCGAGATATAGATTTTGTATTATTAAGGAGATCATTACCAACTCCTACTCGAGAAAATTTTCCTTCAACAATTATAATATCTCTATGTTCCCAAATTTTTTTTACTTTGTTAAAATATTCAAGAATATTGTTTTTATTTTTTATGCCTATATAATTTCTCGTAAAACTAGCATTAATATATATATAATTAAAATCTAAGAGTTTATACCATTTTTGTCTATATTTCAATAAATGTTTCTTCCAAAATATATGTGATTCATTACTTCGATATATTAAATCTTTTTCAGTAAAAATTTTAGGAATTCCTATATATAGATTATCTATATTAGAAGTAATAACTTCTCTTAATCTTTTAGATAGAAGTTTATTTCTTTTTTGAAATTTGAGATCTGCAATATTATACATTAGCTTAAATTCTCCATCACCAAATCTTGCAACGGATGCTTTATTTTTTATAATTTTATCAACAGATTGTTCTGCAGTTAATACATTAGGAACTCCATATTTCATTATTATTATTTTATCTTTTATTCCAAGAATAAATAAGTAAAATTTCATTATGGCTTTAAAAGATAAATCGATAAATTTAATAAGTAGAGATTTTATCATTTTTATTTTTTTATAATTAAGTATACCAAAAGGCTTAAATTGAATTTCATTAGTAAAAAAAATATGTATTCTTTGTAGGTAGTATATAGATTTTTATAACCTATTATTTGAAATGAATCTCTAATAAATTTTAGGGATAAAATATGTGATATCTCTTTTACTATGTTTGAGGAATAAGGGTTGTTAAAGGCATTCTTAAATAGTAAGAATGTATATCGTTTTATGATGTATTCAGACATATCATAAGTTATCGGAGTATATTGATCTAAATTATATTTCTCAATTAGTTCCTTTTTGTCTTTTACTTGCAAAATAAGGCTATCTTCCATATAAGGATTATACTTACTTCTCATAATGCTATTGGAGTTATTTATACGGTAATAATATAATGCCTCTTTAATCAGATAAACTTTTGTAGTTGAAAGTAAAGCTTTCAAATTATATGGCATGTCTTCGGCATATCTGATTTTCTCATTAAAAAAGATTTGCTTATTGAAAACCCATTCTTTTTTTAGTAAAAATCTCCAAGAAAAACATAAATCATTCTTTTCATGAATTTTTTTATTGTATTTGATAAAGTCGAGTGTGCTACAAACGCGATTGGCTGGGAAATTAGGATAGACAATATTGTTATCTGGTATGGTTTTAAAACCACACATGACTAAATCGAGCTGATAAGTATTTGCTACAGTAAGCATCTTTTGATACATATTTTCAGAAACTGTATCATCCGGATCGATAAATGCAATATATGTGCCTTTTGCATTATAGATTCCAGTATTTCGTGCAGCGCTAAGTCCTCGATTAGGTTGACATATTAATTTGATATTGTTATAGCGACTGATATAAGTTTCAACAATAGATTTACTCTTATCCGTAGAACCATCATCAATACATAGAATTTCAATATTCTTTTCTGTTTGGCTAATGAGAGAATCCAAACATTCTGCTAAATATTGTTCTACATTGTATATGGGAACGATAACACTTAAAATAGGTTCTTTACGCATATTTGTTTAACTCGTTTGATAGATATAATGTTATTCCAAGTGTAAAAGGTATCGTAGAAAACTCTGTAGAATAATATCCGATTCCCTTGGTATCACCTTGTGAGTAATCTACAGCTCCATTTCTTTGTGTAGCTTTCATTAAGGCTTTTTCTACTGCAAAGGCTGCAATTTTATATTTTTCCAATTGGGTAATTGTATACGCTTTAACGAATAGCAATCCAATCAACGCACTACCTGAAGATTCGAAGCGGGTATCCTTATTAAAAAACATACAGCCAAACCCTCCCCCCTCTTGTTGTAGAGGAAGTAAACTTTCTGCTAATCTAATAATTCTCTTTTTATTTTCTTCCGAATAGGATGCTTCAGTAATTCCTAGTATATACCATCCGAGTCCTCTGCTCCAGTCATAGATTCCCAAAGGGAGCTTGTTGTTTAAATTGTATGCATGAGGAGGAAAAACATGATTCAATAAGACTTCATCAAATTCTTTAACTTGCCTACTTGCTATGTTTTCTTTCCCACATAAATTTAAAAATGGACAGACCATTCCAATTGTATCAACAAAGCGAATATTGGACAAATTGTCTCTGTATGGAATGGTAGAAGATTGATATTTATCCAAAAAGGAAAGAATCTTATGTTCATTTTCTCCGGAAAGTGCTTCTCTTTTCTTTAATGCATATGCTAATAAAATCTGGTCTGGATATATAATAGCCTGATTAGACAATCTTTTGTTTAATCTATCATATATATCAGGCTTTTGTGGGTCTGTACCTAATAACAGCCCTGCAATTTGCCAGGATTGAATAGCATTTGATTGGTATTTTTTACAAATGATATCCCATAAAATAAGTCGTTTGGAGTCCTTAATTTTTACTGTTGGGGTATGTCTTAACCAATCTTGTGCCTTTTTATTCATCGCTTTTTGCCATTCTGCCCGAGTATTCCATCGTCCTATATGGATTCTATTAGTCCATGTTTCTAATGAAAAATAGAAATCTGTGCAAATGAAAATGATAGAGATACATCCGATAAAAAATATGAATAAAACTATTATCATTTGTTGAAAATATGATTAATATTAGATACTTGTTCTTTAATATTTGGAATTATTGTATCTAATTGTTGTTTTATATTCGATTCATTATTTTGTAGCCATTTAAATGCCTCTGTCATATCATCTTTTTTCTTTAAAGCCTGAACAGGTAGAACATATTTTTTGTATGTACCGAATAAATCTTGAGCAATGCCCTTTGCTTTAACAGAGTATCCGATAACTAATGTTGGGATTTTCTCTGAATAGGCAGCAATGGAAGCGTGTGTACGTGCCGCAATCATAAATCTGCAACGGGCAATATAACCTTTCAGTTCCTCAGCTGTATGATCGTCAATCATGCAGATACGTCCGGTATCTTTGAATCTGTCATACAATATGTTTAAAGGAATCCTGTCATCATTGTGACTCCATACTACATGAGGAATTAATGCAACTTGCATATCTGTCTGGTTAATGATATAATTGATTAATTCCATATAGTTTTGTAATGTCACTCCTTGATTGCTTTCATGACCGATAATCATGGGACTTACATTAATGCCAACGGTATTTCCTTCGATGAAATTCTCAGGTAATGGTAAGTCAATGCGGTTCAACAGGAAAGCCGGATCAGGGATAAGCACAGTTTGTTTCAACCCATTTTTTACCATTGCCTCGTAAGTTATGCTTTCGCGGGCAATAATATGGGTGTATCCTTGCAAATCTTCTAACATTTGCTTTTTAATACTCTCAGGCTCAACAGAGCATCCCCATAAGATTGTCTTTCCTCCTTTTTTACGTATCTCTTTATTGACGAGATAGATAAAAGCTGGAACTCCATAACAATAATTATCTCCTCCGATAGAGAGCATATAATCGGCTGTTTTAGCTGCTTTCAATACTGAGGAGAAGTGAATACGGTCATAAGCTGTTTGGTCACCATAAACTTTAGCTTGAAAAACAGCTTTGAGATATTGTAAGCTAAAACGAGATATAGGACAGTGGTCGAGTTGTACATTACATATCGCATCCAATCCCACTTTTTTGTCTTCTTCGGGAGATGCGGAAAAGAGTGTAATATCAGCTTGAGTTATTTTATAGGTAGATCGAACGATAGCTTCACATCCGTGATTACCGCTTCCACCATGTGGATATAATACTAATTTCATGTTTTAATGTTATTATTCCCCATAAAAGTCTATACATTCTTTGACAGATACATATTTTTATCCATTTAGAAGTATGTATATCTTTTATATATTGAGGTAATTGTTTCACTTCTGTTATGTTGACTATCTGTTTAATATACTGTAATTTGTAATTAATAGATTTTCCTTTGAGACGTTCAGGAAAAGATAATATCGCGTCATACATACACCACCATAATCGATGATATAAGTAGGAGATACTATAATGATTCCATAGATTTTTCCGGTAAAAGAAATCTCTTAAAGTTTTCCACTGTACATAATCAATTTCAAATTGATTGATTCTTTTTATAGATGATAATGTTCCGCTTCCTATAATACGATAATGATAAAGGCATTGGTCAACAATATATATTGCTTTTACATATTCCAAATAGCTATAATTGAAAAGCAAATCTTCGCCATAAGTGTACTCTGGTGGAAAATGGATATTATGTTTTTGAATAATTGATTTTCTGTATAATTTGATGACTGGACCAAATAGTAAGAACTGTTTGTTGATATCGGTAAACTCGTTAGTAAACTGTTTCTCTATCTTTATTATTCCTGTTTTATATGAATAATTTTGGGATGTACCATCGATATAGTGTTGTTGTAATCCACAAACGACTAAATCTAAATTGTATTTTTCAATTGGTTGAAACAATTCGTTTAAATAATTGGGGTCTATCCAATCATCACTATCAATGAAGATGATGTATTTACCTTGTGCTTCTACTATTCCTCTGTTTCGTGCTTTCGAAACTCCTTGGTTGGATTGGTGAATAACTTTTATCCTTGAGTCTTTTTGTTCCCACTGATCACATATTATTTCACTACCATCGGAAGAACCATCATCAATCAAAATGCATTCAAAATCTTTATATGATTGATTTACAATCGATTGAATACATTTATTTAGATATCGGGATACATTATATATGGGAATAATAATACTAATCATAACGATTAGATTGATGTAATATTATAAAATTTTTTCTATGTTACTCATTAATGAGTGAATGTCAAACCGAGTATTGAATTTTCTTATATTTCGTTTTAGTAGTTGCTGTATACTAGGAGAGTCTAAAAATAGTTTAATTCCTTTATAAAGAGCTTCTTCATCATTTTCTGTAATTATTCCACATTTGCCATCTAGTAATAACTCTTTCATCCCAGAGCAATCTGTAGTAACTACCGGGCATTCTAATATTAATGCTTCAGTAACAACAGTGCTATACCCTTCTGTTAAAGAAGAACATACAAATACATCTGCATTTTTGATATAAGGATAAGGATTATTTTGAAAACCAGTAAGAAAAGCTCTATCTTTTAAGTTAAGTTTCTCTATTTGTTTTTCTAATAATATTCGTTGTTCTCCTTCTCCTACAAGCCACAGTTCTATGTCGTATCCTTCTGTAACAAGTCGTGCTGTTATTGAGACAAGACGATGAAAAGCTTTTTGCTGTACATATCTTCCTACAGATACTAATCTTATTCTTTGGGATGATTGATTGAATGGAACAAACTGGGAAGATAATTCTATAATGTTATTGGCATCTATAGGGTTATATAGTGTGATACTATTATTGATATTTTTAAATAATTTTTCTGTAGTTGCTTGTACTGACTGAGATACAGAAATTACTTGATTAAATTTTGTGTAAGCTTCTTCTTCTTCTTTACTGTTTTGGAATGCTATAGTAGTCCAATGATTAATTTCTAAATTAATATGTACCCAAGCTATTTTTTTAGAATTCAGATTCGGCGATCCACTAATAATTCTTGTTGCATATCCTTCTATAAATGCAACTTCTGTATCATAAGATTCTTTAATGAATAACTTGTAAAAAGTACGAGGCGAACAATGATAATAAACCCATAAAAGAATTTTATTTTTACACTTAACTAAGCATTTCTTTAAGAATGAACATTGTTCCGGATAAGAAGAAAAGATATAACGATATATTATATCTTCAGGATATAGATTATTTAATTTTTCTTGTTTGAGGCTATATAATGTAATTTCAAATTTGCTTTTATCAATATGTTGTAATAAAGTTTGGAGAACCTTTTCTGCGCCTCCTCCATATAATCCATTAGTAAAAAAGAGTATTTTCTTCATGAGCAGAACATATTTTCAATTTGTGATATTCTGTTTGATAATTCAAATTCTTTATTTCGTTGTTTTATTTGTGTTTTATATGCTGATAAAATATCAGGATGGTCTAAGCACTTTTTTATCCCCAAATACAAATCTTCTTCTGTATTGTCTGTTATCAGACCGCATTTTCCATTTAATAGTAATTCATCCATGCCCGAGCATGCTGTAGTAATAACTGGTAGCTCTAAAATTAATGCTTCGGTTACAGCTGTACTATACCCTTCACTGACTGATGAACAGACAAAAATATCTGAATGCTTGAGATATAGATAGGGGTTCTTCTGAAATCCCCACAGGGTTACGATTGCATTAAGAGAATGTGTATGTATGTATTCTTCCAGCATAGGGCGTTGCTCGCCATCCCCTAATATCCATAGTTCGATAGAATACCCATTTTCGTATAAACGGTTTATTACTCGTAATAATCTGTCGTATGCTTTTTGAGGGACAAAACGCCCTGCTGTTACCATCCGGATTGATTGTGTTTTGGGAGGTAAGGAGATGAATTCGTTAGCTCTTTTTATAATATTGTCGCTCTCTATAGGATTGTATAAAGTTATTACGTTATTGATGTTATATAATCGATTAATAGCATTTGTTGCAGTATTGGATACTCCTATAATTTTATCGTATTTCTGATAAGATTGTTTTTCTTCTTCCTCATTTTTATAAACTGAAGTAATCCAATGGTTGTTGATTAAATCAGTATGAACCCAAGCTATCTTTTGAGCTTCTTTATTAGTGGAATGTGAAAGAATCTTTGTGCAAAAGCCTTCAACAAAAGCTATTTCTATGTCATTCCCTTTAGGTATAAAAAGAGTATAAATCAACTGAGAAGGTAGAATTCTATATATGAGCAAATACAGAATCTTATATAATATTTTACCCAACAAACCTTTTTTTTGTGGGTTCCCTAAAACCGATGTGTATTTTACGTATTTTCTAACTTCTGCTGCATATATTCCTGTATCAACAATCGTACATAAAGTTATGTCGAATTTAGTCTTATCTATATGTTTCAGGAGTACAGAAAGAACTTTTTCTGCTCCACCTCCGGATAGTGATTCTATTAAAAATAAAAGGTTTTGTTTCCTCATGGAAAAAAATTTTATTGTAGTCTTTTTATCTTGTAATAATTTAGTATGTAATATATTTTCCGGGGGATACTCCATATGGTAGTAGGAGTAATATATAATATTTTAATAAAGTCTATTATTGACAGAGTATTACTTAAATATTCATAAAGATCATATTCTAGTCTATTTTTTATTATTTTATCATATTCCCCTTTATTGAGACTGGAAAGCCATTTATAATATATTATTCCAGCTTGAGCTTTTTGTACATTATATGTTGGATTGCTTGAAATATTAATTGCACTTTTTCTAAAAATGATTAATCTTTTATTTGTTCTAACTATTCCTCCGTCACTTGTAAAGTTTAATACAGATGCATCATCTGCATAGTATCCTGCAGGGTAGACCTTATAGCCCTTTTTCTTTTTTATATATTCAGTTCGATAAAAGAATTCAGATATTGTATGCTTTCGGTTACCTTTTATGGTTTCTTCTAAGTAAGTATTGTAACTTTCATAAGTTGGTAATTCTTTCGTTTTTCCAACTAAAGAATGGGTTACACTATTTATTATGATTCTTCCACAACTAAAGACATTACATGATGGATTTTTTTCTGCTAATTCAATCATTGTAGAAATAAAATTTTCTTTCATGATATCATCATCGCAAATTAAAGTGAAAAAATCTCCTTTGGCATAAGAAAGGCATCTATTCCAGTTTAATACAATTGATTTTTTGCCAAGATTTTCATTATTGATATAATAATGGATTCTTTTATCATTGAGTGATAACACAATGCTATCTATATCTTCGGGAGATTTATCATTTACAATTATTATTTCAAGATTTTTATAATCTTGATTTAACACAGATTGTATAGTATCTTTTAAATACAATGCTTTATAAACAGGAATACCAATAGAAACAAGATAATTTTTTTTCATATTTGATTATATGTTACAAGCCATTTTTCTCGGATTATAGATGATTTGATAGCTATATTTTCTGCAAAAGCATTTCCGAAGCAGTTTTCATCTTGGATAACAGAAAATGATAAGCTAGATTTTTCAGTGGTATGCCTTTTTACATTCCTTTCTGCTATGTCAAATACAATTTTATACTCTCCGTCTGATAATGTAAATGGAGGAATTTCGAATGTAAATTTATAATATCCTGGAGGCAATGATGTGAGTTTATTTTCATCGTTATAGTCAGCTCTAGCTAATGGATATTGGAAGGAACTGTATAAATTAAATCCAATGACTAATGATGGTATTTTTTTTATAATATGCACTTCAAATTCAATAGTTATCGGGGAGGAATTATAGAATATAGTTCCATTATTTGATGAAATTCTAGCTTTTGATAAATATAAGATTTCTTTATTTCCATCAATGCCTTCAAAATAGTTTTGAACAATTTCGTCTGATTGATATTTTTTTATTGTATCATTTATGTTTCCCATAAATTTTATTTGACCGTTTTCGAGTAAAACTCCGTGATTGCATAATCTTCGCATACTTCCCATATTGTGGCTTACAAATAAGACGGTGCGTCCCTCTCCTTTGGAAACATCTTGCATTTTTCCTATGGCTTTCTTTTGGAATTCAGCATCTCCTACAGCTAGAACTTCGTCTACCACGAGAATTTCGGGCTCTAAAAATGCAGCTATGGCGAAGCCCAAACGTACGGTCATACCGCTTGAATATCTTTTTACTGGAGTATCAATGTATCTTTCTACACCGGCGAAATTGATAATTTCATCAATTTTTCGACTGATTTCATGGCGGGTCATCCCCATGATGGAACCGTTCATGTATATATTTTCTCTTCCGGTCATTTCGGGATGAAATCCTGTTCCTACTTCCAGTAAGGAGGCGATTCTTCCTTTTGCGCGGATTGCTCCGGTTGTGGGTGATGTTACCCGGGAAAGAAGTTTAAGTAAGGTGGATTTACCTGCACCGTTTTTTCCAATGATACCTACTACATCGCCTTGATTTACATCGAATGTGATGTCTTTCAATGCCCATACAAATTCAGAATTTCCTTTCTTGGAGCGATCATTGGTTTCTCCAATCTTAAGATAAGGGTCTTCTTTACGCAAGATGGTGGTTTTCCACCATCTGTTTAAATCGTGTGAAAGAGTGCCTGTACCTACCAGTCCCAAATGGTATAATTTTCCTATATGATCGAATTGAATAGCTATGTTGCTCATACTGTCTAAATATTAAACGGTGTCCATAAAATTACGTTCTACCCGATTGAATATAATAATGGATATGAATAGTGTTATTAATAATATAATAAAACTGTAGCCTAATCCTAACCAGTCTAAAGACCCGCTTCCCATACAACTGTATTTAAAGGTTTCAAATATCGGTGTAAGTGGATTAAGTGATATGAAAATGCGATATTTCTCAGGAGCAGCACTCAATGGATAAATGACAGGAGTTAAATACATAAAGAGCTGGATTCCGAATGCTACCAGTTGGGTCAGGTCACGGTATTTGGTTGTTAATGCTGAGATAATCAATCCCCATGACATGGCGTGGAGAGCTATCATGAGAATTAGTATCGGAAAAAGCAAAATACTCCAGTTTATCGTTAAGTTTACTCCTTGGATATAGTAATATAAATAAATTATGATAAAGAGTAGTAACTGGATACCAAATTTAATGAGATTGGAAGTGATACCGGATAAAGGAACAACTAAACGGGGAAAATATACTTTTCCAAAAACGCTGGCGTTAGCTGTAAATACATTAGAAGAAACCATAAAGGCTGCATTGAAGTAGTTCCAGAGCAGAATACCTGACATGTAGAATAGAGGTTGGGGAACACCATCGGTGGAAATACCTGCCAGTCCTCCGAAGACAAACATATACATGATGGTTGTGAGTATAGGTTGTATCAGAAACCATAAAGGCCCCAGAATAGTTTGTTTATAAACGGTGATAATATCCCGTTTCACGTACATGTAGTATAAGTCCCGGTATCGCCAGATGCCTTTCAGATCGACATCCAACCATTTTTTCTTGGGCTTGATTTCTATGCTCCAGTTTTCTTTGTTTGTTTGTATGTTCATATTTTTAACCTTTGACTATATTGAAATAAAATGCAAATGCGTAAAATACCAGTAGAGCCGCTCCCAGTATTTTTTCATGGCTTTGCCAGAAACGCTGTTTCATGAAAGGATAGATTAATATGATGGGCATGATAAACCAGGAAATTTGGACAAAGCGGTTGCTGTAAGCTGCACGAATTACCAGCACCCAGAAGGCATTGGTAATCAGAAATGTATTGTATAACCAATGATAGTATTCATCACGGAAGTTACGGCGGAAGATAAAGTAATAGCCTACAAATACCCCCATTGCACTGTAAATCAGGAAGTCCCAGCGGAAAGTCATGCTCATTTGAACAATCTCTCCAACCATATTCTCTCCTGTAAGGTAACCAGAAAATCGGTTGTCTTCTCCGAATATTCCTAAAGTTGCCAGATAGTTTTGTATGCGCATGCCGGCTGCGTACGAGGCTCCCACACAGCCTATCCAGGCTAGCAGGTAGAGATAACTATTTTTGATAAACCAAGCGATAATGGCTGCTCCTGCCATAAGCAGACAAGATTTGTGAAATCCGATTGCTATGATACTTAAGAGGATGGCGATAGGCAGACGATTGATATAGGTCATCGCCAGAATAAACACAGAGGCTCCCATACCATTCCGGATACCGTTGACTCCGTAGCTCCAAAATGTAAACATACTGAATATGACCAATAAAGGTATGTAGTAGTAAGATTTGAAGATACGTTGCATGGCGAGCCACAAACTTCCTATGTAAATAAAGGCACACAGCAGAAAGAAGGTGTGGATATCGCTGTACTTGGCGAACCAGGCATGCATATTGTAGAATAACCAGTCGGTCCCCCATTCCCAGGTGAATGGTTTGACTGATTGTTGTATGGCGTAGAATCCGTTCGCGTAATTAATGGTATCACCAAAATAGCCAGATATCGGACGTAGTCCCATGTAAAGTATAAGTAATAGTGTAAAAAGTATCCCCCACATGGCATTCATGCTGACGATGTTTTTGTGCAAGATAATACCATTGTTACATTGCCAGAATGCTACTAATACCAGTATAAGGATGCTGTAATGGAAAAAAGGAGTATAATCTGCTAAAGGGATAAAATCTATCATAATGAGGTTACAATTGTATATTGGATTCGATGATCGCTCCAACAGTTACTGTATAAGCGATAAGCTGATGTTTTCAGTTCTGGAGAACAGAATGTATAATCAATGCGGAACAGGTTATTTGCAGGTTGATACGTTCCTCCCCAGCCGTTTCCTGTTTCGAGGAAACAGTCGTCCAGTTGGGCTGTCAGCTTCCGGTAAGCATACGATATGGGTGTATCATTTAGGTCTCCACATACGATAACGGGATACGGGCTCGAAGCTACTGCTTCTGCCAGTAACTGTGCCTGACGGTTACGTTCTTTGGCATTGAGCTGGTAGGTATGCAAAAGGTTGTTTCCCTGAAATGCCGGTGTCATGCCAGTCGTCTGCAAGTGTATGTTGAACAGGCGGATGGTTCTTCCTTCATATTGTAGGTCTATTTGTAGTACTTTGTTATAACTGTCGGGAAAGTAATATTCTTTCATGTTCGATAACGGAAAATGACTGTATATTGCCAAATTCAAGACTTCGTCTTCCCGGCTGTTGAATACCCGATAGGGATATCCGAATGCTTCCGAGATACTATCACGATGCAGTAGGTTATCGTGCGGACGTTCTTGCAGACAAATAACATCGGGATGAATGTTTCGGATGTAAGCGGCACTTGCCTGTAAGGTGTCTTTATTCAACTGAAAGCCTTCTGCATTCCAGCTGACGAGGCGTAATGAATGGGAAGTCGATTCATCTGTTTCAAAAGATACAGCCCAGGATTTTCCGCAAAGAAACAGACTGATCAGGCAAGCTGTTCCAAACAGCAGGTTAATGCCTTTGCTTCGGTAAAGAACTGCGATGATTGTTGCCAAAGTACTGAATACAGCCAGCGGTATAACCAACAGTCCCAATGGAGCAAGGTAGCCGGCAACTATCGGAGAGCACCAAGGCATGGTAGCAGTCAACAAAGTCCAAAGAACCGTAAAACCTGCCAGAATGTAACTAAATCGCTTCATTGTTTGCTATCAGTATGCTGAGGGCATCCAGTTGCTCGCTGGTGAGTTTCATATTTTCCAGCATGGGTGCATATCGCTCCAGGTGGTGTAAATCGCTTCCTACATAGCTGTACATACCTTCCGCAAGGATGCTTTCTGCCGCGTGGCGTGCACCGGGACCGTAATAGCCGGATAAGGACATCAGATTCAGTTGTAAGCGATAACCGTCTGTATTGTACAGCTGACGGTAATCGTCCATATCCATGTAAGTATAGCGCTCCGGATGGGCGATAACGGGGAAATATCCGTTTTGTTTGACACTGGCAAGTATCTCTTTCATACCGACAGGCGGAAGCATGTAGGAAGTTTCTACAAGCAGATGGTTTTTACCCAATGGAAGTACTTCAGTAGGCAGCTTGGAAGTGAACTGTGCATCCATCATGTATTCACCTGCCTGATGTAACTGGATAGGACCCTTGTAATAATTCCGGAAGGCTTCGAAATGTTCAGTCAGGTAGACTGTGGTATTGCGTTGCATATCGGACATAACATGGGGAGTGAACCATACGGAAGTAATTCCCAGACTTTCCAGAAACTGAAGCAGTTCCAAAGAGGTTATTCTGTCGGGAGAACCGTCATCCACTCCCGGAAGAATGTGGGAGTGGATGTCGGTCATACCTTTCAGAATACCCGACTTAACCAGATTGTGTTTTTTCTTAAAGCTGAAAAACATATGCTTTCGTCGGCTTATAGGTTATTTTTTCCAGAACTGATACCATTTGCGTTTATTCTCATAGCCATAACCGTAACCATAGCCATAACCATATCCGTAACCGTTATTGCTGACATGGGCACCATTCAGGATAATGGACATATTTTTAAGCTGGCCGGTACGGTAAATCTTTTCCAGATCGGGCAGCATGCGGCGGTCGAAGCGGTCGGCACGGATGACGAAGATGGTCAGATCAGCAATACGGTTGGTGATGGCTGCATCGGCAATGATACCTACCGGTACGTTGTCGACAATGATATAGTCGTACTGCTTGCGCAATGTTTCGATCATGGTTTCCAGACGTTCGCTGAGCAGCAGTTCTGCCGGATTAGGAGCTGCGGGACCTGCCGGAATGATATCCAGGTTGTCTACCAGTTCATCGTGCTTGATGATTTCTGATAATTCGGCACTGCCGGACAGGTAAGAAGTCATACCTTTGTCGTGGTGGTGGATGTGTGAGCTGAGGGTACCCTTGCGGATATCCAAGTCGATCAGGATCACTTTTTTCTCTGTCTGTGCCATACTAGCCGCGAGGTTACTGCACACAAAGGTTTTACCGGCTCCCGGACCGAAGGAACTGAAGGTTACTACCTGCAAGTCCTTGCTCTTGACACGCATGAACTCCATGTTGGTACGCACGATACGGAAAGCTTCGGAAGCGATGTCACGTCCCTGACTGCGGACAATAATGCCTTTCTTGCCCTTTGCACTAGGCTCTTTTTTGCTTTTCGACAACGGTATTTCTCCCAGGAAGGGTACGCTAAGGTTGTCTTCAATGTCCTTGCGGGTGTGTACCTTGGTATCGAAGAACATAAAGGCAAGCAGGATGACAGCCGGTAAAGCGATTCCTTTCATGACTCCTCCCATGATGATGTTTTTGCCATTGGGAGTATAAGGCATATCACTACCTCCTGCGGGGTCGAGCACACGCACATCGGTTTCGGTAGTTGCCTGACTGAGCGCATTTTCCTCACGCTTGTTAAGCAGGTAGAGGTATAACTCCTCCTTGATGCGCTGCTGGCGCTCGATAGACAGCATCTGGCGTTGTTGGGTCGGAATGCTGGCTATACGGCGCTGTGCTTCGGAGGTACGGTTCCGGGCTTCCTTCAGCTTGGCATTGATACTGACAATCAGGTTATCAATATCACGTATAATGTTTTGACGGATGGCAAGCAGGGTATTGTTCAGTTCCTGTACTACCGGGTTCTTGTTGCTGCTGTTTTTGACAAGCTTGTCACGTTTCAGCTTGTTGGCGTTGTATTGTACAATCTGTGCCTCGATATTGGCATCGGCGATTCCGGTGTTTGACGGTATCAAGCCGGTAATCTTAGACGGGTCTATAAGGAACTGTTTGATGTAGTTTGCCATCTCAATCTGAAGCTCCATTTCGGTAGCCTGTGTACCGTATTGTTCTTTGTCGGAAACAGATGTACTTGCCGAAGAGGATACATCAATGATCTCATGCTGGCGCTTATAGTTCTCGATTTCCGATTCTACTCCTCCCAGTTCCTTTTCGATGATAATCAGACGTTCGTTGATGAACTGGGAAGTATTGATGGCTATCTGGTTCTTATCCTTGATGGTTTCTTCGTTGTAGACCGTAATCAGCATGTTCAATACGTCCTCGGCACGAACCGTAGAGTAATCGTTGAGGCTGAGATACAGGATGGAAGCATCATTTTCTGCCTGATTAATACTCAGGTTAGAACCAAACAGACTAGCCATGTTGTCGATGCTGTTCTTCTTTACACTGACGGTGGTACCGAACCATTTGTTGCTGTAATATAATGTCGGACTGACTACCAGTTTACCAATAGGAGTAGGAATGGTATCATTGAGCTTGGCTGTCAGTGTCTTGCCTGCATCCGGTATCATATCACCACCAAAGGCTGTCAGTCGGACCTCATGGTCATTGACAGGAGTGGCGTTTACTGATAAGGTCTGGTAGTCTTCCGATTCGACGAATGAAACTCGTATGGGAGCCTGTGTATACAGTTCCTTTTCACGGAGTCCGTCGGTAATCGTATAGCAGATGTTGGCATTCAGGCGGCTGACTACCTCCCGCATCAGGTTGTGTGACTGGAACTGGAGGATTTCATTGGAAACGTTGGTCGATGAAAAAGTCTGAAAACGTTCCAGCCCATCATATCTCCGCTGATTGGCATTTTTAATCATGACCGTTGCCGAACGGGAATATTTGAACGGAGTCTTGGCATACTGATACCAGGCATATCCTCCAAACAAAGCTACCGAGAGGACAAACCAGTACCAGCGGTTAACCAGGTACATCACCATGTCCATCGGGTTGATATTGAAACCGCTTCCACTGATATTCTTATCAGGGGAAAGGTCTTTCTGTTCACTCATTTGTATCATATCTATCTAGCAGGGAATTGTGATTATTTTACGGCCAATACGACCAGTGAAGTGATGGTTGTAACGAAAGATAAAATCATGCTGAAAGTGCTGAAGGTACGCTGTGCATTGTCGCGTGTCTTGGCAGCCGACGGCTCTACATATACAATATCGTTCTGCTGCAAGTAGTAGCAGGGAGAATTGAACACATCTTTCGAGCGGAGGTCGTGGAACATGATTCTACGTTTGTTTCCGTATTCACGGATAACGGCTACACGGTCTACACGACCGTCGTCAGTAATATCACCTGCCTTAGCAATGGCTTCGAGCAGAGTAATACGGTCACCGGTAATATCGTAGGTTCCTACACTTCCTACTTCCCCTAATACGGTAATTTTAAAATTCAGAAAGTTCACCATGACGATGGGGTCTTTTATCAAATCTTCGTCAATCAGGCGCTGTTTGATCATTTCGGTAACCTGTCCGCGGGTACGTCCTTCTACTTTCAATTTGCCCAGAACAGGAAAGTCTATCTCACCGTTTACATCAACCAGATATCCTTTGTTGGCATTGTCGGCGGCGTTACTCGTGGGAACAGTCGTAGATATGTTTCCATCGGGACCGATGCTGTAGTTACTGCTGCCGGGGATGTTGAACGGCAGGGTCAGTTCCGGATTCTTGCAGCTTACGGTAATACTGAGGCGGTCGTCGCGGTGAATGACTGCTTCGTATTTCTGGAACACCGGGTATTCTTTAAGTTCTTCCATGTCGCGAAGATAAATCAGGTCTTTTCTTGTGGCACATGACGAGAAAAGCAATACTGTAAATAAGAAGAATAAAAGAGTTGATTTGTTCATAAATGTTTTTTATTGTTTATTAGGGTTCTACTGTTTGTTGCTCGTTTTCGTTCAGCCGGATGACTGAATCACACCGTTCCATCACCCGTGGATCGTGGGTGACAAAGATAATGGTTTTTTCTTTTCCTTCCGCTAAAATGTTGTTTATTAACTTTATAGTGGTGTCGCAGTCGAGGGCGGAAGAGGCCTCGTCGAACAGCCAGATATTACCCGGACGGAGCAAGGCACGGGCGATAGAGATACGCTGTGCCTGTCCTTCGGATAAGCCGTAGCCGTGTTCGCCGACACGGGTATGAATTCCTTCGGGTAAATCGAAAACAAAGTCGGCACATGCCGTGCGTAATACCTGTTCTACATCTTCATCGCTGCAATCGGGAGCTCCCAGAAGTACATTTTCACGAACGGTTCCGCTAAGCAGGGTATTTCCCTGAGGTACGTACATGAAATTTACCCGGGTAGCAGAAGTGTCCGGATAAACTGAACCGTCTGCTGCTATCAGGTTTACCTGCCCCAGGTCGGGACGGATAAGTGCCAGCATCAGGCGGATGATGGTGGTTTTTCCCGTACCGGTAGGACCGGCAACAGCTGTAGAGGTGCCGGGGCGGAATACGGCAGAAAAATTATGCAGGACAGGTTGCCCCGGTTCATAGCCGAAAGTAACCTGATTGAATTCCAGTGTAAGCGGGCTGTCGACATATACCGGCGTTTCGTCCGGCTCTACGTCTTCGAAGAGTTCCATCAGTCGCTCGACGGATGCCCAGCCACGTACCAGTGCAGGCGGAATACCGATCAGTCCGAGGAAAGGTCCCTGTACCTGTCCGACCAGTTGCAGGAACGCTGTCATGGTTCCGAAAGTGATTTCCTGGTGTTCCAGCCGGTAGATACCCCATAAGAAGGCACACAGGTAACCTCCTCCGAACACAAATCCCATTACTCCCTGCGAGAAGGTAGAGAACTTGATCTGTTCCATACCGAGGTTGAATAACTTTTCCTGAGACTCATGCAGCTTCTGCTTGCGATAGTCGGTTGCTCCCAGCGAACGTACCAGTACACGCTGTGACAGGTTTTCCTGCATGACCGATCCCATTTCGCTGCTCATGGCCTTTTGTGCCTTGCTCAGCTCACGTACCTTACGGAAATAGATTTTCGACAACAGCACCAGCGGGGTCGCTCCCAGGATGAACCAGGCAAGCCGGGGTTCCAGTGCCCACAGGAAGATAAAGGAACCGATCAGCTGAAGGCTGGTGATGAGCAGGTTGGGAAGTATGCCCATACCCATGCTAAGTACTTCGGAAGCATCGCTGTTGATACGCGTTAACAGGTCGCCGGTATGCCATTTCTGTCCGCTTTTCCAGGAGCACATCATCAGGGCGTCCGACAAGGAGTTTTGCATGCGGATGCCGATACGCATGTTGATTTTCCCGAAAATCCAGGGAGAAATCAGCTTGACTGCCATGCCGAAGAAAAAGAAAAAGACTACGACACCGGCTGCCATCCAGACATTTCCTTCACGGGCGCCGGTTACGATGTCGATAATCCATTTGGAAAGCCAGACATTGAACAGTGACATTCCTACGCCGAAGATTCCCGAAAAGATGGAGAACGTAATCAACCAGTGATATCCTTGCGTTACCTGAAGTACCCAGCGCATGGCTTTGCGCCCGATGGCGTATTGCTGCGAGAGATTCTCTTTGGTAAGTTTACTTAGTATTTTTTTCAGTATGGTTTTCATGCTTGATAAAGAGTTCTTTGATGCGTCTGGCTGTAAGCAATGTAGGCCACCAGAAGGTTTCTGCCGGCGCATATGTGAAAAACAGTTGTGCTTTGCGGGCTATCTGGCGACTTGTGTACAGCTTGTTTTTCCATTTTCCCTCCGGACGTTCCCCTTTCCGTTCGTCGTAAAAACCGAAATTGCCGCTTTCCCATATTTCGGTCATCAGGGTTTCGGTATTGTGATGTTTACGGAAAGGAACGTAGGACTCATCCAGTCCCAAGTGCTCAACTAAGAAAGAATAAAGCAGGCAAGACCATTTCCAGATGCCGAATTGGTGACACAGACGTTCCAGTTCCTGCTTGTCCGTTTCCTGTGCCAGTCCTTTCAACAGGATGGCAGCGTCGCATAACTGGCGCAAGCCGATGCCTTCGTTGAGCAGGTGCTTCAGGATATGTGTGGAAACCAGCAGGTGGTGTGCTTCTGGAGTAGGAACACTAATTGGAGTATCCTGATAGACCGGCCTGATTGCGGGAGCAACCGTGCAGAATGTGTTTTTCTCCCATTCACGCAGTGATTTGCGAATGAACGGACTGTGCAGTTCAATCAGCTCCGGATGCAGTTCGATTACGACCTGACCGATGAGGCAGGAGACATCGTCGTTGGCTCCATACTTGACATATACGCCGGATGCTTCCAGTTTTTTGGCGGCTTGCCGTACTGCCTCTGGACTGCCGAAATACAAATCGATATCCCCACATACACGATGAAGCGGATTGGGGTAATAACAGCTCAGAGCAAGTCCCTTGATGACTTCGAAAGGAACAGCCGGCGCAGCGGTAAAGAAACAGTTCAACGCACAAAGCACCTGAATGTGTTGCTTGTTGATACGTTCCCACTGGTCGACATCAACCGTCCATCGCAGAATGAGTGCGTGAGGCGGGCGCAAAGGTTTGGGCAGAAGTAACATGCCATCGTAAACGATACCTTGTATTGCTTGCCGGCGGCTGTGGATATAAAGTGCCTGCCATTCCTCGGGTGACAGTGGAAAATACTTCTCTGCATCCTCCCTGACTCCCCAAAGTCCTTGACGAATCAGAAAGAACAAGGCATCCTTTATGCGAGTTATACCGTTCATGCCAGCAGACCGTTTTTCTGCCATTGTGCGCATATTTCGTGAACATCAGCCGCAGCCGTTTCACGGTCGACATCGTACTCTTCGCACAGGCAGTCCACCAGATAGGCTTCGTCAAACTCCTTACCTTCTGCCTGCTGCCACAACCATGCGGCCGTTTCGTTCAGGGTAAGGATCTGTGTCATGTCCATGGTTTCACTGAAAGGGTTTACTATCATGTATTCCCCCGCCACTTCGCGGAGGATAAGATTTTCGTTGAGTTTCATAATCAGTTGTTGGTAGTTATTGATTTTTTGATTTTCCAGAGCACAGTCAGGAGATGCCTTCTCCAGGGGTGCATGTCACACCAGAGCAGCCCGACAAGCCTCATCAGCGGACTTTCGGGCGAGAAGCTGTGTTTGCCACGGTAGTAACGGGTAACTACAGCGATGATCCGCGAACAGTCTGTGTGTTCAAAAATGTTGGTATTACCGTCGCCAAGCAGGGTAATGCGTCCGTCCCGGTCTATCCGGCGGATGCGGTGCAGCACGATACCCGATTCATCGGTCTGTGCTACGACTACCGTACCCCGGCGGATGCGTTTTCCTTCGGGGGGAGCCAGCAAGGCATCGTCGTTGTGGCGGAGGAAGGGAAGCATGCTATTTCCTCTGACACGGATGCGAACTGACTTGCCTTGGCGGAGCATCTCCTGTACGCCGGCAAAAAACACATCGTTGCGGACAAATATTTCTTTCTGTTCCATCGGTCTTACCAGTTCAGTCCAGACGGCTGAATCATGCCGTGTTGCAACAGTTGCATAACGAAGCCAGAGGCATCTGCCGCAGCTGTTTCACAATCGATTTCGTATTCGTCAAGAATCATATCGACCAGTTGGTTGAAATCGGCTGCTTCTTCGATATGTTCCCAAATAAAAGCAGCTGTATCGGTAAGGCTGATCATGCCGTTGAAATCGTGTGCTGTTTCTTCCGCAGGAACCAGTACGGTTTCGCCGGCAATGGTACGTGATATAAAGGATTTAATTTTTTTCATTTGTTGGCAGTTATCAATTGTTGATACAGGGTGTCGACCGCTTCACGGCTGATGTTACAGCCATACGTAAAGCAGGGTAAAGTAGACACCAGGGAGTCGGCAAAAGTCATTGCCGCGTCCGTAAATTCACGGTTCCAGTAATTGACCGTAAGCTGTTCGAGCACACGCCTGAACGTGAATATTTTCTTTTCTTCTATCAATCTATTCTCGGGAGCCTGCTGCAACAGTACCACAGCACGTACTTCACGACGCTCGTTGTAACAGATACCGCTTGAACCGCATATCGGCCAGCCGTTGGCATAAAATGTGTTGCCTTCACGACTTAACAGGCATTTGTCACCGTTCAAAACTTTTGCCCGGTTGGGCAGGTATTGACACCACAAGTTGGTGTGAGTGGTCTTCCCTATTCCGCTGGGGCCGCTGAACAGAATTGCTTTTCCTTCGAAATCGAGGTAGGAACAGTGAAAGACGAAGGAATTCTGTAAGACCAGATGCTTTTCGAGAGCCAGCATCGAGTGGAAAATGGTATCGGCACTCAGCTGGGAGGTATATGCCGGATTGAAATAAATTTCCATATGATTGGAATCGGTCTCTTCCAGATAGGCGTAGGCAGCCTGTCCGTCGGGAAGAATCAACAGGCGGGATTCCAGTCCTGACGGTTGCCTGAAAACAAGAATATCCGGTTTCCGGTATACGGGTGGTATGTTCGGTAAACGAGGTTGTCGGTCTGTATGAAATGTATAATATAAATCTGCTTCTTCGAAGGTTGATTCAAAGAGCAGGGTATTTGCCGGAAGATGTGCTCTGTCGATGCCTTCCAGCTGTATATGTAAATTTCCAATGGTCAGTCTGATCATACTATATGGGTTATCGTTGAGCTTCCTGCTCAATGAGGCTTCTTTTTGCCTTGCCTATGGCACAGAGATAAGCCGTATCTCCGCAGTATTTTTTTTTCGTTGGTTGCATTGGCATAGCATACATCGCATAGCTTGCTCAGTTTGCAGCCGCTGCATTCCGTGTGTGCCGGTAAGGAAGCACATTGCTTCACAATGCTCTGCCAGGCTTCGGCAACCGAATGTTCGGCAAGTGATACGGAAGGAGTTGCCATATCGACACAGGGTGACAACATGCCCTGCCAGTTGATCCAACAGGAACTTTTTCCGGCGCGGCAACTCAGGGTAACTCCATCGGGTACAGCAGATTCCATACCGATAAGTTCCGCGTTCATCTCTTTTATCCGTTCGTGATAGTTGTTCTTGTATTTGTATTTAAGGTGTTCGATTTCGAGTGTGGCAACTTCTTCCGGTGTCAGCCGTATTTCCGGAATATTAAGTTGCGAGGTACAGGTAGGACTACAGAACAAGGATGTGTAGCAATTAATAAATGCCGGCATATCCAGTTCTTCCGCCATGCGGATGACCGCTTCGTAATCCTTTCGGTTTTTACGGATGATGGTCAGATTCAATTTCGTATCGATATGATACTTTTTCAACAATTGAAGTCCCTGTATACAGCGATCATACCCCTTTGAGATATGGCATAAATCCTTGTATGTTTCATTACATCCTCCATACAGGCTTACATTGATGCGGCGAGGTTTGACACGACTGAACAGTTCAGCCACCTCTTCGGTAATAAGCGTTGCATTGGTATTGATTGTAATGATGAATCCCATTTCACGGAGGGCGAGATAAAGCTCCTTGAATCCCGGATAAAGTAACGGCTCTCCTCCTGTAAGCAGGATGAACAACGTGCCCATTGCTTTCAGTTCTTCGGCTGTCTGAAGCCATTTATCTATGCTTTGTATATTCCCGTGCGACGAAAGTTCGCTTGCATTCATACGAACATAACACATGTCACAGCTTAGGTTGCAGAGCGGTGTCAGTTCGAAAGAAGCTGATATAGGGATTCGAAGTAGAGAAGCTTTCTCTACCAAACGCCTTTCTACTGGGGTTACATCTTGTAATTGATCCATACAAAATAATTCACCACAAAATATAATTTGTAAACAACCTATATTATAGGGTATCTATTTCATATAAATTGTGGTGAATATATATAATTAATTTGTTAAATCATTTAAATAATAAACTTGTTATGACTTTGAAGTATCCCATTCATTCATATCAAGATTTGTAGTACAATGTACATTAGTACGATTATTTGTCCATATAATTACTTCTATTCTAGAACCAGTATTGTTTCCCCGCCAATTCTGTTCATACATATAACCACGTACAAATTCACTATCAGTAGAAGCTTTATGTGTTTCAGAGCATGGATGGTAACCTGAAAATGGTGCATACCATTCATCATTACCATCTGAAGACGCATAAGGTGTTCCATCACTAAAAAAAACATTATAACTGTTGCGCTTATTTCCTGCATTACATTCAAATAAATATTCTCTATGTATACCATCATTTGCACATATCTTGCAATAGTATTGCGGTACAAATACTTCACTTTCCAAAACTGGTTTGATATAAGCTTTTTTATTTGCCATAATTTAAAATAGTTTTTTCATACGTTCATTCTATAAATATATTATAAAATAAACATATTAAATTAATAATTAATAGTTAATAATCTCTACAATTCTATCCACATCCTCATCGGTCACCATTGGTCCTGAAGGCAGGCAAAGTCCCTGAGCAAAAAGTGCTTCTGATACTCCATTCACATAGGCTGGTGACTTGGCAAACACTGGTTGCAGATGCATAGGCTTCCACAGAGGACGGCTTTCTATATCAGCTTCCGCAAGACGTGCAGACAAATCCTGATAAGTGAATCCGGCTTCCTCAGGATTGACCAGAATGGTACTTAACCAATAATTAGGATGTAAATCCACATTAGACCGTGGTTGCATCACCGTAATACCCGGTGTGTGTTTTAACTTTTCCACGTAAAGCTCATGTATCACACGGCGACGGGCGATATGCTCGTCGAGCACGTACATCTGGCCACGGCCGATTCCGGCAGAGATGTTGCTCAATCGATAATTGTAGCCAATCTGCTCATGCTGGTAATAGGGGAAGTTCTCGCGTGCCTGAGTGGCATAGAACTTGACACGGCGGGCGCTTTCTTCGTCGGGGCAGATCAAGGCTCCTCCACCGCTGGTGGTAATCATCTTGTTGCCATTGAATGAGAGGGCTCCGTAAGTTCCGAATGTTCCGCAGTAACTGCCGTTGTATTCCGAACCCAATGCCTCGGCTGCATCTTCTACTACCGGAATACCGTATGCGGAAGCAACGCTGTTTATTTCGTCCATACGGGCGGGAGTACCGTACAGGTGTACGGGAATGATTGCCTTAGGCAATTTTCCGGTGATACGCAAGCGGTCGTCGATTGCCTGGCGGAGCAGTTCGGGGTCCATGTTCCACGTGCCGGGTTCACTGTCGACAAACACCGGAGTGGCTCCCTGATATACGATGGGATTGGCTGAGGCGGCGAAGGTAAAGCTCTGGCAGATGACTTCGTCGCCGGGACCTACACCCAGCATCACCAGCGCCAGATGAATGGCTGCTGTCCCGGAGCTGAGAGCTACGACATGAAGAGGAGAGGCCGATTTTTCCCTCAGCCATGCGGCGAGGTCGTTTTCGAACCCGTCGACATTGGGACCCAAAGGTACTACCCAGTTGGTAAGGAATGCCTCGTGGATGAACTCTTCTTCCTTGCCGCTCATATGGGCCAGTGAAAGATGGATGTGCTTCATGATTATTTGTTGTTGTTTTCCTCTGTTACAAATATTACAACACGGTTCCACTCGTTCTTGAGATCATAAGGCTGAACGGTATCACCCTTGTAGTCGATGCGCAGGCGTGAAGGATCGACTCCGAAATCGTTGACAAGCATGTCGCGTACGGCGTTAGCACGGCGTTCTGACAGTTTCAGGTTGTATGCCGGATTACCAGTCTTAACATCGGCGTAACCGGTGATGATCAGGTTGATGTTCGGGTTGTTCAACAGGTATTCGGCTACTTTCTGTACGTTGTTCTTCTGAACGTCGGTGATGTTGTACTTGTCGATGATGAAGGAAACGGTCATGTCGAGTACGCGATTGGTTTCTACCTTCTTTTCTACACGTACGATCGGTTCCGGTTTGTTGGCAAGTTCGGCACGAGCGGCGTTGATCTGTGCATTGAGGTGGTCGATCTGTGCCTGGTCGGTCATGGTTACATACTTGAAGCGACGGTCGCCATAATGGTCTTTGAAGTGATAGGTAGCGCCTGCTACAACATAGATATAACCGTCGTACTTTCTATCGTAACGGGTTCCGTTGTATCCGTCGTCGGTAGCGTTATAGGTAGCTTCGAGGTTGATATCGACTGCATCACTTACCTTATAGCCTAACTGAAGACCGGCATGGATAGCCAGATAGGTTCCGCCTGAACGGTCTACTTCATATAGACCTCCCTTAGATGGTGACCAGTTCTTGATCTTATCATCGAAACCGAATGCAGAGTTCAGACCAATACCAAGTACACCAACTACGTTGAAGCGGTTGTTTTCGTTATACGGCTTGAAGATGTTGTTGAAGTTGAACAAACCGTCGACGAACGTAGAAACCATGCTGAACTTGTAAACACCATCACCGTAAACTTCCGGGTATGCATCTACCAGTTCGGTATTTGCCATACTGTGCTGATTCAGGTATGATACGCGTACACGGGCACCTACTGCCGGGCTGAAGTATTTACCGACAGAAATACCCACACTGGGACCGAAACGTTTCGGGAAAGAGGCGAAACGGATGTTTTCACTTAAAGAGAAGTTGGTTCCGGCAAATACTCCGAAGAACCAGTTGTCGCCTGCTTTATAGTGCTTTAATGTTTTGACAGTATCGGCTTTTACCGTAAGATTTTTTGAAGGGGTTTCTTCACTTGCATATAAATTGGCTGCCATGACTGCTGCAAGGCCTGCAATAACTATTTTTTTCATGTTGAATGTCCTGTTTTATTATTTAACAATATAGATAATTACACAGTTCTTTGCAGGGTCTAATGAGCGTACCAGCTCGTTGTTTTCTTCGATAAAGATGTGTCCTGCAGGAACCTGATATTCATTCACAAGCATGTCGCGAATAGCATTGGCACGGCCATTGAACAAATCGCTGCTCATTTCGTTGTTCTTGATAGGAGTGATATACAGGTCGCCGTCCTGGATCTTCTTCAGACCTTCGGCTGCTGTATAGATATTTACTTCCTGAAGTTTGTTTACTTCTGTAGAGTTCGGATCGAATGATACAAGAGTTGAAACGCGTTCGCTTTCTACAACTTCACGCTTAACTTCTACGGCAGGAGCTGCTTTCATTTCGGCTACTTCCTTGCGCAAGCGGTTTACTTCTGCATTCAGGGCATCGTATTTATCCTGGTCGCGACGAGTGAAAGTGAACTGGTGTGTTCCATCGTGGTTCTTGAAACGGTAAACCAAACCAACCAACAGGTTGACGTGACCGTCCCACTTGTCGTCTGAAGTTACACCGTCGTATGAGTCGTCCAGACAGTTGACAGATGCTTCTACGTTAAGTGCCAGTGCTTTGTGCAGTCTGAATGATGCCAGCAAACCTGTACGGAATCCCAGCAGGTTGTTCTTTTCTGTGTTGACATTGTAGTTCTTGTACCAGCTTTCATCGCTGAAACCGAACATGTGTTCTACACCGATACCGGCGATAGCCATTACCTGGAAGAAGCGGTTTTCTTTGTAACCTCCGAACAGGTTATGCAAATTGAACATCGCGTCGATGTAACCGTTTACTACGTTCCAGTTGTATGTACGGTCGAGAACGGGTTTGTAAGTCTGACCGAATCCACGTCCCCACATTCCCATGACACGGAAACCACCCCAAGGTGATAACCATTTACCTACTGACAAACCAGCTGCCGGCTGGAACTGTTTGCCTTTTGCGTCACTGGTATTGTCGCACCAGTTAAGGAAGGTACCTGCATTGACTGTGATAAACCAGTTGTCGCGGAACTTGTTTGGATTGAGAACCCTTTCATTGTTTGTCTCAGGGCTTACCCAATACGTGGTGTTCTCTTCTTCACTGGTTTCTGAAGGCATTGTAGAATTAACCTCCTGTGCGAATCCTTTGATGAAAAGGAAGGGCATCATTAATGCTAGAAAAACTCTCTGTTTCATATAAAATAAATATTACTAGTTAGTCTCTTTTCTTAATTAATACGTTCTTTATTGTTTATTCTCTTTGTCGAGCGCTTCGTATCTGGAATGCTGACTGATGAATTCGGGTGTTATTTTTTTCATGTATTTTACGGTTTCCAGCTTATCATCGGTTCCGGCTATGGCAATCAGTTCTTCGATAGACGGCAGCAGGGACTGGTATTCCGTATTGATACTCTCTGCATGGAAGATTTCCGGATTGGAAGTGGGTAATGTGCTTTCCTCCTTATATAATAGTTCTTCGTATAGTTTTTCGCCCGGGCGGAGTCCGGTGTATTCGATCTTGATGTCTTTATCCGGAATCAGTCCGGAGAGGCGGATCATCTTTCTTGCCATGTCGTCTATCTTGACGGCAGCTCCCATATTGAAGATGAAGATATCGTTTCCTTCACCGAGGAAAGCAGCCTCGAGTACCAGCTGGCAGGCTTCGGGGATGGTCATGAAGTAGCGGATGATATCGGGGTGGGTAACGGTGACCGGACCACCTTCGAGTATCTGACGGCGGAACAGCGGAATGACGCTTCCGTTGCTTCCCAATACGTTGCCGAAGCGGGTGGTAATAAAGCAGGTTTTTCCTGCCACCTTGCCTTCTTTGATGGCATTTCCCAAGCTCTGCACGTATGTTTCGGCAATGTGTTTGGTAGCTCCCATGACATTGGACGGACGTACGGCCTTGTCGGTAGAGATCATGATGAATTTTTCTACTCCGTGTCTGACAGCGGCATCGGCGAGGATGCGCGTTCCCATAACGTTGGTACGTACGGCCTCACACGGATATTCTTCCATGATAGGAACATGCTTGTAGGCTGCGGCATGGAAGATGATATCTGGCTTGTACAGGCTGAGCTGTGATTCTACACGCTGGTAATCTCTTACGTTTCCGATGACTGAGGTAATGTTGCATTCCGGATAGGTATTCCGGAGTTCCATATCGATCTGGTATGTTCCTGTTTCGGAAAAATCGAAGATAACCAGATGTTTGGGATGGAACTTGCAGAGCTGTCGGCACAGTTCGCTGCCGATACTTCCTGCACCACCGGTGACCATTACGACCTTGCCTGAGATTTCTTTCTTGATTTTTTCGGTATCGATCTTGATTTCTTCGCGTTCGAGCAGGTCTTCTATCTGTACCTCACGCATCTGGATGCGCTGGGAGATGTTGCTGTTGTCTTCCACCAGCGGAGCAATACGCATGGTGATATTGTTCTGGATGCCTGCTTCGATCAGGGCACTGTCTTTATGGAGGTCGTCTGTATTGACGAACAGGATGGTATTGACACCGAGTGATTTCAGCTTTTCGTTGAGGTCGCAGTCATCGCAGAGGTAGATAACCGGATATCCCTGTACGCGATAGTCTTTCAACCGCTGTTCTCTTGTGATGAATCCTTTCAGGTTGTACAGGCTGTTGGTGGATTTGCTCAGGTATGCAGCCAGACTGATTGCTGCCTCGGAAGTGCCGTATATCAGTGCCCGGTGTGTCTGCTTATCCATTGCCTCGATGAGGTTATAATAGAAATTGACGACAACTACTCTGACAAACATGAGCAGAAAGACTGACATGATAAGGTCGGAGAAGATGATGGTATAGATGAACAGACCGGTATATTCCAGAAGTAAATTTGACAGGATGATGAATGCAAGGGCTTTGATGAACATGGCATATACGATGCGCATCAGCTCGGTGAGGCTGGAATGGCGGATGATGCCCTGATAGGTCTTGCATATCCAGGTGGCACAGATACTAATCACCAGTGAGAGGGCGAGGATTGATGTAACGGTAGTGACATCTGTATCGACCTTCATCAGGTAATGGAAAAACAAAAAGCTGAAGGATGTGGCCAATACGGACAGAAGACAGTCGGCTGCCCAAACAATGTATCTGCTAAAGAAATTGATGTTTTTTATCTTAACGCTGAACATAGTATTATTTCTCTATCTTTTCAACTAATGAAGGATGAATGCTTGTAGTGGCTACAGCGGCTATTCCCTGCAGGGAAACAACCACTCGCAAATTCTTTTTTATGCGTACGAGCTTCCCTTCTATTCCTTTCCAGATTCCTCCAGTAATACGGACATAATCACCTTTCTTTAAAGCCACCTCCTGAGGTGTCAAGTAAAGAATCTGTTCGTCAATATTCCCTGCAACCGATATAAAGTCCTGCATTTGCTTGTCGGGAATAGTAATGATTTGCTTGGTTTCCTTGTCGATTATGTATCTTATCTTGGAGGAGATACTGCTCTCTCTCTTTATTTGTTCAATTTCGTTTTTAGTACAATAGACAAATACTAAATTGTGTATGACTGGTACTAATTTAATTTTTGACTGACCGTTGCGCTGTATTTCAGAGTATCTCATCGGAATGAAACTGGCAATCTGACAAGCATCAAAATAGCTTTTTACTTTCATCTCTTGCGAGTATGTAACTCTGATGGGGTACCAATGTTTATCATTCTCTTTCATACTGAAATGCGCAGATATACCTTGGGGACATCCAGATTATGCATCCGGATTAAGCAATATACTAAAATATTGGCGTATTTTGTATATTTTTTTGAGTTATAGCATAAACTATTTCAGCATATTTATATAACTCTCTATCTGGGGGCAAATGTAATAATTTTTTGAAAAGATAGGCTTTGTATTTAATTTTTTTTTTTTAAAAGTAAGATAGATAATATATTCCTTTTGGCTAAAATTAATAGAATTTCCTATCAAATTTTGGTTTTATCAAGTCTGATTCTGACAAAATACATTAAAAGTTTTTTGATTTTACTGTGTTTTAATATATATAAGCCTGCGATAACGGAATAATGGGGTGAATCTGCTTTCAAAATGGTTTATTTAGCTTACTGATGGAGATGAAATAAAAATATTTGTCATAACTTTGCACTGTAAATAGTTGTTTCTGTGTTTAAAAACGATGGAGTAATGTATAAAAACTGTTTCAAAAGAATGATTGACTGCTGCCTGGCTATGGTTGCCATAGTGGTTTTATCGCCGGTGATGGCTGCTGTAGCGGTTTTACTAGCTGTTGCCAATAAAGGTGCCGGGGTGGTTTTTACACAAACCAGACCGGGAAAAAACGGCAGGCTCTTTAAGGTTATGAAGTTTAAGACAATGACCGACGAAAGGGATGAAAACGGAAATTTATTGCCGGATGCCCAACGGCTGACAAAGACGGGAAAGTTCATCCGGTCGACCTCACTGGACGAATTGCCTCAGCTGTTCAATGTGCTCAAGGGAGATATGGCTCTGATTGGTCCGAGGCCGCTATTGCCGCAGTATCTGCCATTGTATAGCAAAGAACAGGCAAGAAGGCATGACGTGAGACCGGGCATTACGGGATGGGCACAGGTGCATGGCAGAAATGCAATTAGCTGGAAAAAGAAGTTCGAACTGGATGTGTGGTATGTGGATCACTGTTCTTTCTGGCTGGATCTGAAGATTATCTTGCTGACTGTGAAGAAGGTGGTGGTGAGAGAAGGCATAACGAAAGAGGGACAGGCTACTACGGAGTTTTTTAACGGAAACAACTGAAAGGAGGAGATATGTTTTTGTATGGAGCTGGCGGACACGCCAAAGTTATTATGGATATTCTGAGGGCTGAAGGTAAATGTATCGAGGCTCTGATAGATGATAATAAGGACCTGAAAGAGGTGATGGGAGTTAAGGTAGTGAATGGAGAGTTGGATAACATTTCTCCGCTGATTATCAGTATTGGCAATAACAGGACAAGAAAACTGATAGCAGAGAAGGTAAAGGCGGAATTTGGTATGGCCATTCATCCTTCGGCCATTATCTCGGATTCGGCTGTCATTGAGGCAGGAACTGTAGTAATGCAAGGAGCTATCGTGCAGGCTTGTGCACATATAGGAAAGCATTGCATCATCAATACGGGGGCTTCGGTTGATCATGAATGTATCATTGAAGACTTTGTTCATATTTCGCCTCATTCTACGCTGTGCGGTAATGTGCATGTAGGGGAAGGTGCCTGGATTGGTGCGGGAACTACTATTATTCCCGGCGTGAAAATCGGAAAATGGAGTGTTGTCGGAGCTGGTTCTGTGGTTACAAAAGATATTCCGGATGGAGTATTGGCTGTGGGTAACAGATGTAAGGTAATAAAGAAACTGTTATGAAAAAGAAGGTATTGAGAATAACGACTGTACCTGTTTCGCTGGATTTACTGCTGAAGGGACAGTTGAAGATGCTGAATGAGATGTATGAGGTGGTAGCTGTTTCGTCACCCGGAAAAGAACTGGAAGAGGTCGGGAAAAGAGAGGGGGTAAGAACGGTTGCTGTCCGTATGGAAAGACGCATCTCTCCTATTCAGGATTTGAAGTCGCTTTTTGCTCTGGTCCGGCTGATACGGAAAGAAAAGCCTTGGATGGTACATACGCTGACTCCGAAAGCTGGTCTGCTGGGAATGCTGGCGGCCTGGATGTGTAGGGTGCCGGTTAGAATGCATATGTTTACCGGACTGGTCTTCCCTACTTCGACGGGACTGAAACGGAAGTTGCTGATGGCTACGGACAGGCTGACGTGTGCTTGTGCTACGTTTATTAATCCGGAAGGTGAAGGTGTGAAGAATGATTTGATACGGTTTGGGATTACCCGGAAGGAGTTGCATATCGTCGGAAACGGGAATATCAACGGAATTGATATGTCGTATTTTGACCGGACGGAGGAAGTCATGAGAAAGGCTGAAGATATCCGGGAAAAAGGATGTGTGACGTTCTGTTTTGTGGGAAGAATTGTCGGTGACAAGGGGATGAATGAACTTGCCAGGGCATTCAAACAACTGGAAGCTGATTTTCCGGCTTGCAGGCTTCTTCTGGTCGGTGATTTTGAGGAAAAACTGGATCCGGTATTACCAGAGACAAAGCGTATGCTTCTGGAGAACAGTAGAATAACTTTTGCCGGATGGCAGAATGATATCCGGCCGTATCTGGCTGCTTCGGATGTTTTTGTTTTTCCCAGTTACAGGGAGGGCTTTCCTAATGTCGTGCTTCAGGCGGGAGCTATGGGATTGCCTTGTATTGTAACCGATATCAATGGATGCAACGAGATTATCTGTCATGGGGTGAATGGTCTGATTATTCCTTCTCACGATGAATCGGCTTTGCTGAAAGCGATGAAGTTTATGCTTACCGATAAACCTGCAAGGATGGAAATGGCAAGTAAGTCGAGAGAGCTGATCGGGAGCAGGTATGAGCGGTCGTTTTTGTGGAATGAGATCCGAAAGACGTATCAGAGTCTGGAATGATATGAAAAATGCAGGTTATCTGGGAAACTTCTGTCCGGATAACCTGCATTCGTTTATGGTAGGATTAAGGCTTATTCAATAAAGGAAATGCTTTTCCATTTATGGTCTTTCCATTCTTCTTCTTGCCAGAACTCATCCCATGTTTCTCCTTTTTTATTGATATTCAGGGTAAGGTCGACATTCTTTGTGATGGTATCGGCTGGTCCGAATGTTGAGTTTTGTACCGAAATGCTTCCTTCGGCGGTCAGCTTGATTGTATTTAAGGCTGTACATTCTGTAAATACATCATCACCTAAAGCGGTTGCCTGAGGCAGGTTGACGCTCGTCAGTGCAGTACAGTTATAGAAGGCTTTGATTCCGACTGTTGTTGCCTGCGGAAGCTCTATTTCTTTCAGTGACTTACAGTTGCTGAATGCATCATCTCCGATGGTAGTTGCTTTAGGCAAGTATACTTTTTCCAGCTGTGAACAGTCGCCAAATGTATTTATTCCTGTACGGGAACCACCTTGTGAAACCAGTGTCGCGTTTCCGATTGTCGTTGCTTCCGGCAAGTTGACTTCTGTCAGTTTAGAACAAAGCCAGAATACACCACCCTCAAGGGTTTGTAATTTGGGGAAGTCTGCAACTTGCAGGGCTGTTGACATAAAGGCATTGGTACCAAGGTAAGTAACTTCAGGCATACTTACTTCTGCCAGTTTGGTGCAACTTTGGAAAGCAAAGCTGTTTATTCTGACTACGCCCGGAGCGGTGATTTTGGTCAGGTTGCTGCATTTATAGAAAGCATAATCTTGCAGTTGCTGTATTTCCTGAGGCAGGATGACTTCCTGTAATCCGGAGAAATCGGAACTGCCTGTATGTCTGAAGCTTTCTGCCGGCAACTCAGGAAGGCCATCTGCATCCCGGTCTTGCCATCCGGTTACTCCGGATAAGTCGAGTAATTCGATTTGGATACCGCTGAAAGGATTTTCATCATATAGTCCCAGTGCTTCGGAATCTCCTGTGAGTATAAAACGGGTTACACCTGCCTGAGCCGCTTCACTGATGGCTTGTGATACTTGTGCAGCGCTGGCTCCGTCGAGATGGAATGTAGCTTGGTTGCCCTCGATATCTACAATAGAGATACTGACAGTGATTGTACAAGTAGCTGTTTTTTCTCCGGCTGTAGCTGTGATGATAGCTGTCCCCTCGCCTATGGCTGTTACAATTCCTTCGGGTGATACTGTGGCTACTGCTTCGTCGGAAGATGTCCATGAGGCCTCTCCTGCCCCTTCTGGAAGGACTGTAGCGGTGAGCTGTATGGTTTCTCCCTTGCTGGTTAAGGTTGCTGTAGCAGGTGATATTTCTACCGACTGTACTTCTTGGGTAACAGTCACCTCACATGTTCCGCTTTTTCCGCTTACTGTGGCTGTAACGGTGGCCGTTCCTTTGCTTATACCGGTTACAGTTCCATCGGATGATACCGTAGCTATTGCTTCATCGGATGAAGTCCATGTAATATCTCCTGCCGTAGCATTTTCCGGTGATATTTTGGCTGTCAGCTGCTTTGTTTCTCCACATTCCAGACTGATGCTTTCGGGTGAAACGCTTACGCCTGTTATTGTTACAGGTTCGTCTACCGGTTCATTGTCATCGCTTGAGCAAGCTGGTAATATACACGTCAGCAAGCACAATAAATATAAGAATCTTACTTTCATGATATGGATTGTTTGAGGTTCGTTTATCTTACAAAGAAACGGTATTCCGGGAGAATTCTTTGTCACTGAAAACAGTGATTTTTGCTTGTGGCGTAAAATAAAAAAAGCTTCCGGAGGTCAAATGAATGACTTTCCGGAAGCTTTCCTGTTGATTTATTTATCCTGAGGATAATTATTTTTTGTAGTTTTTCAATCCTGTCTGGAGGAAGTCTACATATTTAGCAATGTCTTCGTCGTAAGAATATGACTTGTTCAGAGGCATGCCTTCGTTGTCGAGCAATACATAGAATGGCTGTGCATTGGCTCCGAACTTAGAACGTTGCAGGTAGCTCCACTTGTCACCTATTGTACGAAGAGTACGTTCTGTTCCGTTTTCTGTAACCTTTATCGGTTCTGGAAGCTTGGTCTTTTCGTCTACATACAGCGTGATAAGTACGTAGTCGTCGTTCAGCATCTGACTTACTTTCGGATCAGTCCATACAGCAAGTTCCATCTTACGGCAGTTTACGCAACCATATCCGGTGAAGTCTATCATGACCGGTTTGTTGTTCTGGCGAGCGTATTCCATACCGGCATCGAAGTCGGTAAACTTGGCGTGTACTTCATTCTTGTATAAGTTGAAATCCTGAGTCTGCATAGGAGGTGCAAATGCGCTGACAGCTTTCAGAGGAGCTCCCCAAAGTCCCGGAATCATGTATACGGCAAATGCCAGTGAGATGAGTGCCAGGAAGAAACGTCCTACTCCTACCTTATTGTTGTCGTCGTCGTGAGGGAATTTGATCTTACCCAGCAGGTACATACCCAGCAGAGCAAAGATAACGATCCAGAGTGCAAGGAATGTTTCACGGTCGAGCAGTCTCCAGCCGTAAGCAAGGTCGGCTACCGACAGGAATTTCAAGGCAAACGCCAGTTCCAGGAATCCCAGTACCACCTTGATAACGTTCATCCAACCTCCGGATTTCGGCATTGATTTCAGCCATGACGGGAACATAGCGAACAGTGTGAAAGGTAAAGCCAGTGCAATGGCAAATCCTAACATACCGATAGCCGGCGCTACAACACTACCGGTAGTAGAAACTTCTACCAGCAGGAAACCGATGATAGGACCTGTACAAGAGAATGATACCAATGACAAAGTGAATGCCATCAGGAAGATACTCAGCAGACCGGTTGTTGCTTCAGCCTTGCTGTCGACAGCGTTGCTCCACTTAGACGGCAGGGTGATCTCGAATGCTCCAAAGAAAGAAGCCGCAAAGATAACCAGCATCAGGAAGAACAGGATATTGAAGATGGCATTGGTAGACAATGCATTCAGTGCACTAGCTCCGAATATCAGTGTAATAGCAAGTCCCAGCGCTACATAGATCACAACGATAGATGCACCATAGGTCCATGCGTCACGAATACCTTTCTTTTTGTCCTTAGTACGTTTCAGGAAGAAGCTGACAGTCATCGGAATAATTGGCCATACACAAGGTGTGAACAGGGCCAGAATACCTCCTACCAGACCGGTAAAGAAGATGTAAATCCAGGAATGTGATTCCTGTTCTTCGGTGCTTCCGTAATTGGACAGCTCTTTGATAACCGGTTTCCAGTAATCGGTAGCTTCCTGCAACGTCTGAGGGGCAGTTGTTACGGCTGCTGTAGAATCTACTGTTTCTGTTGATTCGGCAGGTGCAGCTGCTTCTTCTGTTTTAGCTGGTGCAGCTGTTGCCGAAGCGGCTGCGGCTACAGTACCTTTATAAGAAAAATCAACGCTGGTAGGTGGCAGACAGTTCTGGTCGTTGCATGCACCAAATTCCAGGTATCCGGTAATCAGATAGTCACCTCCAGTGAGCTTAACTTTCTGTGAGAACTTAGCTGTGCCTTCGAAGAATTTTACTTCCATTTCGAAGATAGGGTCCATCTGTTTGATTTCTTTCCCTATCGGAGTAAGTTTTCCTACCAGCTCTGCTCCTTCTATCTTGTCGATGTTGAAAGTGGCAGAAGTAGGACCTCCTTCTTGCAGGTCGGTAGAATAAACATGCCAGCCCTGGTCCATCGTACCAGTAAAAATAATTTCAGCCTCATTGGCCGAAAGGTTTTTCCATTCGGTCTTGAATCGTACCGGATCTTGCATCTGGGCGAACATGGGCAGACAGATTAACGCCATGAACAGCCAACTGAGCGTGATTCTTCTTTTCATTGTTTCTTTTCGGATTTTGAATTATAAATAAGAAATTTGTTTTTATTGTCTGGGGTTATTCGGTTACTTCGATACCTTTCAGGGTAGCAGAGCTGGATTCGGTGATACGCACACGTACAAGATCACCGATACGGTGTGTGCCACGGTCGAATACGACTACCTTATTCTGCTCGGTACGTCCGAATAACTGTTCTTTGGAGCGTTTTGATACGCCTTCTACCAGTACCTCGAATGTCTTTCCTACATCGCGGGCATTGCTTTCGGCAGATAACTGGTTCTGCAATTCAATCATTTCGTTTAACCGGCGTATTTTAACTTCTTCGGGAACATCATCAGGCAGATGTTTCGAAGCATATGTTCCCGGTCGTTCGGAATATTTGAACATGAAAGCTGAGTCGTATGCACATTCACGCATCAGCGAAAGACTCATCTGGTGATCTTCTTCTGTCTCGGAGTGGAATCCGGAGAAGATATCAGTACTCAATCCACAGTCGGGAATGATGCGACGGATGGCCTCTACCCTTTCCAGGTACCATTCGCGCGTATATTTACGGTTCATCAGTTTCAGAATACGCGAACTTCCGCTCTGTACCGGCAGGTGGATATGCTTGCATACGTTAGGTACTTCAGCAATGACATGCAGTGTTTCATCACTCATGTCTTTGGGGTGTGAAGTAGTAAAGCGTACACGCATTTCGGGTACAGCTTCGGCAACGATACGTAACAGCATCGGGAATGTTACGACCTCTCCTTCCCGCTCGAAGCGATAAGAATTGACGTTCTGGCCTAACAGCGTTACTTCCTTATACCCTTTCTGCTGTAAATCGTGCACTTCGTTCAGAATACTTTCCACATCACGGCTTCTTTCGCGTCCGCGAGTGTAAGGCACAATGCAATAGTGACAGAAATTGTTGCAGCCGCGCATGATAGATACGAATCCGGAAATGTGATTTCCACAGATGCGTGACGGAATGACATCGCGGTAAGTTTCAGTCGTAGAAAGCTCTACATTGATGGCCTTCTCTCCTGCCTCAACTGCGCCGATCAAATCGGGCAATGTCAAATAAGCATCCGGTCCTGCTACCAGGTCAACGTGGTGATTTTCTATCAGATCGTTTTTTACACGTTCTGCCATACATCCCAATACTCCGACAATCAGGTGCTTGCGCTTCTTTCTCAGAGAATGGAAGAACTCCAGCCGGTTCAGGATTTTCTGCTCGGCATTGTCACGGATAGAGCAAGTGTTCATAAATACGGCATCAGCTTCATCAAGGCTTTCACACGGACTATATCCTGCCATTTGCATGATAGATGCGATGACTTCGCTATCCGCAACATTCATCTGACAGCCGTAGGTTTCGATAAACAGTTTTTTGGTTTCCAGTTCGGTTGCGGATTTAAAGTCCGCTCCCGTAGCTTCTTTTGTCATAATGTTATGTTATTATTTAATAAATTCATTTGCAAAGATATGAGTTTCTTCCCTAAAATCCATGAATGTGTTATATTTATTAGTATCTTTGGGCAAATCCTTAACATTTTGGCAGACTATGGACGAAGTGATAAAAATATTTGTTATAGTGGCGGCTATTGCTTTCGCCGCTTATCAGAATTATGCCAAAAAGGAAAAGAAAAGGAACAAACCCTCCCGTAAGAAGATGGCTAAGCCGGCAACAGTCCATGTAGAGCCGGATATTATCATGACTGGTCAGCAAAATGAATGCGTTGAGCAAAGTGTTGATAATAAGCTTAATAAGAAAAGAAAAGGAGAGGGGAGAAAGCATCGGAAGTTATCGGAAGAAGCACCTCAGAAGGATGCGCTATCTACTGCCCAACAGCCTGAGTCAGGTAGCACTGTCCGGTTGAAGACACCTGCGGACGCAAGGCGTGCATTTATTTATTCCGAGATTTTTAACCGTAAATACTAATAAGCAGATTTTGTAAGTTTAATACTAATAATTATAAAAACACCTAATACCATGACTTATAATTTTATGACCGCAGCCGAAGCTGCCAGCTTGATAAAAGATGGAGAGATAATTGCCCTGAGCGGGTTTACGCCGGCAGGAAGTCCGAAAGCCGTAACTGCAGAGCTTGCGAGGCAGGCTGAAGAAAAACACGCCAGGGGAGAACACTTTCAGGTAGGTATTATTACGGGAGCTTCTACCGGAGATTCTTGCGACGGAGTGCTGACTCGTGCTCATGCTATTCACTTCCGTGCTCCATATACCACGAATACTGACTTCCGCAAAGCAGTCAATGCCGGTGAAATCAATTATACGGATATACATCTTTCTCAGGTTGCCCAGCGTTTGCGTTCCGGTTTTTTAGGTCATGTAACTACAGCTATCATCGAAGCCTGTGAAATTACAGAAGACGGACGGATCTATCTGACTGCAGGTGTGGGAATTACTCCTACAATTGCTCGTCTTGCCGACCGGGTGATAGTAGAGCTTAATGCTGCGCACAGCAAAAGCCTGATAGGTGTGCACGATTTGTATGAAATGGAACGCCCTCCTTATCGTCGTCCGATTCCTATTGTACGTCCAAGCGACCGTATCGGATTGCCTTATATTCAGGTAAGTCCGGAAAAGATAGTAGGAGTGGTAGAAGTGAATCTGCCTGATGAAGCGAGAGGATTCCATGAGCCGGATCCTATTACGGATAAAATTGGTCAGAATGTAGCTGACTTCCTTGCAGCAGATATGCGCCGAGGAATCATTCCGTCTACTTTCCTTCCGTTGCAGTCGGGAGTGGGAAACATTGCTAATGCTGTACTCAGTGCATTGGGTAAGGATCCCAGTATTCCACCGTTCGAAATGTATACGGAGGTGATTCAGAACTCAGTCATCAAATTGATTAAAGAGGGTAGAATCAAGTTTGGAAGTACTTGTTCACTCAGTGTTACAAACGACTGTCTGCAAGACATTTATGATAATATGGATTTCTTCCGTCACAAGCTTGTACTTCGTCCGTCGGAAATATCTAACTGTCCGGAAGTTGTTCGTCGTATCGGTGTCATTTCAATGAATACAGCCATCGAGGCTGATATTTACGGAAATGTAAACTCAACTCATATCTGCGGTACGAAGATGATGAATGGTATTGGTGGTTCGGGCGACTTTACCCGCAGTGCTTATATCTCTATCTTCTCTTGTCCGTCGACGGCAAAAGGAGGATGTATCAGTTCAATCGTGCCGATGGTTTCTCACCTCGATCATAGTGAGCACTCTGTAAATGTGATTATCACCGAACAGGGTATTGCTGATTTACGTGGAAAGAGTCCGATGGAACGTGCACAGGCTGTAATCGAAAACTGTGCACATCCAGACTATAAACAACTGTTGTGGGATTATCTGAAGATTTCTACCAAGGGACAGACTTGCCACAGTTTGTCGGCGGCGTTGGGTATGCATCAGGTTTTCATCAAACAGGGTGATATGCGTCTGACTAACTGGGCTGACTTCGAAAAGTAACTTTTTAATTTATCTGATATCGATTCCCCTCTGGGCTCCGTTATTGTTTCTGCTTTACAGAAAAACGGAAAGCTCAGAGGGGAATTTTCTTTTTGGGTATAGCTGCTGTTGGGAAAAACTCTTTTGATAAGCTTGTTGAAAAGTGTATTTGTATATAAACAGGGGTATGAAATAAGTGTGAATATCTCTGTTAAAATCCTTGTTTTATATGAGGAATGTGACAGGTATATATTTCTGATAAATAGAATTTTAGTTATTGTTTCAACAGGTGTTAACAACCTGTTAGTAATAGTTGATTATTCCGTTAAAAACCTGATAAGTATTAGTGTGAAAAGATGCAGTATAATTAGCTGTTGAGCAATGGGGAAAAAGCGACAGGAATGTCAACTAGGGAAGGAGTATGAGTTAATAGGCTGCAAGATAACGGATTGGTCGGATATTTGTTAGCGGAAAAATCGGTTTTATTCCCGAAGTCTTACTATCTTTGCACGGTATTGTGGGAAATAGTAAAAATCAAATATATAACATCACTATGGAATATAATTTCAGAGAGATCGAGAAAAAATGGCAGCAAAAGTGGGTAGACAACAAAACCTACAAGGTTGTCGAAGACGAATCGAAAAAGAAGTTCTATGTACTGAACATGTTCCCTTATCCGTCGGGAGCAGGACTTCATGTTGGTCACCCGCTGGGCTACATTGCCAGCGATATTTATGCTCGTTACAAACGCTTGCAGGGCTATAATGTATTGAATCCGATGGGATACGATGCTTATGGTTTGCCTGCTGAACAATATGCAATTCAGACTGGTCAGCATCCGGCTATCACTACCGTAAACAATATCAACCGTTACCGTCAGCAGTTGGACAAAATCGGTTTTTCATTCGACTGGGACCGTGAAGTTCGTACTTGTGAGCCGGGTTATTATCACTGGACTCAATGGGCTTTCCAGAAAATGTTCAACAGCTATTATTGCAATACTTGCGGAAAAGCTGAACCTATCAGTGAACTGATCAAGCATTTCGAGGAGAAAGGAACAGAAGGCCTGGATGTAGCTTGTAGTGAGGAACTGAGCTTTACAGCAGAAGAATGGAAAGCTAAGAGCGAAAAGGAACAGCAGGAAGTGCTGATGAACTACCGTATCGCTTATTTGGGTGAAACTATGGTTAACTGGTGTCCGCAACTGGGTACTGTACTTGCTAACGATGAAGTAGTGGACGGCGTATCTGAACGTGGTGGTTATCCGGTGGTGCAGAAGAAGATGCGTCAGTGGTGTCTGCGTGTGTCAGCATATGCTCAGCGCTTGCTCGACGGACTGGAAACTGTAGATTGGACTGATTCTCTGAAAGAAACACAGCGTAACTGGATTGGTCGTTCGGAAGGTGCAGAGGTACGTTTCAAGGTAAAAGACAGCGATTTGGAATTTACCATCTTTACTACTCGTGCCGATACTATGTTTGGTGTTACTTTCATGGTACTGGCTCCTGAAAGTGAACTGGTTCCTGTGCTGACAACTGAGGCACAGAAAGCAGAAGTGGAAGCTTATCTGGACCGTACTAAGAAGCGTACCGAACGTGAACGTATCGCCGATCGCCGTGTTACCGGTGTATTCAGTGGTTCGTATGCAGTGAATCCGTTTACTGGTGAATCTGTTCCGGTATGGATCAGCGACTATGTATTGGCTGGATATGGTACAGGAGCCATTATGGCTGTTCCGGCTCACGATAGTCGTGACTATGCTTTTGCAAAACACTTCAACTTGCCTATCGTTCCATTGGTAGAAGGATGTGATGTGTCGGAAGAAAGCTTCGATGCTAAAGAAGGTATCGTATGTAATTCTCCGAAAGCAGGAGCTACTCCGTATTGCGACTTGAACCTGAACGGACTGACTATCAAAGAAGCTATTGCCACAACCAAAAAATATGTGAAGGAGCATCAGTTGGGCCGTGTAAAAGTAAACTATCGTTTGCGTGACGCTATTTTCTCTCGTCAGCGTTATTGGGGTGAACCGTTCCCGGTTTATTACAAGGATGGTATGCCTTATATGATCGATGAGAGCAAGTTGCCACTGGAACTTCCTGAGGTAGATAAGTTCTTGCCTACGGAAACCGGAGAACCTCCATTGGGACATGCTACTAAGTGGGCATGGGATGTGGTTAAAGGTGAAGTCGTAGAAAATTCCAAAATAGATAACGTAACTGTTTTCCCACTTGAACTGAATACCATGCCGGGATTTGCTGGTTCATCGGCTTATTATTTGCGTTACATGGATCCGCACAATGATCAGGCACTGGTTTCTGAGAAAGCCGACCATTACTGGCAGAATGTTGATTTGTATGTAGGTGGTACAGAACATGCTACCGGACACTTGATTTATTCTCGTTTCTGGAACAAGTTCCTGTTCGATCTGGGTGTAAGTGTTAAGGAAGAACCATTCCAGAAGCTTGTTAATCAGGGTATGATTCAGGGACGAAGCAATTTCGTTTACCGTATCAAGGATACTAACACATTCGTTTCATTGGGCTTGAAAGATCAGTACGATGTGACTCCGCTTCATGTAGATGTTAATATCGTTTCAAATGATGTATTGGATGTAGAAGCTTTCAAGAACTGGCGTCCGGAATACAACAATGCCGAATTTATTTTGGAAGACGGCAAGTATATCTGTGGATGGGCTGTAGAAAAGATGAGTAAATCGATGTATAACGTAGTGAATCCGGATATGATTGTAGAGAAATACGGAGCTGATACACTGCGTATGTACGAAATGTTCCTCGGACCGGTAGAGCAGTCTAAACCATGGGATACAAACGGTATTGATGGTGTTCACCGTTTCTTGAAGAAACTCTGGAACTTGTTCTACGACCGTCAGGGTAACTTCATGCCAGCAGAAGGAGAACCGACTAAAGAGGAGTTGAAGGCTGTTCATAAGTTGATTAAGAAAGTAACTGGTGATATCGAAACCTTCTCTTACAATACTTCTATCAGTGCATTCATGATTTGTGTGAATGAACTGACTTCACTGAAGTGCCGTAACAAGGCCGTGTTGAGCGACTTGATTGTTATCATTGCTCCATTTGCTCCTCATCTGGCAGAAGAGTTGTGGGAAGCTTTGGGCAATACAACATCTGTTTGTGATGCACAATGGCCGGCATTTAATGAAGAATATCTGAAGGAAGATAGTGTAAAATATACCATTTCTTTCAACGGAAAGGCTCGTTTCACTATGGAGTTCCCTGCAGATGCAGATAATGACACGATACAAGCAGCTGTAATGGCTGACGAACAATCTCAAAAATGGATTGAAGGAAAGACTCCTAAAAAGGTCATTATTGTTCCGAAGAAGATTGTAAATATTGTACTTTAATAGCAGTCGTTTTATGGAAACGATTCTGAAGAAAAAAATTGGCAGGGAGTCGAAAGACTACCTTGCCATTACTTTCGGACTGATATGTTATGCACTGGGATGGGTAGCTTTTTTGCTTCCTTATCAGATCACGACAGGAGGAGTCAGTGGTATTGCCGCTATTATTTATTATGCTACAGGAGTAGAAATTCAGGTTTCTTACTTTGTGATTAATGCTGTTTTTCTGGGGTTTGCCTTGAAGATTCTGGGACCAAAGTTCAGTGTAAAGACGATATATGCTATTTTCATGCTGACTTTCCTGCTTTGGTGGTTTCAGGTTCTGTTCAGGGGCAGTGACGGAAATCTCCCGCAACTGCTTGGCCCGGGACAAGAGTTTATGGCTTGTGTAATAGGAGCCGGATTACTGGGCTTTGGAATAGGCATTGTATTTTGTAATAACGGTAGTACGGGAGGTACTGATATTATCGCATGGATTATCAACAAGTACAAGGATGTTACTTTGGGACGTATGATGATGTATTGCGATATTGTAATCATTTCGTCGTGCTATTTTATCTTTCATGACTGGAAGAGAGTTTTGTTTGGCTTCTGTGTTTTGTTCATTATGAGCATAGTTATCGACTATGTAATAAACAGTACTCGTCAGTCGGTTCAGTTCCTGATATTCTCACGGAAATATGAACAGATTGCGGAAGGTATTTCTACCAAGATAGACCGTGGAGTAACTCTTCTTGATGGACAGGGCTGGTACAGTAAACAAGATATAAAAGTTATTGTTGTATTGGCAAGAAAAGGCGAATCACTTGATATCTTCCGTCTGGTGAAGGATATTGATCCTGATGCGTTTATTTCCCAAAGCAATGTAGTAGGCGTGTATGGAGAAGGATTCGACAAGCTGAAAGTAAAATAAACGAAAGTAAAAGTAAATATTTCTCTAAGATATATTTAAAATAGAATAGGTTTTTCCGTTTAATTTGTATTATCGGAAAAACTTATTTTATTTTGTACCATATTAATGGTATAATTCTTAAATCTGTAATATGAGATGCATGTGGAAAGTTATTCCGATGATGTTTTTAGCTAGTTTTTTATCTTTTGGCACTTCTGTATGGGGCAATACGTTAGCTCAGAATCTCTTTCTTCATACTAACTGGGAGTTTTCCAAGTATGGAAGCCACGAATGGCTTGCTGCACAGGTTCCGGGCACAGTACATCAGGATTTGATAGCTCACGATAAGTTACCCGATCCTTTTTATGGGATGAATGAAAAAGAAATACAATGGGTTGAGAATGAAGACTGGTTGTATCGTACGTCTTTTGTATTAACAGAAGAACAATCGGCACATGAGGAAATCTTTTTGGTATTTGAAGGACTTGATACTTATGCGGATATATTCCTGAATGGTGCATTATTACAAAGAACCGATAACATGTTTGTCGGATATCGTATTCCTGTCAAGCGAAATTTAAGAAAAGGAGAAAACAAACTGCTTGTACGTTTTCGTTCCCCAATCCGTGAGGTAATGCCTCAATGGGAAACCAATGGCTTTGATTATCCTGCTGCTAACGACCATTATCCACAGAAACTGAGTGTGTTTACCCGTAAAGCCCCTTATTCCTATGGATGGGACTGGGGAATCCGGATGGTTACCTGTGGCATCTGGCGACCTGTATATCTGGAATTTACCAACAAGGCTGTAGTAGAAGATTATTTTGTACATCAGAAGTCGGTTACTTCCGAACGTGCAGAAATAGACAACCGCCTGGAAGTAAACAATATTACCGGAACGGTTCAGGAAGCTCAGATAAAAGTGACTTGTGCTTATCGGAATGAACAGGCTGGAAGTGTAGAAAAGACTGTCCGGTTACAGCCAGGTGTGAATAACTTGTCATTGCCTTTATCGATTGATTCTCCGCATCTTTGGATGCCTAATGGGTGGGGAGAAGCTGCCTTATATGCATTTGAAGTATCGGTATGTGTAGATGGTAAGCTTGTTGCAAAAAAACAACACCAGATCGGATTGCGAACGGTGCGTGTTGTCCATGAAAAGGATAGCTTAGGAATGAGTTTCTATTTTGAAGTGAATGGCATTCCGATGTTTGCCAAAGGTACTAATCTGATACCTTCAGACGCTCTTCTGCCACGTGTAACCCGTGAACGATACGTTCGCCTGCTGGATGATGTACAGGCTGCGCATATGAATATGATACGCGTATGGGGTGGGGGAATCTATGAAGACGATGCCTTTTTTGAGGAAGCTGATAAAAGAGGTATTCTTGTTTGGCAGGATTTTATGTTTGCTTGTACACCTTATCCGCATGACCCGGCTTTTTTGAAGCGAGTTTCGGAAGAAGCAGTATATAATATCAAGCGTTTACGGAATCATGCTTCTTTGGCAATGTGGTGTGGTAATAATGAAATATATGAGGGCTTGCGTTATTGGGGCTGGAAGAAAAAATATGCTCCTGAGATATATCAGCAAATGTTGGATGGATATGACGTATTGTTCCGCCGGCTTTTGCCCGAGAAAGTAAAGGAGTTCGATCCGGGGCGTTTTTATCTGGAAGGATCGCCTTATGAAGCCAATTGGGGACGGCCTGAAAGCTGGAAGATCGGCGATAGTCATAATTGGGGAACCTGGTATGGACAGAAACCTTTTGAAACGCTGGATACAGAGATTCCGCGTTTTATGAGTGAGTTTGGTTTTCAGTCTTTTCCGGAGATGAAGACGATACGTACATTTGCTTCGCCGGCAGACTACGATCTGGAGTCAGCGATTATGAATGCCCATCAGAAAAGTACGATTGGCAATTTCCTGATTAAGAAAACAATGGGCATTTATTATCATGTTCCGGAAAAGTTTGAGGATTTGGTTTATATGGGACTTGTTCTGCAGGGACATGGAATGCGTCACGGAATGGAGGCACATCGCAGAAACCGACCTTATTGTATGGGTAGTTTGCTCTGGCAACTAAATGACAGCTGGCCGGTTGTGTCATGGTCGGGCATCGATTATTATGGAAACTGGAAGGCTATGCATTACCAGACTCGCCGGGCTTTTGCTCCGGTATTGATAGATGCAATTCGTGAAGGTGATAAACTGCGCTATTATGTGCTTTCGGATGTATTGAAGAGCGAAAAAGCAATATTGCAGATTGAACTTATGGATTTTAATGGAAAAGTGTATCGCAGGCATCAGGTAGAAGGTACGTTGCCAGCTAATGCTTCTGCTGTCTTTTATGAAGAAGACTGGAATAAAGCATTCGCAGCTTGTGATACGACTACTTCATTTATACATATGACTTTACGTAGTGATGTTGACCGGAGGGTACTTTCAGACGAAGTATATTATCCGGTGTTTGCCAAAAAGCAACATTTGCCCCATCCTGAAATAAGTTGTAAGATACGAAAGAAAGATGGAGCTTATGAGCTGACATTAAAATCCAAACAACTGGCTCGTGATGTATTTGTAGAAATACCTGTTCAAGGAGTACGTTTCTCTGATAATTTCTTCGACCTGCTGCCTGGAGTGCCTAAGAAGATTTTGGTTACTTCGGCTGACGGAACACCTTTGGAAGATATTTCCGTAAGCTTGCATCAATTGAGCGATATTGTGTCATTCTAATTACTAACTTTAATATTATTATCATGAAACCATTTTCGAAATTTAACTGTCTGGGGCTGGCGTTTGCCGGAATGATGATTACATCGTGTACGGATAAGCCAACGGCTGTCGCTGATTATCAGATTGTGCCTATGCCTCTTGAAATTACCACACCTCAACAAAGTGGATTTTTGCTGAAGAGTGGAGAAACTATTTATTACACTGCCGGTAATGATAATAGTCCGTTAAAAATTTAACATATCGGCTAGGCGGCTTCTGCCACTATGCCAAATAGTTCTTTGATAAGTTTAGTATTAAAAGCTCTGTTCGGTTTCAGACCGGACTTGCTAAAAATTCTTTTGAGCATGTAAATATTACTCAGATAGGCCTTTAGCAGTCCGATGGAAAGCGAGGGATAGTATCGTTGCCGCATGACCTTTGCGGCGTTTACCGAGGCCAGTGAAGCATTGAAAGCGAAGTCGAGTTTCCTCAAGTCTCTTGCCTGACAATCGTTGAGTCCGGTAAACTGCTTGGAATCCCGAAAGCAAAACTCAATCTGGAATCGTGTACGGTAGTATTCGATGATGTCTTTGGCCGCCATGTCAAGGTCGGTGGAGAAATAGATTTTATGTTCTCCCGATTCCGGATAATGGACCACGACTTTGATGTTGCGTTTCATTGCCTTTGAATATGCCTTGACTGAGTAAGCCCTTCCTCCTTCGATGTCGAGAATCTCGCAACGCTGAAGGTCGAGGTTTTCAAAATCAATCTTCTCGCCTTTGATACGCGGCCGTCCCCGCTTGCCTGTGCGGACACCGTCATGTGCATACCACAAGGCGGCATCATCACGCAGGCGGCTGATGACATGGAATCCCAGCAGGCAGGCTTCACCCACGAACTTCGCCTTTGAGAACCAGGCATCTGCGACGACATAACGTGTTATGCGGAGCAGCTTGTCCTTGTATTTGCGGAGTACGTCAAGATACCAGTCCACAAGATTGTAATCTTCGCCTTGCTTTTCCAGATACGCCTTGTCCGGTGTCTGTTCCGCACGCAGCATCATGCAGTCCCGACTGTCAATGTCGATAATGCCGATGCCGAGAATTTCCAGTCCCCGTTTCACCTGAGAAGCACATCCCGACCAGAACTTGCCGATATAAGGAGTCTTCTTTCCCGACTTTGAAATGT